>Ga0208316_1000368_pt1 | contig 41489 bp, 33 predicted proteins | sample MalvireepMed_231_FD_184240 | JGI IMG/M metagenome (GOLD analysis project Ga0208316, IMG submission 184240) | Marine viral communities from the Global Malaspina Expedition - Malaspina viral metaG DeepMed_231 (SPAdes) (version 2) | ecosystem: Environmental > Aquatic > Marine > Oceanic | place... | reverse complement strand
GCGCTTAATTTCATCGTTAACCACGATATCTTCAAATATCTCACTTGGGTCTGAAAACAGGTTACGCAAAATATGGGTATACGAGCGCGAGTGAATCGTTTCGAAAAACGACCACGTCTCTTATTCCGACAATTAAAAACATACCGTTTGTTGTGAAACCTTATAATAAATGAAGATAATTTAATCCTAATTTAAAAAATTTTGAAGAAAAGGAGGAACGCTTAAAAAAAATTTGGGATTATTCCGACGGTGGTTATACTTACCATAAATGCTTTAAGGAAGACTACAATGCGAAGAAATATTGGATCTGCCAGTTATATCGCTGCATGGACTCTTACAAGTGAATTTGGTGATCGTGAATTTCCATTCGTGTACCTACATGATGGAACACTGTCATATTCACTCACAGCATATTTGCATTTTCAATTCTCTCTGGGATTGGCAAAGAATACGTCTTCACTCAATGATTTGTTCCGAACTGTCGCAGAAATTAAAGTTTTTTATGATGCAGTTAAAAAAAAGGGCGAGGATAAGAATGAGGATAGGAAAAAGTTCCAACACCAGTACAAAAGATGGTTAGAAAATCCCCAATACTTAATTATTGATTACTTTGAAGCAAAGTTATATGGAACTATAAATGACGACGGCTGCCCATTTGGCATATTTTGGAAGCCTACAAGATTCCAAAATATAAAGCGCCAAATTACTCAATTCGCAAGATATGAGAAATTCTGCCAAGACCATTTAAATACTGAGTCCATGAATTCAAATGATGTTGTCGTGTTAGCAACGAATAAATTTGCCGAGTTTGTCCACAAATCAAAATATTCACTCTTGGGGCACTTGGTTGATACATCAAGTATAAAAGGTCGCGGGTCATCTAGTTATTTGAATAGCAAGCCCAGCCACGGAAATGAACAAATACCGAAGGGGGAAACTACAGTTAAATACTTTCCACCACTTAAGGTTCAATCACTCATAGATGAAACTAGTGATGTAAATCAAGTTGGTATGTATTTACTGTGCGCGTTTGCTGGATTGCGCGAATCAGAAGCTGTGCAGGTTCTTTGTTCTGATATTGTTTTCACTGGTGAAGGTCCATTTCCTGACGTTATGCTTGGACACCCCTCAAATTCTTCAACTTGGTGTAATCAAACAAAAAAATTAATTAACCGCAAGGTCGTTCTAAAGTCATTCTGTGATCCAGATTTTTTTCAGGAGAAGTTAAGTACAACAGACTTAGACTTTTTGCGTAACCCGCGACCTAGATTCGATGTGGCTGGCTCTTATCATGCAGGGTGGAAAACAGTTCAGTTAATACATCCTCACGATAAATACGGTTACTTGTTAAATTGGTCTAACGTAAATGCCAGGATAAAGTTCACTAAAATTCTTGGTGATCTAATGAAACAAAGGAGAGCCAACCACCCTTATTTGTTTTGCGGACCTAACGGTACACCATTGAAGTTGCCGACCTACGAGAAGCGGTTAGAGCGGAAAAGCGTTGAGATTACTGGTGAGTCATACGGAACTCATTCGTTGAGACATTTTTGCGGTTTTTATTTAAACAATAACCTGGGGTGGAAAATACAAGAAGCTAGTATTTTCATGCGGCACAGGGGAATTAAAAGCACTGAGATGTATTTTCACACTGCACCTGAAAAAATTAGATCAGAACTATCAGAGAGTGTCGAGAGGAACATCTGGGAAGAATTAAATTTTAAGGAATGGCAATGAGTATCCAATATATCCAAGAATGGATTGACAACACTGTTGGGCCAAAACTAATAGTCACAGATGATATTAGTCTGTTAGATACTTCATTAGGTTTCTACTCTAAAAAAGATATCGTACTTAACGCTACACTCGACAAAGTAGTGGTTATGATGAAACATCCAAACATAGAGAGCGGTAATCTCTCCTCCTACCTAAATACTCTTTTGGATATCCCTACTGTGTCTGACTTGGAACCATCAGTCCGGAAAGCAATTGGAACGACTAAAGGTAGCAAATTGATTTGGAGTGTATTTCCGAAGAACTGTTTCGGTGATGTACTAACCAGCAAAGACTTTCCTCTAGCCCACCAAGTGGAACACGTACGACAGGTCTGTATTGATATTATTGAAGGACGAAAGAAAATCAGTATCAGTCATTCTAGTGCTTTTGAGCATATAGGACTTGTTGTCGATTGGGAACAGACCTTTAAAGGATTAAATACCTTAGAAATTATCCAGTTGATGATACAGATTGTAGCGGGAACATATTTCACATTCCCAACAACGTTAAGGCGATCTAGCAGACAGACTTTCTTAGAAATAGACGAAAAACAAAGAAGAGAGAAACTCAAAAGGCACCCCGTTATTTACCTCTTGGAAAGAATCCAATTTCGCGAAGGATTTGAGGTTGAAGATTTGTCACCTCTGATTAAACAGATTCAGAGTCTGATCATATCGCCCGATGGGAAGACAAACCACCCAATATGCAAATTTGCGCAGAAAGTGAAGATGTTTTTCTCTAGTGCATTGATGAAGCTTGCTACTGAAAATTCGATTTATGCACCTTTTAAAAGTCCACACTATGGAATTAAGACTGGTTTAGAAGAAGAGTTGAATTGGAATACTGATATTGCTCGATCAATAAAGATAGCAATAACTAAACTGCCAGAAGTGTCTTTGAATAAAAACGATAGAAGTAAAAGCAAGATACTTCAGTTTCTTCGAAATACTTACATGAGTACAAACATTAGAAGTATTGCTGATGTTCCTGAAGATTGGCCGTTAAAGATTTCCGTATTGTTGAAAAATTATTTAAACGAGAAAGGGTATGATACTGCTTCGGGTTTTTCTTACTCTGTTTTGAAGGAGTTGTTGGTTCATTATGAAGAAAGTAACCAGCTTTCCGGTAATAAATTCCCCAGGACTAAGCTCAATTATGCCACTGCAAGAAGGGTAGAGTCGCATAAAAATAAGAGGTTAGCTGGTGAATTTGGTTTCGCAGAGGAGTATTTAGGACACACTGTCATTAATCATTTCAAGGCGTATTGTAAAAGGTCAGGGAGGCGTAACTTAATAAGTTATTTAAACACCTTGTGTGACTGGATCGAAGAGGTTTCAGACGGAAAAATCTACTTTAAAGAATTTGAAGATTTTAAACCGCACCATTTTGTCGATCCCCAGGAAAAAAGTGATTTGGATATAACTTTTTTCGAATACTTGAGAGAAAACAAAGATAACAACCAACTTAATACTCTTTGGAACAAAATTCACCACTGTTTCGAAAATTATGCAAACCAACGGCGCAAAGAGACTGGCCAACACATCGAAAATCCAGTTCCCCCAGCCAAAGGTTTGTTTAAAACTAATGCAAAACCAACAATTACCGTTCGTGATGCAATGCCACAGTCACTCCATGACCTGTGTATTGAAGTTTTGGTAGAGGACGAATATAAAATTTGTGCTGAAACTTTCCCAAGTAGCAAACAAATAGCTTTCAATCGTGAGACAGGCCGAGCTGAGGAGATAATTAATAAAACTCCAGCTCGCTGCCTACATTTTCTTCTTGTTGTCCCAATACGAGGGCATCAGGCTCGCTGGTTAGATGAAGGACTACTTGACCCGTTCATCTGGGATTTTGAGAGCCAGTGCTATGTTAAAAATAACCACCCACTCGTAGACTATAAATACGCTGATGGCAAAACGCACGCTGAAAAATTTGGGAAAACAGGGGTTTTTCGCAATAAACAAAAAAACGGGAATGAAACCTTAGAGTTATATATTAATACAAATAAGACTCAATCTCAGAGGTTAGTCGAGAAAGGGAAATTTGGTTATACAATACCTTGGCCGACAAACACAGGCGTAGAGAATATTGATGTGGTTTGGGAGATATTGGAAAAACAGCGAACATTCAACCAGAAATACGCTCCAGACATTGAAATGCCATGTCATGCGCGAGACGAAGATGAAAAAGTCTATACGACTCATATGGAGGCCCTGTTACCGCAGTTCACTCCGTTGTTTCGCGAGTTTAACCCCACTAATTCAAAGTGCGATCCAGAAAATCGGCATTCCTTACATTTACCAATAACAGGATCAAAATTAAGAAAACTATTTCGGGCAGTTCTAAAAGAAGCCGAACGCAGATATAAAGATGTATACCCTCAATATAAAAATCACAACGTCGCCTTCGATGAGAATGGGAAGCCCTTATATGATGTTCATTCTTTGCGAGTATTTGGTATTACAAATTTAATAGAGAATGGTGTGTCAACTGAGGTCGTACAAATGATTGTAGGCCATTCAGTGGCAGTCATGACTTTGTATTACAACAAAATCAGAGACGAAAAAATCAAGTCCATGTTGCTCGATGCAGCCAAAAATCAAGGAGTTGAGTTAAAAAACCAAAAAGAGTTCCTTAAAAATTTTGGTGAAAATAATCCTGATTTATTGATCTCACTTTATGATCTTGTGTCTGAATGGAATCTGGAACAATCCAATCCGACCGCAACAAACCCGGCACCGGATTTTTCAAGAGCTGGTGCTGCAAGAATCGTAAATGGCGGGGTTTGCGGCTCCTTTGATTGCAAAGCTGGAGGGCTTAAAGTGAAAGCGACAAAACACGGCATATCGTATGAAGTAACAGCAGTTGAAGGTGGAGATTTTCGATGCGGTAATTGCAGATTTTGGCGTTCAGGCCCTCGGTTCATCATAGAGCAAATTTACCACATAAACCTTATTGGTGAAGAGATCAGTGATATAGTGGAAGAGCGTCAAAAGCTACTCACTAAACAACACGAAGCTTTACAGTCCGGTAGGCCTGATAGTCACCTTGTAGCAGATCGATTTGAAAAGAAGTCGATGCAAAAGCTACACAAAATCGCCTACATATTGACCGAATTGAAACGAAGATATCTGATGTTAAAGGAAACTTTGCAAAGCATTGAAGGAATTGATAATTCAGAAATCCTCGCGTTAACTGAGTTCGGTTCTAATTTACCTCCAGAGATTAGCGGAGAGTTTGAATCCTTGTCAAAAATGGATGCCTGTGTGGAGCGGACAACTCAGGCTGCAATGTTAGGTGTACCAGCAGATGATTCAGAAGTTTCACTCACCAAATTAGAAAAATTCGTCAACAAAGCCCTTGCAGCTTCGGACCAGCGAAATCCATTTCCTCTGATGGTAACTGATAACTTAAAGCGGGTAGCTTTACTCTACGGTATTACAAACTGTCTTGAGAAGTTAGGTAGACCTATTACTGACGAGGAGTTTGATAATCCAATGATACTAAAAGAAAAACTTGGGAATGAATTGATGACCGAACTTGTTGGGAAAACTCTTTCATTGAGCAATGAATCGCAACTTCTGGAGAGCATCAATGGACACAACGGTAGCTGATATAATTGCAGAAAAAGCTATAGCGAATGCGGATGATAAGCGGATTGAGAAAACACTAAGTAGAATCCAGGAAGCAGCCCAAGCGTTATTAAAAGACAACCAAAAGATCAATCCAACAAGTGTTGGTAGATTTTGTAAAGAACATTATGGAAGTCCTAGTGTGCAAACGCTACGGAACGATCATAAAGGCATCTACACACCAGTAATTGACGCTTATGCTGCTTTGAACTCAAAAGCTGAAACGAACCGAAAAAATAGTGATGCGGCATTAAAGAAAAATCTTCCAATCGAGATTGTTTCATACATTGCTTATCTAGAAAGACGAAATGACACGTTATCAAATACGCTAAAAGAGCAATTTAGTATTACCTTTAGTGAGCAAAAACCATCGGTCCGGGAAACGTTGAGACAGGGTGCGACAGTTAATGATGGCGCTAAATTATCATCCAATGAACTGTTTACGTACTCGCAAAAGTCAGCCATAAAAAAGATGTATTACTCGTTGGTTGAAAATGAAATAGCTGAACTTAGAAATATGGGAGAAGGTAAAGCGCTAGTAGATAGTCAAACAGCTGAAGTAATTTTAAAACCGAATGAATTTAAATCAATTGAGTCGTTCCTCAATGATAGTGAGCAATAGATGGCAAATGGGCAGAAAAAAGCAGAACTGAACGTGGCAGCGTTTGAAGCCTGGGTTGCAACGCAATCAGATGATGACTTCAAACAGATCATTCATCGAGGTCAGTTAAACCGAGGCGAAATAGCCAAGGCTGTAGGGTGTGGCAAATCCGCACTACGTCAAAATCCAGTTTTAAAAGAAAAATTAGATAACCTTGAATCTAAGCTTAGAGAGCGTGCAGTTCTGCCTGCGTTGGCCATTCCGGCCGATATAGATACGGGTGAACCGAAGGAATACGATGTCACCAAAAGTCGCAGTTTGCTTGACTCTAAACGGCTGTCAGAGCTGGAAGCTGAAAACATCGAGTTAAAAGCGAAAGTGTGTGAATTGGAGATGAAGCTAGCTCGTTTCAGTGAATTATCAGAAGTGCTATCTGAACAGGGATTCATGCCCCGATGAATTTTCAGCCTCAAATTAAACAAGAAAGCGAGACTCCAATAGACCACGAGCAAATGCGCGTTACCAGTATTCAGTTTGAGTCATCACGATCAGTCATCTTCTCTGGTGTACCGATTCTCAAAAATTCCTACCGTATCAATAGTGGAAAATATTTCGTCACTATTAAAGCGAACCCAGATGCACTGCCAGTTGGGCCTGCTAAAGGGCAACACTGGAAAATTTCAGGTAAACGAACAGTTCAAGCGGTGGATAACGATGGGTATCTAATGCAGCAACATTTGTACGAGTCGCCCGTTGAGCTGGAATGTACATTACCAGAAAATGGTGAGCAACTGATTGAATTTTTTGCAAGTAATAAAGAGTTTCGGGGTATAGGTGAAAGCAAAGCTAGAGCTCTCTGGCAAGCACTAGGGCTATCATTACTCTCGATAATGGAGTCTGATACGCCAGAAGCAAGAAACCGGCTCCAAGGCATACTGAGTGATGATTCAATTGATGCTTTATATCAAGGTTACAAGAAGTATAAGAATCTCAGATATGCAAACTGGATGATTAAACGCGGTATACCCGCCTCGATACAACACAGATTATTCAAGCACCATGACAAAAATTCTATTGAGGCCATACAGGACAATCCATTTTTACTTTGTACACTTGGGATGTCCTTTCAAGCTGTCGATAACCTAATAGAAATGGGGCACTTTGAGTTGCCTAAGGACGATCAAAGACGACTAAATGCTGCTCTTGAGTTCGCGCTGCGAAAAGAAATTAGTAAAGGCCACACTTATTCAGCGCAGTCTGAGCTCAGACCCAATGTTAGGAAGCTGCTAGGTGAAAATGACTTAGTGTCGAAATGCTTTAAAGCTGGCCATGAAAAGGCTCAGTTTCTTCTAAATCCTGAGACTGGTACTTACCATCCTTTGGCCCAATTGTTGATGGAAGCTACCGTAGCAAAGCGGCTTCAGGCCTTAGTATGCCGGAATAACCTATATGATAGTGTCGCAAGTGATGCGTACAGAACCGCAATTAGCGGACTCCCATATGATCTCACTGATAAGCAAGTAGAAGCCGTTACCACGTGTCTTGATAATTCTATAGCGTGCATTACTGGTGGAGCTGGAACAGGCAAAACAACTGTACTTAGAACGGCGTTAAAAGCCTTTCATACGATGGGATATGAGATTCATGCAATAGCGCTCTCTGGTCGAGCAGCGATGCGATTACACGAGAGTATTAAACTTAAAACAATGACTATCGCTAGGTTTCTTAGAAGCCATCCCCTTGAGTGTTTGGATGAAAAGAACTCTAAGACCCTTTTGGTTATAGATGAAGCCAGCATGGTAGACTTGCCAACAATGTATAGAATTATCACTCATATACATCCTCAAGTCCGCATTATTCTGACTGGAGATCCTGATCAACTGCCACCGATCGGATGTGGAAAGATTTTATCAGACATCGTTGAATCAAAAAAAATTGCGAACACGATGTTAGACATCGTAAAACGCCAGGAAGGTAGTACCGGTATTCCTGAATACTCAAAGATGATCAATCGTGGGGTAGTCCCAAAAGATTTGAGCACAGGTAATATCTATTTTCACGAGACTCACAAAAGCGATATTACTGATATATGTTGTCAGTTGTATAAACAAGCACCAGCAGAAAGCCGTTTGATGGCTCCGACTAAGAAGATGGTCAAGGAGATAAACAAGAAAGTGCAGGAGGCTGTTAATTCAAAAGGAAAACAGCTTGAGTTCCGGTTAGGTTCAGAAGATTTCTATATTAAAATGAGGTTGGGTGACTCAGTTTTGTTTACCCAAAACCTTTACGATAAGAATATTCAAAACGGCACTTTGGGTAAGCTTTCAAGCGTGAAACAAACACAAGATAGTTATGGTGAGGTCACATTAGATACTGGTGAAAAAGTACAACTCACACAAGCTGTACTCGACTGCATGGAGCTTGGTTATGCGATTACTCTGCACAAAGCTCAGGGATCGCAATTTCCGAGAGTTATTATTGGTCTAACCAAAGGACGGATCGTAGATCGAGCATGGTTATACACAGCTATTACGCGCGCGGAAAATGAGCTACATATTGTTGGTACCACTAATGACTTTGTAGCGATAACTAGAGAGCCGAGTAATGCTAGTCGGCGTAATAGTCATTTACTCAACATTTTAAGTTCCGATCATGAAAGATTCTTAGATAACGTGCATTGCGCAAAAATCAAAGATACTCCTGGATAATCTTCGAAAAGGTAACATTATTCTTGGTTGTACCAACTTTTAGACTGATGATGGCTAGCTAGCGTTGAAAACGGTAAGCTATGCCCAATTTGGGGCGCGTTAGTATATTTACTTGTGCCTTTTAAAACTACCCGAATTAACCGTTTAGATAACGTGATGATAAAAAGGAGAAAATGTGTCACGCCTTACTGATTTGATCGCACAAGCTAAAGCAAAAGACCCTCAGTTGGGAGCTGATTTAGAAAGGGAGTTTAAAGCACTATCTTCTCGTCGCTCCTTTGGTTTGAATTTTGAACGTCACCGACCTGAAACTGTAGAACTTCCGAACCGTCAGGTAAGGAAAGGGGATAAAGTTCGTATCCTCCCACCGAGAGGCGAGACAACACAAGGTGATCAGCGTTTGTGGCAAGTTAATAATATTCTCAAAGAATCGAGTCAATGGCTCGCTACCTTAGTTGAACTGAATACTGCTGAACCTGAAAATAAAAAAGTACCAGTTGAAGATCTTGTGGTTGTCGCTGAATTTAGAGACAAAATTTATCCTGGTCTCATAAGCACTGGGAAGGTAGAACGTGGTGCCAGTAAGCCTTTTCATACCGTGATTAACGGTGAAAATTTTCATGCCTTAAAGGCTCTTACTTATACTCATCGAGGAAAGATTGACGCGATTTATATTGATCCGCCATACAACACCGGGGCTAGGGATTGGAAATATAATAATGATTACGTAGAAAGTGAAGATCTTTATCGCCATTCAAAATGGTTAGCATTTATAGAGAGACGACTCAGAATAGCTAAAGAGCTCCTTAATCCAATTGATTCAGTATTAATTGTAAGTATTGATGAAAAGGAATATCTGAGGCTTGGGCTTTTATTGGAACAAACTTTTCCAGAAGCACGTATACAAATGATATCTACAGTTATAAATCCGAAAGGGGCTACCCGTTCATCAGCATTTGGGCGAACCGATGAATATATATTCTTCGTTATGTTCGGAAAAGCTGCTCCTCATGAACTTCCTTTGGATGTTGAGTGGAAAGTTGTAAGGGATAAAAGAGCGGAGAAATTGCGCTGGGCGGAATTATTACGTTCTGGATCTGACCCTTTACGAGAAAATAGCCCTAATCAATTTTACCCTATATTTATAAGAAATACTGAAGATGGCCCACAGTTCCACTCTGTGGGTGAGTCATTTTTTGGTGAAAACTGGCAAGATACCGCGGTGCCGGAGGGTTGTGTAGCTATTTGGCCCATTCGTTCTGATGGTTCGGAAGGGCGTTGGACTAACAGTGCTGAAAGTGTTCGAAAGTTAATTGAAAAAGGTTACGTAAAAATAGGTAGATGGAGAGGAGCAGATACGTCCCTATCATATTTATATGCAGCGCAACAAAAGAAAGTGGAAGCTGGCGTATTTCCAATCGTTGGAAGGAAAACTGATAATTCTATAGTTGTAGATGAATCCGGATATACCCCTGTATTTGTTCCTGGTACTCAGTGGAGGATATCTTCACATAATGCGGAACAAGGTGGTACGAACTTATTGAAGAACTTAATTCCTAATAGGAAATTCCCATTTCCTAAATCGCTATATGCAGTAGAAGACGCTCTTCGTTTCTTTATTATAAATAAACCTAATTGTACTGTACTTGATTTTTTCTCTGGTTCAGGAACTACTGCTCATGCAACTATGCGTTTGAACAAACAAGATAATGGTAACCGCAAATGTATTTCTATCACAAATAATGAGGTAGGAGATAAAGAGCAAAGGAGTTTGAGAAAAAGAGGACTAAGACCTGGCGATTATGAATGGGAAAGTATGGGAATCTGTGATTACATTACAAAACCTAGGATAGAAGCTGCTATTAGAGGACAAACTCCAGCCGGTGATTTGGTTAAGGATGAATATAAATTTACTGATATTTTTCCAATATCTGATGGCCTTTCAGAAAATGCCGAGTTTTTTACTCTCACCTACGAATCACCTTTAGCTGTATCTCATAATCTAGCATTCGAACGCATTGCTCCTATTCTTTGGCTAAGAGCCGGAAGTAAAGGAGAAAAAATCGAAAAAATTCCAACTGAGGGGTGGGCAGTAGTTGAAGCTTATGGTGTTCTTGTTGATCTTGATAAAACTAATGAGTTCACTACAAAAATTAAGAATATTGCCACCTGTAAACTTGCCTACATAGTGACTAATGATGACAGACGTTTTCAAGCTGTCGCTCGAACTTTACCTGAGGGAGTGGAGCCTGTCCGCCTTTATGAATCTTACCTAAACAACTTTCAGTTTTCTAATGGAGAATAAAAAGTGAAATTTACTTTAAAGGATTACCAAGCTGAGGCAGTTGTTGAAGTTATAAGAAATCTACAAAAAGCTAAAAGACGTTGGCATGAGGATGCTGATACTCATGCCTTTTCGCTCACCGCAACGACTGGTGCAGGTAAAACCGTTATGGCAGCTGCTGTATTTGAGGCGCTCTTTTATGGAGAAGATGACTTTGATTCTGAACCAGACCCTACTGCGACAGTTATTTGGTTTAGTGATGACCCTTCATTAAATGAACAAACACGTTTCAGACTATTAGAAGCATCAGATAAGCTTAATTACAGTGATTTGGTTGTTGTGGAAAATACGTTCAGTTTTGAACGCTTCGAACCTGGCAAAATTTACTTTTTAAATACACAGAAGTTAAGTAAAAACAGTTTACTGGTTCGTGGATATGATCCAGATGCAGAAGAGTCAAAAACTGGACAAGTAGATCTACTCTCTAATGCAAGACCAGATTTACGCTCCCATACTATATGGGAAGTGCTGAAAAACACCATCGAGGACCCTCAGACAACGCTATATTTTGTCCTGGATGAAGCCCACCGAGGAATGGGGTCAAAAGCATCTGACGCAACAAAAAAGTCAACTATTGTAAAACGTCTTATCAATGGTGCTGGCTCGGTACCTTCAATTCCAATTGTATGGGGAATTTCTGCAACAGTAGAACGTTTCAACCAGGCCATGCAGGTAGCTCAAGGTAGGGCATTACTGCCAAACGTAGAAGTTGATTCTAAACGTGTACAAGATTCAGGCTTGTTAAAAGATACTATTGTACTTGATATACCTGATGAAACAGGACAATTTGATACAGTTTTGCTTCGACGTGGGGCTGACAAATTACGCGAATTAACAAAAGAGTGGCAAAATTATTGTAAAGCGGAAGGATTAAAAACCATAGTGCCCCTAATGGTGCTACAGGTGCCTAACAAGCCAAATTTAGATGATCTCGGAAAAGCAATTGACACATTGTTTGAGCATTGGCCTGAATTAAAAAGTAGCAATATAGCTCATGTATTCGGGGAACGAACTAACTTAAAACTCGGAAACCACACGATCTTTTACACTGAACCTCAACGAGTTCAAGATGATCAAGAAATAAAGATATTGCTTGCGAAAGATGCGATATCAACAGGCTGGGACTGTCCAAGAGCGGAAGTTATGGTTTCTTTCAGACCAGCCAAGGATAAAACGCATATTACACAACTGCTTGGCAGAATGGTTCGTACGCCACTGGCTAGACGTATTCCAGGTAATGAGCGCCTAAATGCAGTTGATTGCTTGCTCCCTTTCTACGATAAGAATAATGTAAAGGCTGTCGCTGAAACCCTTATGCACGGAGGTGGATCAGACTCAGAGCCAATGGTTCATGGTCGTCGAGTTTTAATTAACCCCGTTAGTCTTGAGCCAAACCCTTTAGTTCCAGGTGATATTTGGAGTTCATTTACTAGCCTACCATCTCAGTTATTGCCTCAACGAGTTTCAAAACCTGTTAAACGTCTAACTGCATTAGCACATGAACTTGCTCAAGATAACCTGTTAGCTGACGCTGGTAAAAAAGCGCATGCTGAAATGCATATAGTTCTTGATGCCGCTTCAGTGCGTTTTAATAAAGAAATATCTAAATCTCGAAAGGAAGTGCTGACAGTAGAGGGGGTTAGCTTACGAGCCAATTTGGGCAACAAGAAAATGACCTTTGACCAATTCGTAGAACAAGCTGATTTTGCAGTTATTGAAGATGCTTACAAAAGGGCTGCTAGATTTTTGAGTCCCGATTTATCTCGAACGTATGCGGAGCATCTAGCTGATCACAATGAAAATGCCTATAGCCGAGAAGAGGCTTTACTAGAAGCTCATACTGATATTGCAGCTTTAGGGCTTGTTCTTGATGTTGCCGATTATCTGAATAATGAAGCCAATACTTTGACAGTAAAATGGCTAAATGAATACAGAGTAGCAATAAAGAACCTGAGTGATGAACGACAGGAAGTGTATCGTCAAATCAGAGAAATGAGTCAAGAGCCCCAAGACATAGATATTTTAAAGCCTAGAGCCTGGATGATACCCACAACTGCATTAGAGTTGGATGGCAGCGAAACACTATTACCGACTTATTCGAATCATTTAATGACTGACGATAAAGGTTTGTTTCCCGTTGAATTAAACCAATGGGAACTGAAGGTTCTTGAATCTGAGATGGCTCGTTCTGGATTTGAATTTTGGTATCGAAATCCAGAAAGAGCAAGCCAAGATAGTTTAGCTATAGCGTATATTGAATCAGAAGAATATAAATTACTGCGCCCTGATTTTATATTTTTTGCGCGAAAACCTGATGGAAATATTGTGGTGGATATTGTGGATCCTCATGGCATACATTTAAGTGACGCATTACCAAAATTGAGGGGACTAGCTGAATACGCAGAAAGACACAGCGGTGTATATAGGCGAATTGAGTCTATAGCTGACCCTAATAAAAAAGGACAATTCAGATTACTAGATCTAACCAACCCAAAAGTTCGAGAGGCCGTTTTCGCTGCAACAGATGCTAAGTTATTGTTTAACGGAAATTATGCTGAGGATTACCAGTTAAGTTAATCATTTATGACTCCGGCATAAATCGGCTTTCAACCTTACTAACCTGCTTATCTGGCACCGTACTTAAATCGGTGCCTTTCTGTATGTATTGACGTAGCAAACCGTTGAAGTGTTCATTTAGTATTGCGTTCCTAGATGAATACAGATTATCAAAGTAGACATTTTTATTAAGTATTTTGACATTTGCTCAATGTGAAGCATCTCGTTGTGATTATCCGCAGCGCAGTGCATCAAACTAGGAGCTAAAGGCATTACCTAAATGGCCAAATCAATTTAGTAACTACCAATTCCAGCATAATCCTTGATTTTTGAAAAAATTTTTATTTTTTTACAATAGGTACCGTGATTAGACGTCACCCGGATGTTCTAACGCATAATAAACTTATTGGAATCATAATAATGATTAAAATCATACGAAACGTTCTTATCATTGCCGCTTTTATATTGCTTATTTTTGTTGTGCTGAACTGGCCTCTGTTCAAAGATTTCATCCAAGAATCGCTTAACAATATCGCTATGGGCAAATAAATAACGGTACGGAATCAATCATTCAGTACAGCAGACAGTTTGCAGGTCATCTCCTATTCTTTTGAAAAGGAGGTGGCTATGCAACAAGGTAATATTGACAATATTAAAGCCTTATTTGAATGTCTTGAGGCTCCTTGGTTAGTTATTTACAAGGGTATTGAAGTTATTGAATTTGAACAAGGGCCAAACGGTTATCTGGAATTAGCGATTGGCTACTGCATTCCTATTGAGTTGGTCCACTTGCCTGACTTGGCTATCGTTCATGAACACCTAATCGATATGATTTAGAGGGGGGGCAAAGGTAACAGTGAAAAGCAGAGTCCTTTTATTTATTCTGAATCAGCTATACCCATATCGATATTAATTCCTAGCAGAATAAATACGATAGTTGGTGTGGTATGGGCCTATGTTAGCAACCTGCTAACTTGCTAGGTAAACATAGCGCCCATTAGTAGTAATTCGCACCAGCGAGCACGGTAGGTTGAGCAACACCCTGGGCAGCGGAAATTACCAGCTATCTCTTGACTCTTAGGTTATCCCATTTTTCCATTAACAGCCTTATCTTGTCTTTTACATCAATATCAAGGCGTTCCAACCAGTCCGAAGGTTTAAAATCGCCGGACTCGACTCCCATCAGGACATTGTTAGCGTGCTTTCTATAGCGGTCATCAAAGTAAATCAATTCGACAGGGCTAAATTTAAACCAGTTATCGGCTTCTAGGCTAAGAATAACCAGCGCAGCTGCTCTCGCTCCACTACCGTCAGTCGCTAGCGACAATTCAATAAGCTCAAGTGCTGACAAGCCTCTCGGTAAGTGTTTTTCACGCTGACTCATTTCTTTTTGGAATTGCTCAAAGTTCATATATAGCTACCTTTGTTGATTGACTTAGCTGTCTAGTTATGTGGGGTTAGGAAGTGTTTATTTCAAGAAAAAAAGATTCATAATCATATTGATTATTATAGGTTTTTTTGATTTTCACTTGAGTTGGTGTTTTACTGAAAGGTAGGGGTTGCTTATTAAAACAAACAGAGTTGAACAATTTAAATGGCAGAATTTGCTAGCAAAAACATCGAGTCCCATTCAGAACTATTATTGCTGCGACATATTGTCGCCTGGTTTGATTCTGAGATACAAGCCTGGAACTGGTATACAAACCAGAAGCTTTCAGCATTTAACAGATTGACTCCTAGCGAAGTAGTACAGAGATACGGTAACGCCGGCATCATCGAATTACAGAAATGGATTGCAGAACGAGAAATGGGAGGGTTCCAGTGAAAAAAACACTCGAAAAAAACCTTATTGCAATGCGGGAGCTATTCAGAGAGTTTGCTTCTTTGTTCAAAGAAGGCAAGCGTAGTACGAAATGGTTGAAAACACCACGTTGCCAAATCTATGTGAGAGCCCGTTATATCGAAAGTGGTGCTGAGTTATGTTTAGCCTCAATTGACATTGATGAAAAATTGCAAGGGAGAGGGATGCTGACGGAGTTAATCACATTCATCCAGTCGGAATTAGAATTTGACGTCATCTCAGTAGAAAGCATTTTATCACCAAGATTGTCGTCATTCTTAGAGCGAAATGGTTTTCAACTAACCTATCAGTCTGTCGAGTTCGGACGTATAGTCGCTCGCAATGTAACAGCTGTAAAAAACTCTGTTAAAACTAGATCTTAGCGAGTACTTGGAATGACAGAGAATAGTGAAACCCAGGATGTATTTTTAAAAATTGTAACTACGGATTTTCGACTGCTGCCAGCTGACCCTTTAGTCAAGCTGGCTTTGGGAATTTGGTATGAAAATTTCGTGCCGGACATCGTAGCATTAAATTCTTACATTAGTTTCGCTCGTGCTGGATATGTACTAGAAAGATTGCTGGCATTCCACTGCGTTACATCTGATGTGCGTAAACAAATTCAACCTCTTATAGAAACGTTGGGAAAACAGCTCGAACCGCACCACATTATAGTACCCAAATCGACTGTCCTAAAACTGCGTGATTACATGGGAGACCCTTTGGCGTATCGGTGGGGTTTGCAAGACTCATTATCTTCTCAAATTCAGAGCATTCTGCCGTATCAAACTCGCCATTATAACCACAAAAAGGCAGCTATGAATTTGTATGAATCTCCATCTGACGCATTAAGCCGTGCGTTAGAGGTCCTAAATGGCTGGGGATGCTCTGTTAGCCAGCAGTGTTCGATTCTCGGCGTATCAAATAACAGTTTAGTTGGCTCACACAAATCAATACCGATTAGTCTTAAACTGAGCAGCCAACAGTCTGAACGAGTTGGCTTCATAAACTCAATTGACGAAGCCATTAGAGCGCAATTCAAAAACCCAGAAAACGTTAGAGAATTCATGACGATGGTCAATAAAAATTCACCTTTCAATGGCCGATCCCCAATATCACTAATAGAAGGCGGCAACATTGAGCAGCTAAGAGAGGTTTCTCAAAGCTTGTGGTTACAAATATATAGTGGTTGAACCACAGGTATTAAATCTGTTTTTAAAGGAACCTGATTTAATCACTCAAAATGACATTCCATCGGCTTATCTCGTTGATGTCAGTGATTACGAGTTTACGGAAAACGGTTTAAGTGAGTGGAAAAGAACCATCATTGCTGTTCGCCTTATACCCATAATGCACAACATAGAGCTCTACAAATGATGTATTTGATGGATTTCTAATTCCTCCGCTCGGAATTAATTTAACTACGAAGCAGCTTGAACGCATTAATTGGGGTTTAAATATACAGTGCGATTAAACCTCAAATAGAGACTTTAAATGGTATGTATAATGAAGAAAACTGACTGGATTTTTAGTGAAGCAAATCATAATTTACACCAAGAGTTTTCGGACCAAGAATGTGGCGAAAATCCAATTGACAACCAAAATCCAGCAGAATTGATAATAGACTTCCCTACGTCATTTAATGTCACAAAGGGGCACACTGGTGACGATTCTTTTTCTCAATTATCTGTTGATATTCCGTCAGATGTGATGGACGCGATGGCTATCGCGTGGTGCAAAAAAAGAGCACTTTATGGAGCTCTCGATGGTCCAGATGGCTCCTTAGAGTGTGAATACGACGATCAACCTTCTCACTGTATCGAACAAGAGGATGCGGAGCTGGTGAAATTGGTAAAGGTAAGCGAAGAACAGCCAGAGACGGAGGCTAATCTTGATTTTGATAACATTTTTGATGTTGTTGCGGACAGTAAAGAAGAAGCCGAGCGGTTACAGGAACAGTCTGATGAGTTAATTAAAGAAAGGGACGTCAACGAACTAAATGGGCTATTCCCGCAGTTACCAAGCCGACGTAAACGAGCTGCCTTCGGTATCCTCAGCCAAATTAGGGCTAATCAAAATATCGATGACGAATCATCATTGCTAACAGAAATAGAAGAGGCGTTATTAGCAGAGCATATGATGTCTGCTGATGAGTATTTTTTAGGGTCTGCCTGGCGATTTGAAGATCAATTGGCGGCTGGAGCATATGCACTAGGGTTGAACGATAACGGACAATGGCTGCTAGTTGGTACCAATAGTTGCAAAGAATTATTAATTACACCACTTGCACCACTTAGCGTCAAAATTGTTGAGCGATTAATTCAACAAAGCAAACTCACACCGGAACAATCACCGCAATGGATTACACCTCTAATAAAATTGACCATGTATCGCTGGAATAATTAGCAAAAAAAGCCTTTAGCTTGGTGGAAGTGGACAGAAGCTATTTAAAATAATAAAGCATTTAAGTTAGCAGTCAGCAATCTGCTTCGTGGTGTAAAATATAGTGTCATTTAGTTGACATAGACTTTTGGAGATTTTAACGATGCCTACTTTTCAGCAGTCTAGGATAACCGAAAGGTCGGGCCAAGTTGCGCTGTTTGCTTTTTTTCGAATTATGAAGGCATGGCATATAAAAACCGATGAACAAAGGACTATACTGGGAAATCCATCAGAATCAATTTTTTACAATTTGAAAAATGGCGAAGCGTCAGTTCTTTCCAATGACATTTTAGAACGAATTTCGTCTGTTCTGGGTATATATAAAGCTCTAATAACCCTATTTCCAACACGTGAACAGGCTAACGCGTGGTTGCTGAAACCCAATGTAGCTTTTCAGCATAAATCTGCATTGGAAGTCATGTTGAAAGGTCGCAGAACTCACTTACGCGAGGTGCGAAGATATCTAGATGCTCAACATTTTGAATAATAATTTACAATCAATGTCTGAAAGGCCTATTCCCGACGACATTAGTGAGACATGGTCAAGCTTGGTGCTGAACCAACCATTTGTTCTGAGCGTGTTTTAATTGCCAGCTTCAGCTGCTTAACGCCCTAATATGACTTGGTGACCCTGGGACTACTTGTTTGTACGTGATATGGTCATTCAACTCTTCCTTTGAAAGCACACAATATGGTTTTTCATGGGATACGGGTGTTACTATGAAATTTCAGTAAATAAGCTGGCAGCTTTCACGAGGGATCATGAAATCAAGAAACAGAGCAATGCTCGAAAAGTCCATATCAGCAATGATTGCTGCAATTGAGACTTACAATAAGCCCGATTTTAAATATAGAGAGGAAACATTCTCCGTTTTATGTATAAATTCTTGGGAGCTGCTGTTTAAAGCAAAGGTATTACAGCTTGCATCAAATCAAGTTAAAGCTTTGTATGTTAAAGAAAGGCGGATCAAGAAAGACGGAACCAAGTCTGCAAAAGAATACGTAAAAACAAACCGAGCAGGGAACCCGATGTCAGTGAGTATGTATGAAGCTTACCGAATCGTGGTTGAAGAATACGGTGTTAAAGTTGATAAAGCGGTTAAGGAGAATCTAGAAACTCTCGTTGAAATACGAGACAACAGCATTCATTTCATGAATGATGATCTAAATCTTGCTCTGAAAATCCAAGAAATTGGAACCGCTGCATTGCAGAACTACCTTCACCTAGTTCGTGAATGGTTTGGTGATGTATTGTCTCGATATAATTTCTACTTGATGCCTCTCTCGTTCTTTAGAGACTTCGACTCCGCTACAGGGCAATCCCTTAATTCAAACGAAAAAAAACTCCTAACCTACATAAAGAGAGCTGAAGAGGCCTACGAAGGGGATGGGGACGAGGCTGGCAATTACAATCTAGCCTTAAAAATCGACCTTAGATTCCAGAAGGCTAAAGGTCGAGAGGGTGTCAATGTTCGCGTAACGAATGATCCTAATGCCCCCTCTGTTAGGTTGGCTGAAGAACAAATTATTGAAAAATACCCATGGGACTTTCGTGTCCTGACAACTCGTCTTAAAAAGAGGTATAAGAATTTTAAGTCAAACCAAGAATACCACGACATTAGAAAGTCACTAGAAGGCAATAAAAAATATTGTCACGCCCGACTTTACAATCCAAGCAATCCAGAAAGTGGTAGCAAGGTTTTTTATAATCCTAATATCGTCGGAGAATTCGATAAGCACTATGAAAAAAGCTAGCAAGTCAATCAACTTCGCGCCTTATGCGCCGGTTATTGAGGCATTAGGCATTTCTGAAACGGAGTATCAGTGAAGAAAGAAGATGGAATTTCAAAATACAAGCTGAATAAGATTGCTACGGAATCTTTGAGAAATACTATCCGTCTTCATTTTGACTCTGTGTTGCTCTATGAAAACGGATCCTACCCAAGTGCTCTTCAGCTTTCAGTCTTGGCTTTGGAGGAACTCTCAAAGGCCAACTGGGTAGATCACTACATATGGTCATCGGAAACGAATGAGGGTTATCCTGATGCTGAGTTTGAGCAAGAATGGCTAAAGTTACTGTACTTGCATCCAAAAAAGCAGTGGAACTTTGTAGCAAGGGAAACAGATGATTATTCGCCAAAGTTTATTTCTTTGATTCAAAGCCGAAAGCTTGAAGAGAAAAAGCAAAATGCAATCTATGTTGGCTTGTCTCGCTCAAAAGGTAAAATCGACACAGATAGTCGGGTTTCAACCCCGTGGAAAATTAAACAAAAAGATGCAAAGCAGTTTATTTCAATTATCAACGATGAGCTGCTCAGAATATGCGCAAGAATCGAAGAGGATGAGTTCTACTTCGAGGGGGGTAAGGACATGGATGAGGTGTTCGATTATGAGATCTATAAAAAGCTTTTTAAATGGCCTCACAAAAGTGGAGTTAAGAATAACGGTTGGAGAAAGAAGAATCGCCAACGAAACTGAGGTTCCCCATTGTCCACTTCCCCTTTAATGGGACATTGCCACTGGCGTTTTGCGGCAGAAAAGTACGTAAAACGGACGTCTAGCTTTTTTTGCTCTGAAAACACTGAGGATGGTTTTTTGCTGGAAACGGGTGTTACTATGAGTAATAAACTGTTATACCTAAATGGAATTTTTGATGGCGACAGATACCCCATACAAAGATCTACATGATCGAATTAAGAAAACTACAAAGAATAGATTCGCTGCGCAACGTAGATTAGAGAATCACAATAAAGCGGTATTATGGACAATTACACTTTCTTCCATTTTTTTGCTAATTACCCCTTTAGCCCAAGGTTTCGAAATTGAACTAACGCAAGACAAAAAAACTATAGATTTCGTCCAAATTCTACTCACTATCGTAATTCTCGCTGTTTCAATTATTCTTAGTATGGCTAATTTCGCTGTTCGAGGTGAACGAATCCACAATTGCGGTATGGAGCTTAATAGCTTAGGAAGAAAGGTCTATCCTAAAGTAAATTTGGAAGATAAAGACGAAGATTATGGCACCCTAAATCAAGAGTACGACGAAATTTTAAGACGGTATGAGAACCATACAAAAGTAGACTTTATGAGGACAAAAATAGAAATGTCAGATTATTATAATCCTCCTTTCTGGTATCGAGCCGTGTTTACTTTGCGATATTTCTCAGAATTTTGGCTGTATATTGCAATTCTTAGTTGTGAGTTTATTTGGGTTGCGAAGCTTTTTGGCGCAATTTAGGTAAAACAAACGCATCAACCAGTTATAGCGCTAAAAGGATTTATAACATTGCAATATTTTGATCCACCCAATATAGACAAAAGCATCCTTTGGAAGGCTGGAATAAACGAAACAGTTTTGGTTCCTATTCAACCAATCAAAGGCGCTTTACCTCAAAACTGCCTCAATAACGTCAGAGCTTATATTGATAAATTCGGCGGTGAGGTCCAATTGGGCTGGATATTTTCAATTATGGGGAACATTGCACTCAAGCTAACTGCCCATGCTGTTGTAAAAACCAAAGAGAAAAAGTTTCTTTGCGTTACTCCAAATCCAAACAGAAAAGGCAAAATTCGCTTTAGTCCTGACAATGCCGTCAACGCTCTTATAGTTAATGATTTTTTACCGCAAAAGCTAGTTCCATTGATTACCGATAAGATGTTAGACAATTATTTAGCCTTAGAAAGGGAAATGAACGACTTAAGGCTAGCTAATTCAGGCGTGGTCTCTCAGAAACAAGTTCTGGATATCCAGCTAAAGGCACAAGTTTTATACCCTTCGATATTGCAACTAGCTAAAGAAAATACGTCGAAAAAGGATTATTGCTTTTGTGGATCTAATAATAAGAGAGCCAAATGCTGTAAGTATGATCAAATTATAGCAAACAACTATTGGCGCTTACTGCGTTCGCTTGAGCAATAGCACGTAGGCTAAAACTGGAGCGAATCGACAGACCCTACGTGTTACTTCCCGTTACGCGGGTATTACATGTCTTTATCATAAGGAGTCGTTAATTAATGCAAATTGGAACAGCGGCAATCGCAAAGATTGCTGAAATGATATGTGGTGACCAACCTTTTCAATTTTTTCCATATCGAAGTTCGTCTTATCTTACGCGATTTTTTGTCGATTTAGACCTTGATTACGTTCATGATGGTTCAACTAGGCGAGTCTGGGTTAGGGAAGTACTTGACGAACTTAATAGAAGGCAATCTCCAGACAATATGCCATCACCAGAAATGGTTAAGGTAATTGAGTATCTCTTACATCCTGATCACTTTCTATTTGATGATAACGTTGACCATGATAAGGCTTTAGAAGCTGTTACATCATCGTTAAAAACAAATGCTCTAACAATTTCCGTTCAGGCGAACGGAACGGTTCGGTTACTCCCAGAGAATGGTGAGTTTGTTTCTACCTCTTTTGAAGTAATCCCAACCGAGCGAGTAATAACGTTTAAACCTAGTGTCTTTCAAGTTCCTGCTAAAAAGTTAAACGAAAAATTAATTTCCGTGATGATGCCATTTAATGCGGGGTTTAATGGTACTTACTCAGCTATAACTAGAGTAGCGGATTATATGAATTTGGAATGCAAGCGAGCTGATGACATATGGGACAATTCGACGTTTATACAAGATATCTTTGATTTGATTTTTTGTTCTAAAGTAGTAGTGGTCGATTTCACTGGTAAAAATCCAAATGTCATGTATGAAACAGGAATAGCACATACTCTTGGTAAAACGGTTATTCCAATTACCCAGTCTCTTGACGATATACCTTCTGACTTAGGCCACCATAGAGCATTAAAATACTACCCAAATGAAGAAGGATTAAGGAATCTAAGTAATGAGCTATATAAACGCCTCCAAGTTATCTATAAACAAAAAACGTGACAAGCGCATGTAGTCTGACTGCCTTTCTGCTGCGGTTCAAGCCAGCCGCAATTGCGGGCGATATTAACTTCCGCTGTTTGTCTATTGATGCCTGTCGATACTCGCTGTTAGGCAGACTGCCGTTTTCGTAGTTTTTAATTGCTAAGTTCGTAATTGGATAGCGGACATTTAGTTGTCCTTTTAGAACTACCTACAATAAACAAAGGTTTTCTTTGAACGTCTCGATTTTAATACTAGTATAATGTCAACAAAAGAATGGGTGTCAAGTCATCAAAATGGTGCAAGCTTATACCAGGAGTGTTTTTACGATTCTGAAAAAGATGAGATAAATCCCAATCCTGCTGTTATTCAAGCAGACAATCCGAAAAATTTTTTAATTACCAGAGAGGAGTATCTTGATGATAAGCATTTCTCTCAACTTGTTTTAGAAATTCCCGCAGAACGTTTTGATGAAATCGCAATAGCTTGGTGTAAGAAAAGAAAGTTGCAAGATGCTCTGAAAGATTAATTGGGTTGAAAAGTGGTAAAGCTAAGGCTATCCAACTTTCATATTATTGAACTACACGATTATCGATTCAAATCTATCTCAATGTCAGTCAAAGGTACACTGCAACATGGAAGTATTTCATCATCTTCTATGTAGGCAAGTGGATCAACTGTGTATTCTACTGAGCCTGACTTTATCTTACATCTACATGCACCACAGAAGCCATCTCGACAATGATATTGAGCGTCGATACCTTGTGCTTCAAGTGACTGAAGTATAGTGTTCCCTGAGTCCGATACTTCAATTTTCTCGGACTCTGTAATACATACTATTTTCAATGATCTTCGTTAATTAAAGGTCAAAATCATCAAAGTCAGTAGAGCTAACTTCAGAGTCTATTTGGCCAACAAGATAACTGGATATTTCCGTCTCCTGCGGAGCAACCTGGACATTGTCAGAACTTAGATAGTTATTTATCCAAGGTATAGGATTACTAGTCACGTCAAATGGAGAACCAAGTCCAATAGCTGACATTCTTTGGTTGGCGATATAGTCTACATACTGCTTCAAGATTTCTGCATTTAAGCCAATCATTGAGCCATCTTTGAAAAGGTAATCAGCCCATTCTTTCTCTTGCTCAACAGCCGACAGGAAAATTTGAGTAGCTTCTTCTTCAAGTTCTTTCGCTATTTCTGCCATCTCTGGGTCATCTTTACCACTACGCCAAAGATTAATCACATGCTGCGTTGAAGTTAAATGAAGGTTCTCGTCTCTCGCAATTAGGCGCAATATTTTGCCCGAACCTTCCATTAATTGTCTTTCTGAAAATGCAAATGTACAGGCAAATGACACATAAAACCTGATCGCTTCAAGTGCGTTGACAGATTGCATACATAAGTACAGTTTCTTTTTAAGCTCACGCAAAGTAATGTTATGGCTAACATTATCTAAGATAAACGTACCTTCGCCTTGTGTTTGCCATACTTGAGTCGCAAATATAAGGTCGTCATAATATTTACTCACGTCAACAGCACGCTTAATAATCTGTGGGTTTAATGTTATGTCGTCAAAAATAGGTGATGGATCGTTGTACACGTTTCTCATTATGTGTGTATAGGAACGACTGTGTATTGACTCGAAGAATACCCAACTATCAATCCAAAGTTCAAATTCGCTCAGAGAGCAAATCGGAAGAAAAGCGATGCTCGGACTACGGCCTTGTACGGAGTCTAGCAGAGTTTGATATTTTAAATTCGAAGTGAATATATGCTTCTCAGGTTCTGACAGTTTTTGAAAGTCAATTCGGTCTTTACTCAAATCTACTTCTTCTGGTCTCCAAAAGAATGAAATCTGTTTCTCGGTGAGCCTTTCAAAAATTGAGTGTTTCTGTTGGTCGAATCTGGCTACATTCACTGAGTTGCCAAAAAATATTGGCTCTTTAAGCGGGTCGTTTTGTTCTTTTCTGAATGTTTCGTAAGACATGATTGCTACTCAAATTAGTGAATGGTCAACTTTCTGATAGGGCTCTCTGAAGTACTAAAACTCACTAGCTTTGTACTTCTGGTAGTTTTTGAGAGCATTTGCGGTACGTTTACCAAAACGCATTCAGCGCTATCGCCGTTGAGATTATTGGCTTTGCACTCACTCACTCGCTCAAAATGGTAGGTTTTTTGTCGGGATAATGTCTCAACCCAAGTTTCTAACTCGGGTAGTGAGATAATTGGCAAGAACGCAATATTCGGACTACGCCCTTGTACCGAGTCTAAAAGGGTCTGATACTTAAGGTTTGAAATGAATATGTGCTTTTCTGGATCGGTTAATTTCTGAAAATCAACCCGGTCACGAGAAACGTCAACTTCTTCAGGACGCCAAAAAAAGCTAATTTGTTTCTCAATAAGCTTTTCGAAAATGGCATGCTTTTGCTGGTCGTAGCGTGCAACGTTTACGGGGTTACCGAAAAACATCGGCTCGATCAATGGATTTGTACTTTGCTGATTAAACGTAGTGTATTTCATGATGGCCTAACTAAAAACTTAATGATTAACGCGTATTATTGTTTGTGTTCTTGCTGCGAAACGTCAATGGCAAGTGCAGCAATACCTTGTATGCACTTGCCACTTAAACAGGAGCGCGCGGTTTATATCTTACACGCGCCGCCTGCACAATCATCATCTTCCTCTACAACCACTTCTTCTTGACGTGGCATAGGCTCGTTGGCTTTAGCGTCTAGCGCCGAGGTGTCTGATGCACCGTCACGAGTGTTATGATAATAAAGTGTTTTAACACCAAGCTTGTACGTAGTAAGAAGGTCTTTCAGAAGTAATTTCATCGGTACCTTGTTACCTTCGTAACGACTTGGGTCGTAGTTCGTATTCGCTGAGATAGTTTGGTCGATAAACTTCTGCATGATACCCACAAGTTGCAGGTAACCATCGTTTGAAGGGATATCCCAAAGTAGCTCGTATTGCTCTCTTAATGTTTCGTACTCAGGTACTACTTGTTTAAGTACCCCGTCTTTACTCGACTTGATACTGATAAACCCACGTGGTGGCTCGATACCGTTAGTCGCATTTGAAATCTGGGACGATGTCTCTGACGGCATTAGTGCAGATAAGGTGGAGTTACGCAGACCATGCGTCTTAATCTCTTCACGTAGCGCATCCCAATCGTAATGAAGCGGTTCATTACACACGCTATCAAGATCTTTCTTGTAGCTGTCTATTGGCATGATACCTTGCGAGTACGTGGTTTCGTTAAACTTAGGACACGCACCTTTTTCTTTCGCTAGGTTGTTCGACGCTTTCAGTAGATAGTACTGCATTGCTTCAAACGTACGATGAACTAGACCGTTCGCACTGTGATCTGAATACTTAACACCGTTTTTAGCAAGGTAGTACGCAAAGTTAATAACGCCCACACCCAGTGTACGGCGGCCCATAGTTGCATTGTAAGCAGCCGGAACAGGGTAGTCTTGGTAATCAAGTAGGTTATCTAGCGCGCGTACCGCAAGGTCAGCAAGTTCTTCAAACTCATCAACAGATTTAATGGCACCTAAGTTAAACGCGGATAGCGTACAAAGGGCAATTTCGCCGTTTTCATCATTAACGTGCTGAAGTGGCTTAGTCGGTAGTGCAATTTCAAGACACAGGTTGCTTTGACGAACTGGTGCAACTTCAGGGTTAAACGGGCTGTGTGTATTACAATGGTCTACGTTTTGAAGATAGATACGACCGGTGCTCGCACGCTCTTGCATGAACAAGCTAAACAATTCCATGGCTTTAATTTGCTTTTTGCGAATGCTGTCGTCGTTTTCATATTTTACGTACAGTTCTTCGAATTTCTCTTGATCAGCGAAGAACGCATCGTAAAGACCAGGTACATCAGACGGGCTAAATAATGAAATGTAGCCATCTTTCATCATGCGCTGGTACATTAGCTTATTGAACTGAACACCGTAATCTAGGTGACGTACACGGTTTTCTTCAACACCACGGTTGTTCTTAAGAACCAACAGCGATTCAACTTCCATATGCCAGATAGGGTAGAACAACGTAGCCGCGCCACCGCGCACACCACCTTGTGAACAGCTTTTTACGGCAGTTTGGAAGTATTTGTAAAATGGGATACAACCGGTGTGGAACGCTTCACCACCGCGAATTGGGCTGCCCAGCGCGCGAATGCGGCCCGCATTTACACCAATACCGGCACGTTGACTTACGTATTTTACGATAGCACTTGCTGTTGCATTGATAGAGTCTAGGCTATCACCGGTTTCAATCAGTACGCATGAACTGAACTGACGGGTTGGCGTGCGCACACCTGCCATGATTGGCGTAGGTAGCGATAGCTTGAATGTTGAAGCAGCATCGTAAAAGCGACGGATATAGTCCATTCGTGTTGCTTTGTCATAATTCGCAAAAAGACACGCTGCCACTAAAATATATAAGAACTGCGCACTTTCGTATATTTCACCTGTAACACGGTTTTGGACCAGATACTTACCTTCTAGCTGCTTCACTGCCGCATAGCTGAAGTTCATATCGCGCCAATGGTCGATGTAAGTGTCCATTTCAGCAAATTCTTCTGGGGTGTAGTCTTCAAGCAAGTGCTTGTCGTACTTACCCATATCAACCATCTTTCCAACGTGTTCAAACAGCGCTGGCGGCTCAAACTGTCCGTAGGCTTTTTTGCGAAGGTGGAAGATAGCTAAACGCGCAGCCAAGTACTGATAATCTGGCGCATCGGTTGAGATCAGGTCAGCCGCTGACTTAATCAGTGTTTCGTGGATCTCGCTGGTATTGATACCGTCATAGAACTGAATTTGTGCCTTTATTTCAACTTGTGAAACAGAAACATTGTTAAGTCCTTTGGCTGCCCATGTAACGACTTTGTGGATCTTTTCTAAGTCGATGGACTCTTTTTCACCGTTGCGTTTGGTGACGAATAAGTTGTTGTTCATGTTACTGGCCGTTTGTCTGTTAGCGCTTGATGCGTGGGCTATGTAATGCCCATTTTCGTTTTAATTTATTTACGTGACGCTGTTATGCTAATTGGCTCACGCCAGGTAACAACACACACGAAAGCGGCCTAAACCGATACTTAAAAAGTATAAAGTAGAGACTGCTTTTTAAATTCTTTTACTGCTTTTATCTTTCAGCGAGATTGATATCGCGTTAATTAAATGAATAACTTCATTTGCTTTTTTGCGCGATCGGGCGATCCCGATTTCTACGGTTGGGATCCCGTGCTGAACTAAACACAAGATAGTGAGGTTTGACCCGTAATGCAACCCAATATCTGGTGGTATTTCAAGCACTCAAGCTGGCATGAAATTTATGTTAGTAACAACTAACTTTTTAGCGTTCTACAAGCGTAAAATATCGGGATTGCAAGCCTTTTAAATAAAATCTTCGCGATAAAAATTAATTTATTCTTAGAATTTTATTTTTAGATAAACACGATATATGGTGTTTAAAATATCATCGCAACCCAATATATAGTGTTAATTTAGTTTTGCGCGACTGTATATAGTAAGTAGTTAACGTCTACATTATTAGACGAAAGATAAAAGCCTTGGGAAATCGGGTCCATATGCAAGCCTGTCATGTCTCTTGGTAAAAGACCGGCTTGATCTGTCATTGCCATAAGCTCTGAAGGCTTAATGAACTTACTGTGATCGTGCGTCCCTTTAGGTACCAATTTAAGTACATATTCAGCGCCCACTATGCCCATTAAGTAGGACTTTATGTTCCTATTTAGCGTAGAAAAGAAAACGTGACCACCCGGTTTAACTAATTTAGCGCAGGCCATAACCACAGATGCAGGGTCTGGTACGTGCTCTAACATTTCCATACAGGTTACTACGTCAAATTTCGTTTCATTCGCTTCTGCAAATGCTTCGGCGGTCGAGCACACATAGTCAACCTTTACGCCCGATTCTAAACCGTGCAATTTAGCTACTTCTAACGAGGCTTCAGCCATATCCAGACCCGTCACCTTAGCGCCCGCTCGCGCCATTGACTCTGCTAAAATACCGCCACCACAGCCAATATCCACCACCTGTTTATCGAAAAGGCCTCCACTATGTTGATTGATAAAGTCTAAGCGAAGGGGGTTAATAAGGTGCAATGGTTTAAACTCACCCTCTGGATCCCACCAGCGAGAGGCAAGCTCGGAAAACTTGTTTATTTCTTGTTGATCTACATTCGTCATGGCTAAAACAATCCTTAAACTATCTCTTCTTAAGATATCGCAAATTGTGTTTGTGTTTTACTGTTTTTAAACAGAATTAGCCTTTTTATAGGACTGGGTGAGCGAAAAATAATCGCTTGTCTTTTTGTTGATTAATAAGCGTAATTAAGCGCTACATAATTCTGTCATCAAGTGGTACACTCGAAGCACGATTATGACCCACATAATAACAATAGTGCGCGCCCACGCCTCGCTTTAACATTGATGTAAGGTGAAGTAGTGGATAACGCAGAACAAACCAAAATAAAGGGATTAAGCAGTTTATGTCTGATAACGCTAAAGAAATCCTCCCCGTTAATATTGAGGAAGAGTTAAAGAACTCTTACCTCGATTACGCGATGAGCGTTATTGTCGGGCGAGCCTTGCCTGATGTAAGAGATGGCTTGAAGCCAGTGCACCGTCGTGTGCTGTTCGCAATGAACGAACTTAAAAACGACTTTAACAAGCCATACAAAAAATCTGCCCGTGTGGTAGGTGACGTAATTGGTAAATATCACCCTCACGGTGACTCTGCAGTTTACGACACTATTGTTCGTATGGCTCAGCCGTTCTCACTTCGCTACATGCTCGTAGATGGGCAAGGTAACTTCGGCTCTGTCGACGGCGATTCTGCAGCGGCAATGCGTTACACCGAAGTTCGCATGGCTAAAATCGCTCACGAACTTCTTGCCGACTTAGATAAGGAAACCGTTGATTTTGTGCCTAACTATGACGGCACAGAATATATTCCTGAGGTATTACCTACCAAAGTACCAAACCTCCTAGTAAACGGTTCTTCAGGTATCGCAGTTGGTATGGCAACGAACATTCCACCGCATAACCTCACTGAAGTGATTAATGGCTGTGTTGCGCTAATCCAAGACCCATCAATTACGATTGATGACCTGATGACGCATATACCGGGGCCAGATTTCCCAACAGCGGCAATGATCAGCGGTCGTAAAGGCATTGAAGATGCGTACCGCACCGGTCGTGGTAAAATTTACCTTCGCGCTAAGGCGGAAATAGAGACCGATGCAAACGGCAAAGAAACTATTGTTGTTAACGAAATTCCTTACCAGGTAAATAAAGCACGTCTTATCGAAAAGATTGCTGAACTGGTAAAAGAGAAGCGTATAGAAGGTGTTTCTGCACTGCGCGACGAGTCTGATAAAGACGGTATGCGTATTGTTATTGAGGTTAAACGCAACGAATCAGCAGAAGTACTGCTAAATCATTTATATGCCAATACCCAGCTTCAAACGGTATTTGGTATTAATATGGTTGCGTTAGACAACGGTCAGCCAAAAGTATTTAACCTTAAAGAAACGTTAGAATGCTTTATTCTTCACCGCCGTGAAGTGGTTACCCGCCGCACTGTATTTGAACTGCGTAAAGCCCGTGACCGTGCCCACATCCTTGAAGGTTTGGCCATTGCGCTTGCCAACATCGATCCAATTATCGAGTTGATTAAAGCGTCACAAAGCCCGGCAGATGCGAAGAAGTCACTTGTTGCGCAAGGTTGGGATTTAGGCGACGTCTCTCAAATGCTAGAGCGTGCCGGTGATGATGCTGCACGCCCTGACTGGTTAATGCCTGAGTTTGGTATTCGCGACGGCAAGTACTACTTAACTGAGCAACAAGCGCAAGCTATTCTTGACCTTCGTTTACACAAGCTAACGGGTCTTGAGCATGAGAAGATCCTTGAAGAATACAAGCAGCTTCTTGAACTTATCGCTGAATTACTTCACATTCTAAATAGCCCTGAGCGTTTGATGGAAGTCATTCAAGAAGAGCTTGAAAAGATACGTGACGAGTTCGGCGACGAGCGTCGTACCGAAATTACCGCTGCAAGTCACGATATAGATATTGAAGACCTTATTGAGCAGGAAGACGTTGTTGTTACGCTTTCTCGCGAAGGCTATGTGAAATATCAGAAGCTGACGGATTACGAAGCGCAACGCCGTGGTGGGCGAGGCAAATCGGCTACTAAGATGAAAGATGAAGATATCATCGAACGACTACTTGTGGCCAATACCCACGATCATATTTTGTGCTTCTCAACCCGTGGTCGCTTATATTGGTTGAAAGTGTATCAATTGCCATTTGCAAGCCGAAATGCTCGTGGACGTCCAATTGTGAATATTCTTCCATTAGAAGATAACGAGCGTATTACCGCTATTCTTCCAATTAAAGAGTTTGAAGAAGGCAAATATGTATTGATGGCAACAGCCAACGGTACAGTGAAGAAAACCGACCTAAGCCTATATTCTCGCCCACGTTCAAGCGGTATTATTGCCGTAAACCTGAATGAAGGTGATGAGCTTATTGGTGTTGATATCACCCATGGTGACGATGACATCATGCTGTTTTCTGACGCAGGTAAAGTGGTTCGCTTTAACGAAAAGCTTCGCGACAGTGAAACGGGCGAAGTGAAACGCGATCCTGAAACCGGTGAAGAGCTATTAGCACTACGTCCAATGGGACGTACCGCAACCGGTGTTCGCGGTATTCGTCTTCAGGACGGTCAAAAAGTGGTATCACTGATTGTTCCAAAAGGTGATGGACCTGTTTTGACTGCGACGGAAAACGGATTTGGTAAGCGTACGCCACTTGAAGATTACCCAGCGAAGAGCCGTGCAACACAGGGTGTTGTATCAATTAAGGTGTCTGAGCGTAACGGTAAAGTGGTTGGTGCGGTCCAAGTGGACGATACCAATGAAATTATGCTTATTAGTGATCAGGGTACGTTAGTGCGTACTCGTGTTAGCGAAGTGTCAGTAGTAGGTCGAAACACGCAAGGTGTGCGCTTAATACGTACTGTTGAAGGCGAGCATGTTGTAGGTTTACAACGCATTGAAGAAGTAGAAGAGTTACAAGCGTTTGATGAAGACGGTAACTTGATTATTCCTGAAGATGCATCAGAACAAGCAGAAACTGCTGTTCAAGAGCAAGATAACGCCGCAGAAGACGGTGAAGGCTCAACGACAGAAGAGTAGGGATAGCGCGCTCGCGTTAGGTGTAGCGCATTATCAGTGTTCTTTAAAACAAGCGGCTTTTGCCGCTTGTTTACCTAATAGACCACGAAACATTGCAAAAATCGTGCGTTAAATGGTAATTATCTACAGGTGTTGAAAAACGCGATGAAAGAAGTTTTTAACTTTAGTGCGGGCCCGGCAATGCTTCCAAAAGAAGTAATGGAACAGGCTCAGTCAGAATTTACAAATTGGCGCGACTTAGGCTGCTCTGTGATGGAAGTCAGTCACCGCGGCAAAGACTTCATTGAAATAGCAGCGAAAGCGGAACAAGATCTTCGCGATCTTCTCTCTATACCCGCTAACTACCATGTGTTATTCACACATGGTGGCGGCCGGGGCCAGTTTGCCGCCGTACCCCTCAATCTATCGAACCCAAATGATACCAGTCTTCACCTAGTGAGCGGCTCGTGGTCTAAAGGCGCTGTTAGCGAGGCAGAAAAGTACAACAACGCAGTAGTAGTTGGCAACGTATCTGAAAAAGGTGGGCTTCACTACATTGCGCCACCACAACTCACTGATATTGACCAATCTGCGGCCTACTATCACTTCTGTCCAAACGAAACGGTAGACGGCATCGCTTATGACTGGCTGCCAGAGTCTGGCAAAGTACCGCTTGTTTCTGACATGTCTTCTACTATCTTGTCACAACCATTGGATGTGGCTAAGCATGGTGTCATTTACGCTGGCGCACAAAAAAATATCGGTCCGAGTGGTTTGTCTGTAGTAATTGTACGTGAAGACCTTGTGGGTAAAGCGCGCAAGGAAACCCCTTCAATCTTCGACTATGCACTAGCGGCAAAGTCAGATTCTATGTACAACACGCCGCCTACTTTCTCGTGGTACTTAGCAGGGTTAGTGTTTGAATGGCTAAAAGAGAAGGGCGGTGTTGATGCAATGGCGAAGCGCAATGCCGAGAAGGCTGCACTTTTATATTCTGCTATCGATAGCTCTGACTTCTACTCAAGTAAAGTACACCCAGACAATCGTTCAAAGATGAATGTACCGTTTCATTTAGCTGCCCCCGAACTAGATAGCCTATTCTTGAAACAATCTCAGGAAGCGGGTTTGCTTGCACTGAAGGGGCACCGCTCGGTAGGGGGCATGCGTGCCAGTATTTATAACGCAATGCCTGTAGAGGGTATAGTTGCGCTAGTTGAATTTATGCGCGAATTTGAAAGAGTGAATGGATAAAATGGAGCAGTTAACATTAGACCCGATTGCAAAAGTATCGGGAGAGGTCAATGTACCTGGTTCAAAAAGTCTGTCTAACCGCGCACTACTTCTAGCTGCGTTAGCAGAGGGTGAAACTGAACTGACCAATTTGCTCGATAGCGAAGACATTGAGCATATGCTAAATGCCCTGACTAAGTTGGGAATAAACTATCGTCTTAGTGAAGATAAAACCCAATGTGTGGTGCAGGGAAACGGCGGTGCATTTAACGTGGCCGAACCCCTTGAGCTTTTTTTAGGTAATGCCGGAACAGCGATGCGTCCTTTGTGCGCAGCGCTAGCTGCAAGCAATGTGGATACTGTGCTAACCGGTGAGCCGCGCATGGAAGAACGCCCAATTGGTGATTTGGTAGATGCACTGCGTGAAGCACAAGCTGACGTTACCTACTTAAAAAACGAAGGTTATCCACCGCTACAAATTAAGGGCAAGACCTTAAACGGTGGTGAAATGTCGGTAGATGGCAGTGTATCAAGTCAGTTTCTAACTGCGCTTTTAATGGCGGCTCCGCTTTTTTCTGGTGATGTTACTATCCGCATTAAAGGCGAATTAGTGTCTAAACCGTATATCGATATTACGTTAGACACCATGGCAAAGTTTGGCGTGTCGGTAGACAACGACAACTATCAAACGTTTACCGTTTCTGGTGAGGCTAAGTACGTTGCCCCTGGTAAATTTATGGTAGAAGGGGATGCATCGTCTGCATCTTACTTCCTTGCAGCGGGCGCTATTAAAGGCGGCACGGTACGCGTAACCGGAATCGGTCAAAATAGCATTCAAGGTGACATTCGCTTTGCAGATGTGCTTGAAGCGATGGGCGCAAAAGTAGTCTGGAACGATGAATATGTGGAAGTCACCGGCGCACCGCTTAAAGGGGTAAATATGGATATGAACCATATTCCTGATGCGGCCATGACCATTGCGACAACAGCGCTGTTTGCCGAAGGTCCAACCACCATGACAAACATCTATAACTGGCGCGTTAAAGAAACCGACCGTTTAGCTGCTATGGCTGCAGAGTTACAAAAGTTAGGGGCTAAGGTGGAAGAGGGCCATGACTACATCACTGTGTGGCCAACTGACTCGCTGAAACACGCAGAAATAGATACGTATAACGACCATCGTATTGCCATGTGCTTTTCGTTAGTTGCGCTTAGCGATACGCCTGTGACGATTAACGACCCAGGTTGTACGCGCAAAACCTTCCCTGACTACTTTACGCGCTTTAAAACATTATATAGCGCGTAAATAAACCGCTTAAATATAATACCCATCGAATAAACTTTGGTCAGTCGATGGGTTGATCTATATCAGCGTTAGCCAAATGTACAATGCCACCTACGCTAGGTGGCATTGCTTATCTTGCACTAAAGCGTATAATTACGCGCGATTTTTTAGTAATTTAAACGATGGAGCAGGTATGCATTCCACACCCGTAGTCACGGTTGACGGTCCTAGTGGTGCTGGCAAAGGTACGTTAAGTAGCTTGTTAGCAAAGAAATTAGGGTGGCACTTTCTTGATAGCGGTGCAATTTACCGCGTATTGGCAGTAGCTGCACTCCACCACGACCTACCGTGTGATGATGAAGAATGTGTTGTTCCTCTAGCAACCGGTCTTGATGTGAGTTTCGAGACGAATGGCGATTCAACGCGCATTATTCTGGAAGGCGAAGATGTCACAGACGATATTCGCACAGAAGAAGTCGGTGCTGTGGCTTCTAAAGTAGCTGCGCTACCGCGTGTACGTGAAGCTTTATTGCGCAGACAGCGCGCTTTTCAACAAGATCCAGGTCTTGTTGCAGATGGCCGCGACATGGGCACGGTAGTATTTCCAGATGCGCCGGTAAAGATTTTTCTTACCGCTAGCGCAGAAGCCCGTGCTGAGCGCCGTTATAGCCAGTTGAAAGCAAAGGGCATGGATGTTAATATTGCGCGCCTTTTAACCGATATCAAGGCAAGAGACGAGCGCGATACTCAACGTGCAGTGGCTCCACTGGTACCGGCACAAGATGCAGTAATTATAGATTCAACGGACTTGGACATTGACCAAGTCTTTGAAAAAGCGATGGATATTATTTCCTCACGCCTTTAATGACGAGAGCTGATCGCATCCAAAGCAGTGTTGCTACAGGAAGTGGCGACTAAATTTAATAACCCCGCGTTATCCGGATAAGAAGCGTGGATATCAACTTAAAAGTTTATTTGAGACTTATGACTGAAAATTTTGCACAACTTTTTGAAGAAAGCTTACAAGAACTAGAAACACGTCCTGGTTCAATTGTAAAAGGTACTGTTGTTTCTATCGACAAAGACATCGTTCTTGTTGATGCAGGCTTGAAATCAGAAAGTGCTATCCCAGCTGACCAATTTAAAAACGCTGAAGGCGAATTAGAAATCGCTATCGGTGACCAAGTAGACGTAGCACTAGATGCAGTTGAAGATGGTTTCGGTGAAACTATCCTTTCTCGCGAAAAAGCGAAGCGTCACGAAGCGTGGGTTGAGCTGGAAAAAGCTTACGATGATAAAGCGACTATTAAAGGCGTTATCAACGGTAAAGTTAAAGGCGGTTTCACTGTTGAAGTTAACAGTGTACGCGCGTTCCTTCCTGGTTCACTAGTTGACGTACGTCCAGTACGTGACACTACACACCTTGAAGGCAAAGAGCTTGAATTTAAAGTTATCAAGCTAGACGCTAAGCGTAACAACGTTGTTGTTTCTCGTCGTGCAGTTATCGAAGCAGAAAGCAGCGCAGAGCGCGAAACGCTTCTTGCTAACCTTGAAGAAGGTCACGAAATCAAGGGTATCGTTAAGAATCTTACCGATTACGGTGCGTTCGTTGACCTTGGTGGCGTAGACGGTCTTCTACACATCACTGATATGGCTTGGAAGCGCGTTAAGCACCCAAGTGAAATCGTGAATGTTGGTGACGAAATCAACGTTAAAGTACTTAAGTTCGACAAAGAGAAGCAGCGCGTTTCTCTTGGTATGAAGCAAATGGGCAACGATCCATGGCAAGAAATTGCGTCTCGTTACCCAGAAGGTACTAAGATCAACGGTCAGGTTACTAACCTAACTGATTACGGTTGCTTCGTAGAAATCGAAGACGGCGTAGAAGGTCTTGTACACGTTTCTGAAATGGACTGGACTAACAAGAACATCCACCCATCTAAAGTTGTTAACCTAGGTGACACTGTAGATGTAATGGTTCTTGAAATTGACGAAGAGCGTCGTCGTATTTCTCTAGGTCTTAAGCAATGTATTGCTAACCCTTGGGAAACATTTGCTGAGTCACACGAAAAAGGTGACAAAGTGTCTGGTAAGATCAAGTCAATTACTGACTTCGGTATCTTCATCGGTCTTGACGGCGGCATCGACGGTCTAGTTCACCTTTCTGACATCAGCTGGAACAAGTCTGGTGAAGACGCGGTTCGCGACTACAAGAAAGGCGACGAAATCTCTGCTGTTGTACTACAAGTCGACCCAGAGCGTGAGCGTATCTCGCTTGGCGTTAAGCAAATCGAAGAAGATCCTTTCAACAAGTATCTGACAGATAACAAGAAAGGTGCTATCGTTACTGGTACAGTAACAGCAGTTGATGCGAAAGGCGTTACTGTAAACCTAGCTGAAGAAGTTGACGGCTACATCCGCGTTGCAGATCTTGCTGTAGAGCGTGTTGAAGACGCAACAGAAGTAGCAAGCGTTGGTGATAGCATCGAAGCGAAGTTTATGGGCGTTGACCGTAAGAACCGCACTGTTAACCTATCTGTTAGAGCGAAAGATCAGGCTGACGAAAAAGAAGCTATCGACAAAGTTAACCAGCAAGAAGATGTTGGTTTCGCTAACGCGATGGCAGAAGCATTTAAAGCTGCTAAAGGCGAATAATGCTTTTGTGGGTGTGCACACGCACACCCTATTCGCGATAGCTGTTTAAACAATAATATTGACAATGAGGTTAAACATGACCAAGTCTGAATTAATTGAACGGCTCGCGGATCAAGCGCGTCATATTCCGGCGAAAGAACTCGAACTGGCAATTAAAGAACTTCTAGAACAAATGGCGCAAACACTTCAAAAGGGTGAGCGTATTGAAATTAGAGGTTTTGGTAGCTTTTCGCTTCACTACCGCGCACCTCGCGTAGGTAGAAACCCTAAAACGGGTGAAACCGTAAAGCTAGATGGTAAGTATGTACCGCACTTTAAGCCTGGTAAGGAACTTCGCGAAAGGGTAGACGCCTCAATCGCATAATGCATTTTTTAAAAGCCGCTGGAAAGCGGCTTTTTTGTATCTAGCATTTGATGTTAGGTAAGCATAAGTGGATAAGTCAGTTCATTATTACGGTGCTATGTTTACGTAATAGTAAATATACTTTTGTTTAATTTTTAATGTCTATTGACCCCGGCTTTAATAGGGTTATATATTACTTGAATAACAAAAAACGGTATTCATGAAGTAATGTCAGCCGGCGATGAACAAGCAATAATAAAACAATACCAGCCGCTCATACGTGCTTTAATTCCTTATGAACAACAAAACAAACTGTTAGAAGGAATTAACAAGTTTTCGAAGCGACTCCCTAGTAGTGTCCGCAAAGTCGTGAAAGAAGAAGTGGTTCGCCTTACTTCATTAACCGATGCCCCCGCGGATAACTCGGCGTTCGCGCAATTCCCTGTGATGAAGTTTAAGCATTTCGGGGTGCAAATGCGCCTTGATAAAGTTGGCGCGCAAATACTCAAAAACGAAACGTCTCTTTACCAAGATAGATACACCGTTGGTGTGTTTGAGTCGGTCATGAACTCCGACTTCTACCAAAACCAAATAAAAAGAGAGCAGTTCAAAAAAATAGTCGATGCCTTTAATGTCGAAAGCCAGTCCTTTACTGACATAGACTTTGGCGACGACATTGCCATTCGACCTAACTTTACGATTTCTTCACCTGACTTTGAGAAAGGCCGTCATTGCTCAATCAGTTCAATGTCACACAAAGGTATTTCTCTTGAAACGAAGAGGCCGCCGAATGCTTCGACTGGAGACATTCTAACGTTCACTGTTCCCGAAGTGAAAGGCTTAACAAAAGAGCCTACGGAAATAAAGCTAGAGTTGGAATCAGTAAAATACAACAAACATCTGGGAAAATATGAGTCATCATTCTCATTTCATGCTGATGTCGATGACACATTCATTGCTACGCTTAAACGCTATGTGGCAATAACTTCTTATAAACAGCCTTTGCAACGAGATTTAGAAATAGAGCGGGCTATGCAAGAGCTAGAGCGAGATCGCATATTAGAAAATAGCCCATGGTTGCCCGTTTTTATCGCGCCAGATAAGAAGTCGCTGAAACCGCTTATCGCGCTTTTTACTAAGGCCAATGTTGAACATAACAACGCAGAAAAGCTCCTGTCGAGTCTTCACGATAAACCCATTTTCGCAACGCTGGTTGAAGAGTTGCATAGGTATAACGAAGCCTATGTATTTCACGGTAACATTAAGACCAAAAGTGGAAACGTTCAAATTACCGCTACACACCGTCAGCTTTTGGAACTAAAGCAGCTAAACGCACTGGTTTATTTACTGGTTAAGAGTGGCGATTTTATTTGTACCCACTGCCGTTTAGAAGGGGTCAATAGAGAAGATAAACAAAAAGCTTTCGCCATTCACGATATTGCCAGCAAGGAATTTGAGCAGCTTGCGCAAATCTCTCATGTCCTTTATTGCAAAGATGTTTCAGCTTACCTCACTAATCTAACGCTTTCGGCTAAGTGTGATTTTAAGCCCCTGTCGAAGACACTTAAGGCTAGTGGAAGTAACTGGCGTATTGACTATGTAATGGAAGAGGACTTGGACAGGCGAAGTGAAACCCGTTATGTCATTGATAAGCCCGCGTCGATAAAAGTAGGGTTACTTTCTTCTCTTGATGCCCGCGTGGCAGATTTAAGTGCCAGCGGTATGAAATTGATCGTACCGCCAAACAGCGAGTTACAAAAAGAAATACGGGTATCGGTACCGGAACTTAAAATAAAGGGCGAAAAATACAAAGTCGTTCATTACCAGGCTGACACCGGCACGGTAAGACTTTGCCTTATGGAAGATACCCGTAAAGGTAAGGTAGGTTCTAATGTCGATCTCATGGTGGAAGAGAACACAGCGTATTTCAAAGTGCGAGATATAGCACGTATTCAGCGTGCTACTCATCGCTATATTTGGGAGCTTGCGGTAAGGCACATGCCTTCGCTGTCGGTACTGTGTGTTATGAACCGGTTTACATTGGACAGGTTGAAAACCGTATATCAAAGCGACACCTCAGACGACCTGTATCCGTTTTCTCGTACTCAAAATATTATCCCTCTGCACGGTTTCTTTGCCGACAAGGCACAGGCAAAGCCTAAGTCTCAAATTCTTGAAGGCATGTTTAAAGAGACGTCAAACCAGGCATTAGTGGTTCATTGCGTGCGAAAGAGTGATAACAGACTAGTTTACATTAAAGAGCGGGATTTTCTGTTTTCTCGCCTACGGACCCAAATAAAAACCCAGTTAGACGAAGGAAAAATACAACTTAGTGCAACCGATGTTACCGCTATTCGTTGTCACGGCGCGATTACGCCACTAACGAAGAAACGGCTTGCTCTGCTCTCTAAAATTGACAAAGCCATGTACGACAAGCTTGAAACCATGCAGGCCGGCTATACACATTGCATATTCATTACTAACATGTCTGCACTGCATCACGACTTAGTTGTCGATAATCTTATCGCAAAACCTCAGCGTCAAGAACTCGAAGGTGAGGGAGCGGCTTAAACGCAAATCCCTCACGCTTTTTGTGTTATCTCTTTTAGCATTTTGCTATTCTTATCAGTAAATCAATAAAAAAGGGTTTAGTGTTGAAAGGGATCCTAGCATTTCTCATTATTTTGGTATTGCTTGCCATAGCGTTTGTGGTTGGTTCTCAAAATGAAGCGCAAGTAACGGTGAATTACTTGATTGCACAAGCAAACTTACGTTTATCTACGGTTATCGCGATTACACTCTCCATTGGCGTGGGTATTGGCATTTTGATCATGCTGGTAAGTTGGCTGCGATTACGCGTACAACTTATGTCAGCTCAATCTAAAATACAGAGTTTGGAACAAGAACACTAATGCTCGAACTGCTGTTTCTTCTTTTGCCTGTTGCGGCAGGATATGGCTGGATAATGGGCCGAAATAGTGTCCGTCAAGCGCAGCGCAAACAGTCGAGCATTCTTTCTAAGCACTATTATAAAGGCTTGAATTTCCTGCTGTCAGATCAGCCGGATAAAGCGGTAGACACGTTAATCAAAATGATTAATGTGAATAGCGATACGGTAGAGACCCATATTGCGATGGGAAGCTTCTTTCGCCACCGTGGAGAGATTGACCGCGCGATAAAAGTTCATCAGAACTTAGTAAGCCGAGACGAGCTTCAACCAGCTCAGCGTGAAAACGCGCTAAGAGAGCTCGGTCACGATTACACCCAAGCCGGGTTTCTCGAAAGAGCAGAAAATGCCTTCCTTCAGCTATTAAACAGCGAAAAGCACTACCTCGTTGCCCAACAGCAATTATTCAGCATTTACCAAACCACCAAAGAGTGGGAACGAGCGATAGAGCTTGCCGAGCGTATGGTGCAATGTCATGGCGATAATGACGATGTATGTGAACGTTTATCGCATTTTTATTGCGAACAGGCAGCGGTAGAGCTTAAAAACGAAAGCCAAGGGGCGGCATTAACCCTTTTGCAAAAAGCGGTAAACGCCGATGAGCATGCCGTTAGGCCGTGGTTAATGCTAGGCGATATAGCCCTTGAGCAAAAACGATTTACTGACGCGAATACCTATTTCACGCAAGTTGCAGAGCGCGATATTAATTGGTTCAGCGAAGCTGTGCCTAGCCTAGAAAAAATTGCCGAAGAAACCGACGACTGGGAAAGCTTTCAGAAAAACTTAGAAGCCCATTGGCAAGAGTGCGCCACCTCATACCTTGCTATGGTAGATGTGCTGATGAAGCGTGGTGAAACAGCGCAAGCTGCAGAGTATTTACTTGAACAGCTTCGCAAGAGGCCTACTATGCGAGGCTTTAAAACGCTAATGGGCCTTTACATCGACCAGTTAACAGATCAAACCACAGCAGACAGCCTGCGTTTGTTAAAAGAGTTAGTAGAAAAGCAAATGTTGCAGCGCCCTAAGTACCGCTGCGGAA
>Ga0208316_1000367_pt1 | contig 41627 bp, 38 predicted proteins | sample MalvireepMed_231_FD_184240 | JGI IMG/M metagenome (GOLD analysis project Ga0208316, IMG submission 184240) | Marine viral communities from the Global Malaspina Expedition - Malaspina viral metaG DeepMed_231 (SPAdes) (version 2) | ecosystem: Environmental > Aquatic > Marine > Oceanic | place... | reverse complement strand
TCAGCGCGAAGGAGGAATCGCCGGCGATCTTGATCGATTCCATCGGGTCCATCTGGACGGCGACGCGTAGGCTCATTGCGGTTTCCTCGACTGGCGCGGCTTGTGCAGGCGTAGTTTGTGCTGGCGGGGCCTCACGGCTGCCAGGCGTTGGCGATGTGGCGCGGCAGGCTGCCCGGCGCAAGCAGGATGACGTCGATCCGGATATCGTCGCCCTCGCCTGCGTATTGATGCGCGACGCATTCGACCGCTGCCGCCACCCGCCCCAGCCGGCGTTCGTCGATCGCGAAATCGAGCTCGGCGCGGTTGCGGCGGTATTTAACCTCGACGAAGGCGACCAGCGATCCGCGCCGCGCGATCAGGTCGATCTCGCCGCGCGGGGTCTTCACCCGGCTTGCCAGAATGCGCCAGCCCTTCGCCCGCAGCCAGAGGGCGGCGCGTCTCTCTCCCTCGCGCCCGCTCCGCTCGGCGAGCCGGCGCTTCATCCGCGCTTTAGCTCCATCGCGCGGGCGTAGAGCAGCTTGCGGTCGAGCCCGGTGGCCTTCGCCACCTGCGCCACCGCCTGCGAGGCCTTGCTGGTTTGCAGCGCCTCGAGCAGCAGCGCGTCGGCATCAGCCGCGCTGGCCTGCTGCATTTCCAGTGGCGGGGCGATCAGCAGAACGATTTCGCCCTTGGGCGGATGCGCCTCGAACCAGGGGATGAGCCCGTCGGCGAGCCCGCGGCGCAATTCCTCGTGGATCTTGGTCAGCTCGCGCGCCACCGCGATCTCGCGGTCGGGAAGAGCCTCGCCGATCGCGGCGAGCGATTTGGTCAGCCGCGGCGCGGTCTCGTAGAAGATCAGCGTGGCATCTACGACGGCCAGCTCGGCCAGCACGTCGCGCCGCGCCTTCTCCTTGCTCGGCAGGAAACCGGCGAACAGGAAGCGATCGTTGGGCAGGCCCGAGACGCTCAGCCCGGCGATCGCGGCGCAGGGGCCGGGCAGCACGGTGACTGCGATCCCTTCGGCGCGGCAATCATTGACCAGCCGGTAGCCGGGATCGGATACCAGCGGCGTCCCCGCATCGCTCACCAGCGCCACCGCGCGGCTTCGCAGGGTTTCCACCAACCGCTTCCGGTCGCGATGCTCGCTGTGGTCGTCGTAGCGCCACAGCGGCTTCGAGACGCCCAGATGCTTCATCAACTTGCCCGTCACCCGGGTGTCCTCGCAGGCTACACCGTCGCAGCGCCGCAGCACATCGGCGGCGCGCAGGGTGATGTCCCCGAGATTGCCAATCGGGGTCGCGACGATATAGAGCCCGGGTTCGAGAGGTTCGGGCACACGGGATGCGGTTTCGCTCACGGCGGACCCATGAACCAGCAATGAGGGACGCGGCAAGGATGAAGCGCTTTACAATCACCCGTCGGCAGATCGCGGTCGCCGGCCTGGCGACGCTGCTGGGAGCCTGCTCGATCATTCCGCGCGGTCCCGAACCGGTCAGCCGACCGGTCGAGACCCCGACCCCGATGCCCAGCGCCACCGCGCTGCCGGAAGATGCAACGCATCACCGTATTGCGTTGCTGGTGCCGCTGTCGGGCGAGAACGGCGCAGTCGGCCAGTCGATCGCCAATGCCGCGACCATGGCGCTGCTGGACACGGACGCCGCCAATCTGCGGATCACCACCTACGACACCTCGGCCGATCCCCGCGATGCCGCACGGCGCGCGATCGCAGATGGCAACAAGCTGATCCTCGGTCCGCTGATGGGCGAGAATGTCGGTGCGGTGCTGGCCGAGGCGCGCCCCGGCGACGTGCCGCTGATTTCCTTCTCCAACGATGCCGCGATCGCTTCGCCCGATGTCTTCGTGATGGGGCACATCCCCGAACAATCGGTCCGCCGTTCGGTGCAATATGCCCGTGGCCAGGGCGCGCGCGATTTCGCCGTGCTCGCGCCCGACGGCGAATACGGCCGCCGCGCCGAAGCGGCGCTGCAGGCGGCGGTGCAATCCTATGGCGGTCGTGTGATCGGCGCGGAACGCTATGCGCGCGGCAACACTTCGATCATGTCGGCGGCGGACAGGCTGAGCCGCCGCGGCGGCTACGACACCGTGCTGATCGCCGATTCTCCGAGGCTCGCGCAACAGGCGGCGGGCCGCGTCGGCGGTCAGGGCACGCGCATTCTGGGTACCGAATTGTGGAGCGGCGAGGTTGCGGTTACTCGTACGCCAGCGCTACGCGGCGCTCTGTTCTCCGCGGTTTCCGACAATCGCTACCGCCGCTTCGTCGACAGCTACGAGGCCCGCTTCGGCGGCCAGCCCTATCGCATCTCGACGCTAGGGTACGACGCGGTGCTGCTGGCGCTGCGGGTGGCGCAGGACTGGCGCCTGGGCCGCGACTTCCCGACCGGCGAGCTGCGCGATGACGGCGGCTTCCTGGGTCTCGACGGAGCCTTCCGCTTCGGACGGGACGGCGTGGTCGAGCGCAGCTTCGAGGTGCGCGAGATTCGCGATGGCGAGGTGGTGATCGTCGATCCCGCTCCGGCCCGCTTCGACGACTGACCAGACCTCGCCATCGTTCTCATGGACGCGGCTAACCCTGACGATAAGAGCCCGCATTCGCTTGCCGCCGGGGAATCGCGCGCGATATAGCGGGTCCATGTCAGACGATCTGTTCGAAAACACCCCCGCCTCGAGCGGTGATTACGACGCTTCCTCGATCGAGGTGCTCGAAGGCCTCGAGCCGGTTCGCCGCCGCCCGGGCATGTATATCGGCGGGGTCGACGACCGCGCGTTGCAGCACCTCGTCGCCGAAGTGCTCGACAATGCGATGGACGAGGCGGTCGCGGGTCACGCCACGCGGATCGAATTGCGGCTCGACGAGGGCAACCGCGTCACGATCGCCGACAATGGGCGCGGCATTCCGGTCGCCGAGCATCCCAAATATCCGGGCAAGTCGACGCTCGAGGTGATCCTCTCGACGCTGCATTCCGGCGGCAAGTTCTCGGGCAAGGCTTACGCCACCAGCGGCGGCCTCCACGGAGTCGGGATCAGCGTAGTCAACGCGCTGTCGAGCCACACCCGCGTCGAGGTCGCGCGCGACCGGCAGATCTATGCGCAGGAATTCGCGCGCGGGGAATCGCTCGGGCCGGTTGAAGAACTCGGTCCCACCCCCAACCGCCGCGGCACCACCGTGGCCTTCACCCCCGACACCGAGATTTTCGGCGACCGGTCCTTCAGCGCCAAGCGATTGTTCAAGCTGACGCGTTCCAAGGCCTATCTCTTCGCCGGGGTCGAGATCCGCTGGAAGTGCGCTCCCGGCCTCGCCACCGACGAAGTGCCCGAGGAAGCGGTGTTCAAGTTTCCCGGCGGGCTGTCCGACCATCTCGCCGAGCAGATCGGCGAGCGTCCCTGCGTCACCGCGCAGCCCTTCGTCGGTCGCCATGAATTCGCCGCCAGCGAGGACGGCATCTCGCAGGGCCGCGCCGAATGGGCGATCGCCTGGCCGCTCTATTCCGACGGCTCGACCAGCTGGTATTGCAACACCGTCCCCACCCCCGATGGCGGCACGCACGAGCAGGGGCTGCGCGCCGCGCTGGCCAAGGGGCTGCGCGCCTTCGGCGAGTTGACCGGGACCAAGAAGGCCAAGGACATCAGCGCCGACGACGTGATGACCGGCGCCGAGGTCATGCTCAGCGTCTTCATCCGCGATCCGCAGTTCCAGAGCCAGACCAAGGACCGTCTGACCTCGCCCGAGGCCGCGCGGCTGGTCGAGAACGCGATGCGCGACCATTTCGACCACTTCCTCTCGGACAATATGGAGCGCGGCAAGGCGCTGCTGGGCGAGGTGATGGAGCGGATGGACGAGCGCCTGCGCCGCAAGCAGGAACGCGAAATCAAGCGCAAGACCGCGACCAACGCCAAGAAGCTGCGGCTGCCCGGCAAGCTCACCGATTGCTCGGGCGAAACCGAGGCCGAAACCGAGCTGTTCATCGTCGAGGGCGACAGCGCCGGGGGCAGCGCCAAACAGGCGCGCAACCGCAAGACGCAGGCGATCCTGCCGATCCGCGGCAAGATCCTCAACGTCGCCAGCGCCAGCGCCGACAAGATCCGCGCCAATGCCGAGATCGCCGATCTGACGCTGGCGATGGGTTGCGGCACGCGCAAGGATTGCGACCCCGGCTCGCTGCGCTACGACCGCATCATCATCATGACCGATGCCGATGTGGACGGCGCGCATATCGCCACGCTGCTGATGACCTTCTTCTTTCAGGAAATGACCGAGATCGTGCGTGGCGGGCATCTGTTCCTGGCGCAGCCGCCGCTCTACCGGCTGACCGCGGGCAAGGAGAGCCGCTACGCCCGCGACGACGAACACCGCGCCGAGCTCGAGGCGACGGTGTTCAAGGGCAAGAAGGTCGATGTGGGGCGGTTTAAGGGCCTGGGCGAGATGAACCCGCAGCAATTGCGCAAAACCACCATGGACCCCGCCAGCCGCAATCTGATCCGCATCACCCTGCCCACCGAATTCGAGGACCGCGCGGTGGTCAAGGAACTGGTCGACCATCTAATGGGCCGCAACCCCGAACACCGCTTCAACTTCATCCAGAACCGCGCGGGCGAGCTCGACAAGGAACTGATCGACGCGTGAACCCGGACCTGGTCCCGTGCTGGACGGTGGTCAGGTCTCGGTGCGGATGTGCAGCGGACCTTCGAGCGTCCGGTGCACCGGGCATTTGTCGGCGATGGCGATGATTTTCTCGCGCTGCTCTGCGGTCAGCGCTTCTCCCGCCAGCTCGATCCTGCGGGTCAGCGCCTGGAGGCCATCGCCCGTCCCCGCGCCCTTTGCGCATTCCGCGCAATCCCCCTCGTGGTCGCGTTCGTGGGTGAGATGGATGGACGCGCCTTCGAACGGCCAGCCCTCTCTGTCGGCATACATCTTCATCGTCATCGCGGTGCAGGTGCCCAAAGCGGCGAGCAGCAGATCGTAAGGCGTCGGGCCGGTATCGTCTCCGCCCACGCTGCGCGGTTCGTCGGCTAGGAAGCGGTGGCTATCGGTGTGGACCTCGGTCCCGAACTTGCCGTGCCCGGTCTTCACCACCACGCCTTTCTCGGGCATCGGCCAGTCGTCTCGCAGCGGCAGGTAGCGATGCGCCCAGCTGGCGATCATGCTGGCGGCGAATTCGGCGTCGCGCGAGTCGAGCAGCAGGTGATCGGCGCCCTCGAGACTGACGAAGCTCTTGGGGTGCGTCGCCGCGCCGAACAGCGCCGAGGCATTGTCGATCCCGACCACGGCGTCGGTGGGCGAATGCAGCAGCAGCACCGGCTTGCGCAATCTGGCGACTTCGGCGAGCAGGTCGGCATGCTCGACCCGCTCGATAAACGCGCGTCCCAATGTGAATGCACGCCCGCCGATCGACACCTCGCCCTCGCCGGTTGCGCGGATTGCGGCGAGATCGCCTTTTATCCGCTCGAGCACATGCGGGACGTCCGAAGGCGCGCCGATCGTGGCGATTGCGGCGATGTTGTCGGCCCCGATATCCTCGGCTGCCGCCAACACCGCCGCTCCACCCAGACTGTGCCCGACCAGCAGCACCGGCTGTTCGAAGCGTTCGACAAGATAATTCGCCGCCAGCACCAGATCGGCGACATCGGTCGCAAAGCCCGCGCGGCCGAACTCGCCGCCGCTGCCGCCCAGCCCGGTGAAATCGAACCGCAGGCAGGCGATCCCTTCCTTCGACAGCGCGCGCGCCACCGCCACCGCCGCCTTGCTCTGGCGCGTGCAGGTGAAGCAATGCGCGAACAGAGCGATGCCGCGGGTGAGCCCGGTCGGCAGCTCGAGCGAGCCCTCCAGCGCGTGGCCGGCCTCGGTCTGGATCGTGATCGTCTCGGTCGGCATGCGGGTCTCCGGTCTGGCGTCAGCGGGGGGCAGGCCTGTCGCCCCCCTTTGCCGCGACGGCTTAGGAACTCCCGCGCGGCAAGGCAAAATTTCCCCGCCCCTATGGGATCGCCCGTGTAAGAAACCGCCGCCGCGGCGGACTAAGGGAGCATGCAGACGGGCAGACACGATCTCTATGCCGAGGCGGGCCGGCAATTCGCGCCGACGGTCGCGCGGCTCGCGCGGGCTTTCGAGCACGATGCGGAGCGGGCGCGCGACTTGGAACAGGATATCCATTGCGAGATCTGGCGCAGCCTCGAGCGCTTCGACGGGCGCTGCAGCCTCAAGACCTGGGTCTTCCGGGTAGCGCACAATGTCGCCGCCGAACATGTCGCGCGCGCGCTCCGCCAGCCCGCCAGGATCGCGATCGACCAGATCGACGAATTCCTCGTCCAGCATGGAGCCGAAGCGCAGGTCGCCGATTCGCATGCGCTCGACCGGGTCGCCGAGCTGATCCGCCGCCTCCCCGCGCTCGACGCGCAGCTCATCCTGCTGTGGCTCGAGGGCGAGACCGGGCAGGACATCGCCGAGGTCACCGGGCTTTCGCCGGGCGCGGTGACGACCCGGCTCCACCGCATCCGGGCCCAGCTCGCGCGCCATTTCGAACTGCCGGCCACCGCGAGCGGCCAGGATGAAGGAGACCAGCGATGAGCAAACCCCATCTCGACGGCTGGGCCGCGCAGGCCGCCGACGCGAAGTTCGCCGAACCCGATACCTGCTCGCAGCGTGCCACCAGGTTCGAACGCACGATCAGGCGCCGCAACGGTATGGAATATGCTGCCGGGTTGCTGGTGATCGCGCTGTTCGGCGCGGGCACCATCGCCTCCCTTGCAAGGGGCGAATGGCTCCTTGCATTGGGGCCGCTACTGGTGGCCATGGGCGCGCTGGCGGTGATGGCGAACCTCGCTCGCCGCGGCTCTAATCTCGAGCGTCGACCCGAAGACAGCTGCGCCGCGCATCTGCGTCGCCAGCTCGCACACCAGAGCGCCGCGCTGCGTTCGGTGCCGATCTGGTATATCGGGCCGCTGGTACCCGGAGTGCTGGTGTCGTTCGGAGTGGTGACCTTCAAGGTGGCGCAGCGGGCGGGCTGGCCGATTGCGCTTTCGGGAATCGCCGGGCCGGCTGCGGTGGTGCTCGGCATTTTTGCCGCGGTGATTGCGCTCAACCTCTGGGCGGCCCGCAGTCTCGACCGCGAAATCGCCGATCTCGACCGCCGCACCCACCAGCAGTGAAGCGCGCGCTTGAGCCGGAGCAAATCGCCGCTACGCTATCGCAGTGAAGGAGTGTTCTTATGAGACGTCTTGCCCCTGCCCTCCTGTCGCTGGGCCTCGCACTCGCTCCCTTGGCGCCGCTCGCGGCGCAGGAGGCGTCGATTGCCGAGCCGAGCCAGGCCACCCCGCTACAACAGCGCACAGCGCAGGTGGTCGAGCTGCTCAACGGCACGCTGGCCCCCGAGGAGGCAATGGCCGCCAGCTTTCTGCAAAGCGTTTCGGCCGAGCAGATCAAGGCGATCGGCGCGCAATTGACCAGTCAGTTCGGCCCCGCACTGGCGGTCGAGAAGATCGATCCGGTCAGCCCCGCGCGCGCGGCGATCACCATCCGCATGGAGCGCGCGCTGGCGAGCGGCGGGATCGCGATTCAGACCGAGCCGCCGGGCAAGATCACCGAACTCCTGCTGCAGAACTTCGAACCGATCGACGACAGTGCCGCCAAGATCGCCGCCGATCTCGCCGCCCTGCCCGGCAGCGCCGCCGCCTGGTTCGGCCCGATCGAGGGCGAGCCCGAGTTCGTGTTCGGCGATCCGCAGCAACCCTATGCGCTGGGTTCGACGTTCAAGCTCTACGTCCTCTCGGCGCTGGCGCGGGCGGTTGAGGAAGGCCGGCTGGGCTGGGACGACGTCGTGACGCTGGGCGACAAGAGCTTTCCCAGCGGTATGCTGCAGGACTGGACCGAGGGCGCCCCCCTGACGCTCCACACCGCGGCCACGCTGATGATCTCTATCAGCGACAACACCGCGACCGATCTGCTGATCGACGCGATCGGGCGCGAGGCGGTGGAGGCGGAAATGCGCGCGACCGGCCACTCGGCTCCCGAGCTGTCGACGCCCTTCCTCAAGACTGTGGAATTCTTCGTGCTCAAGGGCGGCGACCAGGGCGAGGCCTATGCGCGAGCGGACGAGGCCGCACGCCGGGCCATGCTCGAGCAACTGGTGACGCAAGGGGTCGATCCCGCCCCGATCCTCGATCTGTTCTCGGGGGGCGCGCCCAGGCTGATCGACAGCGTGGAATGGTTCGCCAGCATGGCGGACGAGCGGCTGCTGATGCGCCGCCTCGTTGCGCTGGAAGACGACACCGCCCGCAAGATCATGGCGGTCAACACCGCGCTGGGCGAGAGCGCCCACCAAGGCTGGGAATATGTCGGCTACAAGGGCGGTTCGGAGCCCGGCGTGCGCAACCTGAGCTGGCTGCTGCGCGACGAAGCGGGCCAATGGCACATGCTGGCGCTGGGCTGGAACGACCCGCAGTCCGCCACCGACACCACCACGCTGCTGGCGATCGCCCAGCGCATTCTTGCGCTCGACCGGTAACGCGCATTCTTGCGCTCGACCGGCAACGCGCATTCTTGCGCTCGACCGGCAACGCGCATTCTTGCGCTCGACCGGCAACGCGCATTCTTGCGCTCGACCGCTGACGTTCATCCCCTCAACGGCCCCCTTGCCCCGCTGCGCCCGCGTCCCTAATCGGGTTGCAAATCGCAATCCGACAATCCGGGGAAGAGAATGACGCAGCGTTTCGAAGGCACCCAATCCTACATCGCGACCGAGGATCTCAAGGTTGCGGTCAACGCGGCGGTCACGCTGCGCCGGCCGTTGCTGGTGAAGGGCGAGCCCGGGACGGGCAAAACGGTGCTGGCGCAGGAAGTCGCCCGATCGCTGGGTGCGCCGCTGATCGAGTGGAACGTCAAATCGACTACCAAGGCGCAGCAGGGCCTCTACGAATACGATGCGGTCGCCCGGCTGCGCGACGGCCAGCTCGGCGACGAGCGAGTCCACGACATCGCCAATTACATCAAGAAGGGCAAGCTGTGGGAAGCCTTCACCGCGCCCGAGCTGCCGGTGCTGCTTATCGACGAGATCGACAAGGCCGATATCGAGTTCCCCAACGATCTGTTGCAGGAACTCGATCGCATGAGCTTCGACGTCTACGAGACTCACGAGACGATCACCGCCGCCGAGCGCCCGATCGTGATCATCACCTCGAACAACGAGAAGGAACTGCCCGACGCCTTCCTGCGCCGCTGCTTCTTCCACTACATCAAATTCCCCGATCGCGACACGATGCGCGAAATCATCGAGGTCCACTTCCCCGATATCCAGAAGAACCTCGTCACCAAGGCGATGGATATGTTTTACGAGCTGCGGGAGGTTCCCGGGCTCAAGAAGAAGCCCAGCACCAGCGAACTGCTCGACTGGCTGAAACTGCTGCTCAACGAGGACATGCCGCTCGAGGTGCTGCAGGACAGCAATCCCAATTCGGCGATCCCCCCGCTCCACGGCGCGCTGCTCAAGAACGAGCAGGATGTGATGATGTTCGAACGCCTCGCCTTCATGGCCCGCCGCAATCCGGGCTAAGGCCGAAAGAGCTTGGCTGAGCGGCCTTCCGTGCCATAAGCCCCATCGTCACGGGGGAATAAACATGGGTCCGCTTCGTCGATGCGGTTTGCTGTTAGGCGCGGTTCTTGCGTTCGCTGGCGCTTCGGCGCCTGCGGGCGCCCAAGTGGAAGACATCCTCATCGCAGCGGACGAGGATTGGCAGCACGCCTGGACCGCTATGACCTTCCCCGCGCAGGTCGGGCCCTATGAGCGCCGGGCGGTGACGAAGTTCGAGGAACGCGATACCAATATGGGAGCGCGCTACTTTGCTGCGGACACTGGGACGATCCTGTCAATCTACGTCTATCGGCCCGGCCACCCCGATCCCTCGATTTGGCACGACCGCGCGATCACGGCGCTGCTGCTCAACTCCAGAATGGGGCCGTTCGACCCGGAGTCGCTGAGCGTCAGCGCTTTTGTGCCATCCGGGGGCGGCGCTCCAAGCGGCATCCGGTCGGTGCTCGATGGGAAGGGCGACTATCGCAGCACCGGCGTCGCTTTGTACCGGGCCGGCGAATGGCTGATCAAGCTGAGGCTTTCGTCAAGAAAGCTGTCCGCCGAAGCCCTGGATGAGGAACTGGTGCGCATTCTGGAGGGGCTTCCTCCGGTCGAGGGGATTTCCCGAACCCCAGCCTATCGCGTTCCGCAATGCGCAAGCGAGCCTACCTTCGTCGAGGCCGGCAGGATCGCTGATGATGAAGACAGCCGCATGCGGGCAGCGCTATCCGAAGGGCTCCTCGGAGGCAGGACGATCGCCGAGCTTAGGCAGGACCCGCGCGAAGACGGCGAGACCGCTTTGGGTGCCTCGACCTATTGCTCGATCGGTGAGAAAACCGATCGCCACGGGATATATATGCTTTCCGACGGCGACGGTCCCTATCTGATTACGCTTGGAGACGCGGGATTCAGTATCGGCATTGAGCCCGCCCAAACTCTCGACGCTGTTCGCAAGGCGAATGGCGAAAGCGTTGGGCTTTATCGCGTCACTACCGCCGACGGGCTGCAGGTAAAGACCTTCCTGCCCTTTACGGCGATGCCGACCCCCGACCAGGCAGCGAATGTCGCCTTGAACGAGGCGCCGATCGTCGCCACCACGCGGCCTCTGCCGGGCGACGAAGGCAGCGAAACGACCATCTATACGGACGATTGACTAGAAGCCCGTCAATCGATCGAATAGGCCACTTCGAAATCGCCCCAGCGGCGGCCCTGGATGGTGAGCGGGACATAGACGTTGCGGACCACGCGATAGGTGGTGCCGTCGCCTTCTTGGCGATAGACGGCCATCATGTAGGGGGCGAAGCTGCGCTTGGCCTTCTGGTCGATCGGTTCGAGGATGATGCGGCCATCGCGGCAGAACTGGGTATCGTGGGTCAGATCGCCGGTCGGAGCCTGCGAATGCTTGGTGATGTGGGTGGGCAGATAGCCTTTCATGTCGGTGCAGGCGGCGGCCATGATCCGTTCGTCCTCGGCGGGTAGCGCATCGAGCGCGGGGCGCCAGTTGCGATGCGCCCAGTCCATCAGCGCGGTGCGGAAGCGCTGCGGGTTGGAACCTTCGATCGGGCGGTAATCCTGGTCGAACACCTGTTCGAGCGTCACTTCCCCTGAGGCGATGGCCTGTTCGGTCAGCTTCTCGACCAGCCGCGCCTGCCGCTGCGCCTTCTCGACCATGATGCTGTCCTGCGGCGCGAGCCCGGACTGTACCAGCCGGTCGAACATGTCGCTGGCGACCATCTCGAGGTCTTCCATCCGGCTGTGAACCGTGGCGAGCTTCTCTTCATTGCCGTTGGCGGCCTTGTCGAAGCTTTCGAGCACGTCCTGCACGCGGATGACGTTGCCGGTCATCATCGCGGTCGCCTTGGCGATCTGCTCGTTCTGCGAATCGACCTCTTCGACCAGCTCGCCCACCCCGGTCAGCGTCTGCTCGATGCTGGCGACCGAGTTCTTGGCATGGCTGCTGGCCTTGGCGCCTTCCTCGATCCGGTCGATCACGGTGGTGGCTTCGGCACCCAGCGTCTCGATCACCTCCTCGATCTCGTCGGTCGCCTTGCGGGTCTCGCCGGCGAGCGATTTCACCTCGTTGGCGACCACCGCGAAAGTGCGCCCGGCTTCGCCCGCGCGCATCGCCTCGATGGTGGCGTTGAGCGCGAGGATGTTGGTGGTCTCGGCGATCTGCGCAATATCCTTGGAGCAGCGCTTTACCTGATCCATCGCCGCCGCAAAGCCGGTGACATGGGTCGCGAGCGTCTCGACCATGTCGAGCAGCCGGGTGATCTGCGACAGCGAGGACTGGATCTGGCTGGTGCCCTGCCCCAGCCGCTCGATCGCACTGGCCGACAGCAGCCGCGCCTCGTCGCTGGCTTCGGCGACGCGGCGCTGATCCTTCTCGAGTTCGTGCACGGTGCCCTGAAGTTCGAGATGCTCGGCGCGCAATACGCCCGAGGTATCGATCACCGCCTGCACGATGCCCGCGACATCGGAGCATCCCACGGTGACCCTGCCGCAAGCCTCTGGTATCGTGTCGAGCGCGGATGCTCCGCGCGCATCAAGAGCCGTCAAGTCCATATCGTGCCGTTATCCCTCGCGATCCGGGCATCGTCATAGGCGCAATGTGTTAGCGGCTTCTTAAGCATCCGCGGGCGGATTTGTGCCGCAGGAGGGTGGCGCTCGTCAGCGGGCGCCGTTATACATAGCGCATGTTTTTCGACTTCATGGACGAGCTCAGGGCGGCCGGGATCAAGGCCAGCTTCAAGGAACATCTTACCCTGCTGGAGGCGCTCGACCGCGAGGTGATCGAGGAAAGTCCCGAGGCGTTCTACTATCTCAGCCGCGCCACCTTCGTGAAGGACGAAGGAATGCTCGATCGCTTCGATCAGGTGTTCCAGCGCGTGTTCAAGGGAATCCTGTCCGATTACGGCCAGAACCCGGTCGATGTCCCCGAAGACTGGCTCAAGGCGGTGGCCGAAAAGTTCCTCTCGCCCGAGGAAATGGCCGAGATCGAGAAGCTGGGCGATTGGGACGCCATCATGGACACCCTCAAGCAGCGGCTCGCCGAGCAGCAGGAACGCCACGAGGGCGGCAACAAGTGGATCGGCACCGGCGGCACCTCGCCGTTCGGCAATTCGGGCTACAATCCCGAAGGCGTGCGGATCGGCGGCGAGAGCAAGCACAAGCGCGCGGTCAAGGTGTGGGACAAGCGCGAGTTCAAGAATCTCGACAACACCAAGGAACTGGGCACCCGCAACATCAAGATGGCCTTGCGTCGGCTGCGCCGCTTCGCGCGCGAAGGCGCGGCGGACGAGCTCGATATCGATGCGACCATTTCCGGTACCGCCAAGCAGGGGTGGCTCGACATCAAGATGCGGCCCGAGCGGCACAATGCGGTCAAGCTGCTGCTGTTTCTCGATGTCGGCGGGTCGATGGATCCCTTCATCAAGGCCACCGAGGAGCTGTTCAGCGCCGCCACCACAGAGTTCAAGAATCTGGAATTCTTCTACTTCCACAACTGCCTCTACGAAGGCGTATGGAAGGACAACCGCCGCCGCTGGGCCGAACGCACCAAGACCTGGGACGTGCTCCACAAATACGGCCACGATTACAAGATCGTCTTCGTCGGTGATGCGGCCATGAGCCCCTACGAGATCACGCATCCCGGCGGCAGCGTGGAGCATATGAACGAGGAAGCCGGCGCGACCTGGATGAAGCGGGTGACCAACACCTATCCGGCGACCGTCTGGCTCAACCCGGTGCCCGAAAAGCAGTGGAGCTATTCGCAGTCCACCAAGCTGATGAAGCAGCTGGTCAACGATCGCATGTATCCGCTCACCCTCGACGGGCTGGAAGATGCGATGCGCGAATTGAGCCGCAAGCAGGGGTGAGCGCGATCCGCCCGATTTGAAGCGCTACGGGTATTGATGTATTATCCCGATTTTGAGGAGAGTGATCGTGGGGACACCGATCACCCTGACCAGCGCGCTGTTCCTACTCGTTGCTGCGGCTCCCGAACTGGAACAGGGCCGGAGCTCTGATGCCGCACCACCCAATTCCGTGCAGACCGATACTGCGAACGTTTCGGATGCCCCCCTTCCCGCCATGCCGTCCTATCGCGAGCCCTCAATTGCCTGGAAGACGGTGGAAGAAGCGGTATCGGACGCGGCGGTCTGCCGGGACCGCCTCAATCTTGCGCGCGAGCAGATGGGGCAACCCCCCCTTCGGCGAGAACCGGTGACCGGTGAAGAACCGGTGCTGATCTGGGCCGTCGACCGCCGCGAGGATGGCTGCGCGGTGCTGGTCGCGAAAGGCGATCCCGACGATATCCGACCGATCCCGCAGGTCGAGAAGCATTACGGGCTGCGCCCCGCGCGTTAGGCGGGTCAGCCCTTCCGCCCCCTTACCCCTTCCGGTCGAGTTCCTCGTTCAGCCGCAGGCTGCAGCGCCAGAAGAAGAACGCCGGGATCAGTCCCAGGAAGGCCGCACCGTAAAGCACGTAGCGCACGCTTTCCTCGCCAAAGCCGGGCTGCAGCAGGTCCGACAGCATGCCGAAGAACAGCGGGCCGAGCCCCAGTCCGATCAGGTTCTGGAAGAACAGCAGCACCGCCGCCGCGATCGCCCGCGCGCGCAGCGGCACGAGGCCCTGTGCGGCGGAATAGGTCGGTCCGTAATAGAGCGAATTGCACAAGGTCGGCACGATCAGCAGCGCGAGCGCCGCCTGCCAGGTCGCAGCCTGATAGGCGAGAAAGGCGATCGGCGCAGCGACCGCCATCGCCACCGCGGGCGCGGTCAGCACGTGGCGGCGGTTCTTCGCCCCGAAGCGATCCGCCAGATAGCCGCCAAGCCAGGTGCCCAGAATGCCAGCCGCGCCGTTGATGACCCCGAACCAGAACCCGACCTCTCCCGGGGTGAGATCGTGCGTGCGCTGGAAGAAGATCGTCGTCCAGGTGGTCTTGCCATAGGCGAGGAATGAGGCGGTCGAGCCGGCGAGCAGCAGCAGCACGAAGGCACGCGAGCGCATCACCGTGCGCACCGAAGTCCACAGCGACATCTCGGGCGGCGGCGTGCTGTGTTCCGCGAGCGTTGAGCTCATCCCGCGCCGCGGCTCGCGCAGCATGAAATGGACCACCAATGCCATCGCCACTCCGGGCAGGCCGACGAACAGGAACGCCATCCGCCAGCCCACCCAGTCGGCGAGCAGGCCGCCGATCATCATCCCCAGCAGCGTGCCCACCGGGATACCGAGCGAGTAGAAGGCCAGCGCCGAACTGCGCCGCTCGGGCGGGACCAGGTCGCTTATCAGCGAATGCGCCGGCGGGGTGCATCCCGCCTCGCCGACCCCGACCCCGATCCGCGCCAGCAGCAGCTGGTAGAAGTTCTGCGCCAGCCCGCACAGCGCGGTCATTGCCGACCAGGTTGCGAGCGCGATCGCGATCAGCCGCGGACGATTGGTGGTGGCGCGGTCGGAATAGCGCGCGATCGGCAATCCGAGCAGGGTGTAGAACAGCGCGAAGGCGAGCCCCGTCATCAGCCCGATCTGCGTGTCACTCAGCCCCAGATCGAGCGCGATCGGTTCTGCGAGGATGTTGACGATCTGGCGATCGATGAAGTTGAAGATGTAGACCACCAGCAGGATCCACAAGGTGGCCTTCACCGAACTGGGTGTGGCGGCGGTTTGTGCGGCTGTCGCCATATTCGACCCTCTCCTGAAACGCGGGTATGCCCGTCGCCCGGAGCGAACCTTCCCTAGTCGGGGCCGCCCGTCAACAGGCGATCACTCGTAGCGCAGGAGCGGGGTCGTTTCTTCCAGCCAGCGCGCTTCGTCGGTCGCCGCCAGCCGATCGAGATCGCCCGGCGCGGCCTGCGGATCGTCAACCCATTCGCGCAAAGCCGGGCCGCCGTTGATGACGTCGATCGCCAGCCGCTCGAGCTCGTACTCATAGGGGAAGTCGCGCCACAGATCGAAATCGGGGTGCAGCGTGCGAATCGCCTTGAACGCCAGCGCCTGCAACCGCCAGGGGCGGAAGGCGTCATGATCGTAGTCCGGCCCCTCGGCATGGACCATCAAGGCGCTGCACAGTTCGCCCGAATGCTTATGGAAGGTCGGGGTGAACCAGCAGGGGCGCAAGGTGCAGCCCGCCAGCCATTCGGGCGCGAGCGCCTGCATCTTGGCCAGCACCGCCCCGGCATCCAGATCGGGCGCGCCGAACAGCACTTCGAGCGGCCTTGTGGTGCCGCGCCCCTCGCTCAGATTGGTGCCCTCGAGCATGACCGTGCCGGCATAGGCGCGCGCCATGTTGACGCTGGCGGCGTTGGGCGACGGGTTGATCCAGATGCGATCCTGCGGCCAGCCGAAGCCGGGCGCCTCGCCGGGCCGCCAGCCCACCATCTCCACCACGCGGTAGTCCACATCGAGATCGAACCGCCCGATGAACCAGTCGCCCATCTCTCCCATCGTCAGCCCGTGCCGCATCGGCATTTCCGCCGCGCCGACGAAGCTTTCCTGCCCCGGGACCAGCAGCGTGCCCTCGACCGGGCGCCCCGCCGGATTTGGGCGGTCGAGCACCCAGACCTCCTTGCCGTGGCGCGCCGCTTCCTCGAGCAGGTAGAGCAGCGTGGTGACGAAGGTGTAGATCCGGCAACCCAGGTCCTGGAGGTCGAACAGGAACACATCGGCGCTGGACATCATCTGGCCGGTGGGGCGGCGCACCTCGCCATAGAGGCTGAACACAGGGATGCCATAGACGGGATCGGTCTCGTCGCCGGTCTCGATCATATTGTCCTGCTTGTCGCCCTTCAGACCATGCTGTGGGCCGAAGGCGCTGGTGACGTTCACCCCGGCGGCGATCAGTGCGTCGAGCGAATGGGTGAGATCCCGCGTCACCGAAGCCGGATGCGCGACGAGCGCGACGCGTTTGCCGTCGAGAGGCCGGCGCAGGGCGGGGTCGGCAAGCAGCCGGTCGATACCGAATTTCATGGCGGCAGCGGTGCCGCAAGCCTCGCGGTGAAGCAAGCCGGATCGTGGAAATCGGGCTTGTCCGAGGCATGGGTCAGCGCCCAGTAGCTCTTCGTCCCGTCGGTCTCCTCGATCACCACGCTCGCGCCGAAAGCGGCGGGCAGTTCGGGAAGCCCGCCAAGAGGGATCGCGGCGTCGAACAGCGAGAAGGCGGACCCTGCGCGCCAACTGCACACCGGCGCGCGCGGCAGTTTGCGCTGCCGCATCCCGGCGCGATATCCGGTGAAATCATAACCCGCCCAGCGCTCGGACGGCGAGAGGTTGAACTCGGCATAGGCCGGCCCCTCGCCATGCTGCACGAAAAGTTCGAAGCAGGTCGCCTCCCACAATCCATCCGCCCTGCCCCGCCCCGCCAGCGGCGGGATGGCGAGCGCGCCCACGCCCGACACCCGCCAGCGCAGGGTCAGCCAGTGCTCGGTCGGCTGCCACGAAAAGCGCACTTGCCAGTCGCCCGTGGGCGGGTTCGCGGGGTGCGGCGTCAAATCCATCTGTTGCACCCCGGCTCCCCCATGCTAGCGCAGCGACCATCATGACCAGCTACACTTCCGATCTGATGCGCCTGCTCGACGAGCGCGGCTATATCCACCAGGCGACCGACGCCGCGGGGCTCGACGCGCTCGCCGCGAAACAGATCGTGCCGGGATATATCGGCTTCGATCCCACCGCGCCATCGCTGCATATCGGCAGCCTGGTGCAGATCATGATGCTGCGGCGTCTCCAGCAGGCGGGACACAAGCCGATCGTCGTGATGGGCGGCGGCACCGGCAAGATCGGCGATCCCTCGTTTCGCGACGAGAGCCGCAAGCTGATGAACGACGCGACCATCGCCGAGAACGTCGCGGGCATCTTCACGGTTTTCGACCGGCTGCTGACCTTCGGAGCCGGGCCGACCGATGCCGTCATGATCAACAATGACGAATGGCTGGGCGAGCTCGGCTATCTCGAGATGCTGCGCGACGTCGGGCCGCATTTCACCGTCAACCGGATGCTCACCTTCGATTCGGTCAAGCAGCGGCTCGAACGCGAGCAGGCGCTGACCTTCCTCGAATTCAACTACATGATCCTCCAGGCCTATGATTTCGTCGAACTGGCGCGGCGCTACGACTGCAGGCTGCAGATGGGCGGCAGCGACCAGTGGGGCAATATCGTCAACGGGCTCGAGCTCGGGCGACGGATGGAGGGGCGCGAGTTGTTCGGGCTCACCACCCCGCTGCTGACCACCGCCGACGGGTCCAAGATGGGCAAGAGCGCCGCGGGCGCGGTCTGGCTCAACGAGCCGCAGCTCCCCGCCTACGACTTCTGGCAATACTGGCGAAACGCCGACGACCGCGATGTCGGGAGGTTTCTCAGGCTGTTCACCGATCTCTCGCTGGACGAGATCGCGCGGCTCGAAGCGCTCGAGGGAAGCGAGATCAACGCCGCGAAGATCGTCCTCGCCAACGAAGTCACCGCGCTGGTGCGCGGCACCGAGGCGGCCCGTATCGCCGAAGCGACCGCGTCGGAGACCTTTACGGGCAGCGGCCTTGGAGAGGATCTTCCCGTACTGCAGCTCGGCCCCGACGGTATGCGGATCGGAGCCGCACTGACCGAGCTCGGCTTCACCGCCTCCAATGGCGAGGCCAAGCGCAAGCTCGCGGAGGGGGCGGTCAAACTCGACGGCATGACCATCGACGATGTCGGCCATCTGCTGGCGCTGCCACCGGGCACCGAGGCGCGTCTCAGCCTCGGCAAAAAGAAACATGCGATCATCCGGGGCTGACTTGCGCCAGAGCGCGTAATTGCCCGCCGTTTCGCCGGTCCGGCTTTACCAATTGTCAGCCTTTGGGCTCCAATATGGCGGACTACAGCGAACACGGAGGAATGGATATCATGGGTGCCGGAGCTCAGCTCAGCGTCACCGACCAGCGGCGTATGGCGCGCCATCCTGTCGATCACCCCGTGATCGCGGAGCATTTCCGCGCCGGCGACGTGCGGATGCACGTCTCGAACATCTCGGCGACCGGCTTCATGATCGACGACGCCCATGATCTGGAGCGCGGCGATCGGGTGATCATCCGTCTGCCGATCGTCGGGCGGATCGAGGCCTATTGCATCTGGATGCGCGACAACCGTGCCGGTTTCCAGTACGAGCGGATCATTCGCCCGGATGATTTCATCGCCATGATCGACCAGCTCCAGCCCAATCCGCGGCTGCGCCGCAATCGCTGACGCCTGAACGCCCGCCGGGTTTAACCGCTGGCAGGGGAAGTTTCTTCCCTTGCCGCGCGCCCGCTGCCATGGGCCGCGCGTGAGCGAGCCCACCCACCCCTTCCGCGTCCATAATTTCCGCGCCTATTGGGTCAGTCGTCTGGCGATGACGCTGGCGCAATATGCGATGATGCTGATCATCGCCTGGCAGGTCTACAACATCGCCCGCGACGGCGGTTCGTCGGTGGCCGAAGCCTCGGGCCAGCTGGCGCTGATCGGCCTGTTCCAGTTCGTCCCGCTGTTCCTGCTGACGCCGTTCTCGGGGTTGGCCGCCGACCGCTTCGACCGCCGCAATGTCGCGCGGCTCACTGTGCTGGTGCAGTTCGGCTGCGCCGCCGCACTGGGCTGGCTGACCTGGCAGGATACCATCGCGCTCGAATGGCTCTACGCGATAGCGGTCGTGCTGGGGGTGGTGCGCGCCTTCAACGGCCCCGCGCTCTCCGCGCTCGCTCCCAATCTGGTGCCGCGCTCGATCCTCCCCAATGCGATCGCGCTGTCGAGCATCGCCTGGCAGGTCGGGATGATCGCCGGCCCGGCGATCGGCGGCTACACCTATGCCATTCTCCCTGCGCTGCCCTATGCCATCGCCGCGGGGCTGTTTCTGGTCTCGCTCACCGCGCTCAGCACGATCGGGCATGTCCCGCGCGCCAACAGCGTCGGAACCGCTCGCCCGATCGCGCAGATCGTCGATGGCCTGCGCTATGTCGGGCGCAACAAGATGGTGCTGGGCGCGATCACGCTCGATCTGTTCGCGGTGTTCCTCGCCGGGGCGACCGCGCTGTTCCCGGTCTATGCGCGCGACATCCTGGAAGTCGGCGAGACCGGGCTGGCGCAATTGGCGATGGCCCCCGCCTGCGGCGCGGTGGTGACCGCTTTATGGTTCTCGATCTTCCCGCTCAAGACCCAGGTCGGCCCCAAGATGCTGTGGTCCGTGGCAGTGTTCGGCGCAGCGACCGTCGCTTTCGGCCTCTCGACCTGGATGCCGCTCAGCCTGGCGATGCTGTTCGTGATCGGCGCCGCCGACATGTTCAGCGTCTATATCCGCCAGTCGCTGATCCAGCTGCACACGCCCGACGACAAGCGCGGCCGGGTGTCCTCGGTCAGCCTGCTGACGATCAGCGCCTCCAACGAATTCGGCGATTTCTTCTCCGGCTCGCTGGCATTCCTGATCGGGCCGGTCGCCGCGGTGGTCAGCGGCGGAATCGGCGCGATCGTCACGGTCGGCTTGTGGACCCGCGTCTTTCCTGTTTTGCGTACCACGCGGACCTTCGACCCGCCTGAGGAATTGGTAGAAGAGACACCCGAAGAACAATTGCAGGAGCGCATTTCATGAAAGCCCCATCCGTCCTCGCCACCATCGGCAACACCCCGCATATCCGCCTTTCCCGGCTGTTTCCCGATCACGAGGTCTGGGTGAAGAGCGAACGCGGCAATCCAGGCGGCTCGATCAAGGACCGGATCGCGCTGGCGATGGTGGAAGATGCGGAGAAGTCGGGCAAGTTGCGCCCCGGCGGGACGATCATCGAGCCGACCAGCGGCAACACCGGGATCGGTCTGGCGATGGTCGCCGCGGTCAAGGGTTACAAGCTCGTGCTGGTCATGCCCGAGAGCATGAGCATCGAGCGCCGCCGGCTGATGCTGGCCTATGGCGCCAGCTTCGATCTCACCGACAAGGCCAAGGGGATGAAGGGCGCGATCGAGCGCGCCGGCGAACTGGTAGCGCAGACCGAAGGCGCCTGGATGGCGAGCCAGTTCGACAACGACGCGAACTGGAAGGTCCATGCCGATATCACCGCCAAGGAAATCATGGCCGATTTCGGCGACACGCCGATCGATGCGATGATCACCGGGGTCGGCACCGGCGGCCATATCACCGGCTGCGCCGAAGTTCTCAAGGGCGTATGGCCGACGATGAAGGCCTATGCGGTGGAGCCTACCGGCTCGCCGGTGATCTCGGGCGGGCAGCCCGGCCCGCACCCGATCCAGGGTATCGGCGCGGGCTTCATCCCCGGCAATCTGCACACCAAGAGCATCGACGGCGCGATCCAGGTCGATCCCGAGGATGCCAAGGAATGGGCGCGCAAATCGGCCAGCGTCGAAGGGCTGCTGGTCGGCATCTCGAGCGGCGCGACGTTGGCGGCGATCGCCAGCAAGCTTCCCGAGTTGGGCGATGGTACCAGGGTGCTGGGCTTCAACTACGACACCGGCGAGCGTTATCTCTCGGTGGCGGACTTCCTGCCCGGGGAATAGTCGCCGCAGGGGCTCGCAAAACCAGTCCGCGCCGCAACTCCTTCGGGGAGCCGCGGCGCGGATGGCTTTCTGTCGACCAGTTTTCGCGTTGCGAACCTACGCCGCGGTGGCGAAAGCCTCCTCGCCCAGCGCCATCATGCTGTCGCTGCCCGTCTCGATCTTGCGGCGGAAGGCGCCGACATCGGGGAGGTAGCGGTCCATGAAGTATCGCGCGGTCGCCAGCTTGGTTTCGTAGAACGCCGCATCGTCCCCGCCCTCGGCCAGCTTGGCTTGCGCAACCTTGGCCATCCGCAACCACATGAAGCCCAGCGTCACGATGCCCATCATGTGCATGTAATGATGCGCGCCGGCTCCCAGATGGTTGGGGTTCTGCATCGCATTGCTCATGAACCACATGGTCGCCGCCTGCTGCTCGGCCAGAGCCTTGCCGAGCGCCTCGGCGATCGCACCAAGCGCCTCGTCGCCCTTGGCCTGCTCGACCTCCTCGCCGACCATCGTGAAGAACGCCTGGATGCCTGCGCCGCCCTTCTGCGCCAGCTTGCGTCCGCACAGATCCATCGCCTGGATTCCATTTGTGCCTTCGTAAATCTGCGCGATGCGGGCGTCGCGGACGAACTGTTCCATGCCCCATTCGCGGATGTAGCCGTGGCCGCCGAACACCTGCTGCATATTGGTCGCGACCTCATAGCCCTTGTCGGTGCCATAGCCCTTGATCACCGGGGTCAGCAGCCCGATGATCAGATCGGCCTTTTCGCGCTCTTCCTCAGTCTCGGCCTTGTGGCTCAGATCGACCTGCAATGCGCCCCACAGACACAGCGCGCGCATGCCCTCGGTGAAGGCCTTGGCATCCATCAGCATCCGGCGGACATCGGGGTGGACGAAGATCGGATCGGCCTGCGCCTCGGGCTCGGCAGGGCCGGTCAGCGCCCTGCCCTGCCGCCGGTCGAGCGCATAGGCGACCGCGTTCTGATAGGCGGCCTCGGCCTGGCTCAGACCCTGGACGCCGACCCCGAGGCGCGCGGCGTTCATCATGATGAACATGGCGGCAAGACCCTTGTTCTCCTCGCCGACCAGCCAGCCCTTGGCGGCGTCGTAATTGAGCAGGCAGGTCGAATTGCCGTGGATGCCCATCTTCTCCTCGATCGAGCCGCAGACGACGGTGTTGCGCTCGCCCACCGAACCGTCCTCGTTGACGAGGAACTTGGGCACCACGAACAGCGAGATGCCTTTGGTGCTGTCCGGCGCGCCGGGGGTCTTCGCGAGCACCAGATGGATGATGTTCGAGGTCATGTCGTGCTCGCCGGCCGAGATGAAGATCTTGGTGCCGGTCAGCGCGTAGCTGCCATCGGCCTGCGGCTCGGCCTTGGTGCGGATCATGCCCAGATCGGTGCCGCATTGCGGCTCGGTGAGGTTCATCGTTCCCGACCATTCGCCCGAGATCATCTTGGGCAGATACATGTCCTTCTGCTCCTGCGATCCCTTGGCGATCAGCGCCGAGACCGCGCCATTGGTCAGCCCGGGATACATGCCGAAAGCCTGGTTGGCCGAGGAGATGAACTCCTCCAGCGCGAAGCCGAGCGCATGCGGCATGCCCTGCCCGCCGAATTCCTCGGGTGCGGCGATCGTGCCCCAGCCGGCTTCGACGAACTGTGTATAGGCCTCCTTGAACCCGGGCGGCGTGGTGACCGAGCCATCCTCGTGGCGGGTGCAGCCTTCCTCGTCGCCGATGCGGTTGAGCGGCGCGAGCACCTCGGAGCAGAACTTGCCGCCTTCGCCGAGCACGGCATCGCTGACATCGGCGGTCGCCATCTCGAAGCCGGGCAGGTGCGCATAGCCGGCGAGATCGAGCATCTCGTTGAGGATGAAGCGGGCGTCGCGGGTCGGAGCGGTATAGCTGGGCATGGGAGTGTCCTTGGTAGGTAGGCTGGGGGTAGGTAGGCTGGGGGTGGGTAGGATCTGAAGCGGAAGATTATCTTGCAGGATCGAGCGATTCGACATGGCCTATGAAGTCGGTCAGTTCCTTGATCGAACTGTCGATATCGGCACGCTGCTTTTTCAGTTTGGCGACATGCTTGCGGCATTTCTCGACCGTGACGCGGCGCTGTTCGACCCGGCCGTCGTCGAGATCGTAGAGATCGATCATCTCGCGGATCTCGGTCAGCGAGAAGCCGACGTTCTTGGCGCGCATGATCCAGGCTAGCCGGGCGCGGTCGCGTTGCGAATAGATCCGCGACAGGCCGACCCGCGAGGGGGCGATCAGGCCCTCGTCCTCGTAGAAGCGCAACGCCCGCGCGGTGCAGCCGAATTCCGAAGTGAGGTCGGAAATGGTGAACTGCTCGCGGGCGAGCTTGTCGGGGCGATCGAGCAAGGCGCCCGATCCGCCCCGAATTTGGCCGCGACCAGATTTATCGGGTGCCCGATCGGGGGATTGGGTACTGGCTGTCGTCATGCGGCTCCGGGTACAGTCCGCTTACGTAAACGTCAACTCGTGACGCGGGCAAGCGAGCCATTCTCCAGCCGGCGGTAGAGGCAACTCACCGCGCCTGTATGGCAGGTCGGCCCCGCCGGGCGGCAGCGCAGGACGAGCGCATCCTGATCGCAATCGACCAGGATTTCCTCGACGGCGAGCGTGTGGCCCGAAGACTCGCCCTTCTTCCACAATCGGCCCCGCGATCTGGAATGGAAGTGCGCCTCTCCGCTCGCGAGAGTGGCGTCGAGCGCTTCCTCGTCCATGAAGGCGACCATCAGGACCTGCAGGCTCGAGGCGTCGACCACCACCGCGGTCAGCAGTCCCCGATCGTCGAACTTGGGAAGAAAACGCGTACCCTGTTCGCGTTCGGCGCTATCCGTGGTCATCGGCGATCCTTGCGTTGAATATACTGATATTTGTTGCACAGCCGCAACAACGGCTTCTTAAAACTGCCGATAGCAAAATTGCCGGTTTGAGGAACGGCGGTTTGGTGGAATATTCGCACTGTGGCTCGAAAGAGCTATCCGCTTGGCGAGGGTGCCGAATAGAGCACCGGGTTCAGGGGGTACAAGGAGCGCTGCCGGCCTTCGGGGCTTGTTTTCGGGGCATGGCGCGCATCAAGCGATGAGGGATAGGACCCGGCGTATTCATGGGGGGTGCGCCAGCCCTTCGGGGGAGGGTCCGCTAACATTCGTCACGTGGCGCCCGAGACCTTCGTGGTCTCGGGCGTTTCGCTTTGTGGCAGCGATGCGGGTTGCGCGATCGTGGCGCTGTGCTCGCCATCGAGAACTCTTGCGAAGCAGCAGATCGTAACGCTGGTCGCGCCCGCCCGTTTGAGGGCGGCGACGCAGGCCAGCGAGGTCGCGCCGCTGGTGAGGACGTCGTCGACCAGGATCACCTCCCGTCCGCGCACCGCTAGCGCCCCGCGCTCGCTGACGCGGATGGCGCCCGAGAGCGCGCGGCGGCGGGCCTTCGCCCCCAGCCCGCCCAGGGTCGGGGTAGGCTTGCTGCGGACCAGCGCGTCGACCGCCAATGTCCCATGACCCAGCGCCGCAAGCCCGCGAGCAAGCAGCGCCGCCTGGTTGAAACCGCGATACCACAACCGCCGGCGGTGCAGCGGGACCGGGACGATGATCCGGTCCGACGGGGTGGGAAGCCGCGCCGCCATCAACCGCGCCAGCATCGGCGCGAGCGCGATCCGCCGGCCGTGCTTGAAGGCGAGGACGAGTCGGCGCGAGACGTCGTTGTAGAGCGTCGCCGCAGCGATACCGGCGTGGTTGGGCGGTGAGAACATGCAAGGCGCGCAGACGGCGCCAGCCTGCAGAACCGAGCCGGCGAAAGGACGCTGGCACAATGCACAGCCCGGTTCGGAGGGGATTTCGAGCTGCTCCCAGCAGGCGGCGCATAAGCCCACCTGCTGCGCGATTCCCTCGCCGCAGACCGGGCAGCGCGGCGGGTAGACCAGATCCATCGCGGGGCCGAGCGTCTCGGCGAAGAAGCGGCGGGCGGATCGCAGCGCGGGCATGGCGCGCAAGCTGCACCGCTTGCGCGGCGGTGACAAGCTCGGCAGGGACCCGCCATGTCCTCACCCGCCCCGCCCCGCATCTTCTCCCCCGCTCGCCGGGAGGCTTCGTGGCATCGCGCGGAGCGCCGGCAAAGGCGCGAGGGGGCAGCGCGTTTCGTGATCGAGGATATGGCGGAGGACTTCGCCGAGCGAATCGGTTTCATGCAGTTGGCGCCCGAGCGTGCCCTGCTGATGGGCTCGCTGGGTGGAGGCTTGCCGGGGCTGAAAGAGGTCACCCGTGCCGCGCCCGGGGATTTCGACGAGGAGCTTCCCTTCCCCGGCGGTCCCTATGATTTCATCGCCAGTTTCGAGACGCTGGCAACGGTCAACGACCTGCCGGCCGCGCTGCTCCACATGCGCTGCGCGCTGGCCGAGGGCGGCGTCGCGATGGCGAGCCTCGTCGGGGCCGGGAGCCTTGCGAACCTGCGCCGCGCGATGATCGCCGCCGAGCCCGAGCGGCCCGCGCCGCGGATGCATCCGCTGGTGGACAACCGCGCCGCGACCGCGCTGCTAGAACGCGCGGGGTTCCGCCGGTTCGTAGTCGATTCGCGCGAGCTTTCGGTCGCCTATCGCTCGCTCGACCGGCTCGTCGCGGACCTGCGCGATCAGGCGCTGGGCAACCAGCTTGCGCGGGTCGCCCCGCCGCTGGGCCGCGCGGCGCTGGAGCGAGTCCGCGCGGCGTTTCTCGACCACGCCGACGAACAGGGTCGAGTGGTCGAGAAATTCGAGATTCTCACCCTAACCGGCTGGAAAACCTAGCGTAAGCTCGCCTGCGCCGCCGCCAGCCGGGCGATCGGCACGCGGTAGGGCGAGGCAGAGACATAATCCAGCCCGACCTGCTCGCAAAAGCCGATCGAGGCAGGGTCGCCGCCGTGTTCGCCGCAGATCCCCAGCTTGATGTCGCCGCGGGTTTCCCGGCCGCGTTCCACCGCCATCGACACCAGCTCGCCCACGCCTTCGATATCGAGGCTGACGAAGGGATCGCGCGGGAAGATGCCGCGATCGACATAGGGGCCGAGGAACCGCGCGCTGTCGTCGCGGCTGACGCCCAATGTGGTCTGGGTCAGATCGTTGGTTCCGAAGCTGAAGAAATCGGCGTGCTGCGCGATCTGCCCCGCCATCAGCGCGGCGCGCGGGAGTTCGATCATCGTGCCGACCAGATAGTCCACCCGGCGTCCGGCTCGTTCGAACACTTCTTCCGCCACGCGATCGACCAGCGCGCGGAGAATTTCCAGCTCGCGCCTGGTGGCGACCAGCGGAATCATGATCTCGGGCAGCGGCGCCTCGCCGCTTTCCTTCGCCACGTCGCAGACCGCTTCGAAGATGGCGCGCGCCTGCATCTCGTAGATCTCGGGATAGGTGATCCCCAAGCGGCAGCCGCGATGGCCGAGCATGGGGTTGAACTCGTGCAGCTCGGCGGCGCGGCGGCGCAGATGATCGACCCCCAGCCCGGTGGCATCGGCGAGCTCGGCGAACTCGGCCTCCTCGTTGGGGAGGAATTCGTGCAGCGGCGGGTCGAGCAGGCGGATCGTGCAGGGCAGCCCGACCATGACCGTGAAGATCGCGTGGAAATCGGCGCGCTGCTCGGGGAGCAGCTTGTCGAGCGCGGCGCGGCGGCCCTTCTCGTCCTCGGCGAGGATCATCTGGCGCACCGCGCTGATCCGGCCTGCGTCGAAGAACATGTGCTCGGTGCGGCACAGCCCGATGCCCTCGGCGCCGAACTGGCGCGCCATCCGGCAATCCTGCTCGGTCTCGGCATTGGTGCGGATCCGCATCCTTCGGTGCTCGTCGGCCCATTCCATCAGCGTACCGAAATCGCCGGCGAGCTCGGGCTCGATGGTCGCAACCTCGCCCGCCATGACCTGGCCGTTGCTGCCGTCGAGCGTGATGACATCGCCCTCCTTCAGCTCGCGGTCGCCGATCCGCAGAGTGCGCGCGTCCCGCGAAATCGAGACCTGCGACGCCCCCGAAACACAGGGGCGTCCCATTCCGCGCGCGACCACCGCGGCGTGGCTGGTCATCCCGCCGCGCGCGGTGAGGATGCCGGTGGCGGCATGCATGCCGTGGATGTCCTCGGGGCTGGTCTCGACCCGGACCAGGATCACCTTCTCGCCGCGCTGCGCCCAGCTTTCGGCGGTCTCGGCGTCGAGCACGATCTTGCCCGAGGCGGCGCCGGGCGAGGCCGGCAGGCCGGTGGTCATCACATCGCGTGCTGCATCGGGATCGAGCGTGGGGTGGAGCAGCTGGTCGAGCGCCATCGGATCGATCCGCAGGATCGCCTGCTTGCGGTCGATCAGGCCTTCTCCGACCATGTCCACCGCCATCTTGAGCGCGGCCTTGGCCGTGCGCTTGCCATTGCGGGTCTGGAGCAGCCACAGCTTGCCCTGCTGCACGGTGAACTCGATATCCTGCATGTCGGCATAGTGCGCCTCGAGCAGGTCGAACACGCGGGCGAGCTCGGCATAGGCCTCGGGCATCGCCTCTTCCATGCTGGGCTTGTCGGCGCCTGCCGCCTCGCGGCGGGCACGCGTGAGATATTGCGGCGTGCGGATGCCCGCGACCACGTCCTCGCCCTGCGCATTGACCAGCCATTCGCCGTAATGGGCTTTCTCGCCGGTCGAGGGATCGCGGGTGAAGGCGACGCCGGTGGCGCTGGTGTCGCCCATATTGCCGAACACCATCGCCTGGACGTTGACCGCAGTGCCCATGTCGTGGGGGATGTCGTTGAGGCGGCGGTAGATCTTGGCGCGCTCGGTGTCCCAGCTGTCGAACACCGCCGCGATCGCGCCCCACAGCTGCGCCTGGGCATCCTGCGGGAACGGCTGCCCAAGCTCGCGCTCGACGATGGCCTTGTATTCGGCGACCAGCTTCTGCCAGTGCTCGGCCTCGAGCTCGGTGTCGGAATAGAAGCCGGTGTCTTCCTTCACGATCTCGAGCGCTTCCTCGAACAATCCGTGATCGACCCCGAGCACGACGTCGGAATACATCTGGACGAAGCGGCGGTAGCTGTCCCAGGCGAAGCGCGGATCGCCGCTGGTGCGCGCGAGGCCTTCGACCGTTGCGTCGTTGAGCCCGAGGTTGAGCACGGTGTCCATCATCCCCGGCATCGAGATCGCCGCGCCCGAGCGGACCGAGACCAGCAGCGGATCCTCAGGGTCGCCCAGCACCTTGCCCACGGTGCGCTCGACATGGCGCAGCGCCTCGGCGACCTGATCGCGCAGGGCTTGCGGAAAATCGGCGCCGCCCGCGAGATAGGTTAGGCATTCCTCGGTCGCGATGGTGAAGCCCGGGGGGACCGGCAGCCCGATCTCGGCCATCACCGCCAGATTGGCGCCCTTGCCGCCGGTGACCTTCTTGTCCTTCTGGCGCGGGTCGGAATGGCTGGCGTCGCCGCCGAAGGAAAAGACCGATTGCGACATGTGAACTCCTGTTCGGGTGACGTTTGAAGGGTGACACCGGGTTACAGCGGTGTCACCCTGATCCAGTTTGGCGAACCCATTAGATTCAAGGCGTTATCGCGAATTTACGCCTCCAGGGTGACAGATCGGGGGTAAGGGGGGTGGCGATCACCCCTCGATCCGCGCGAAATCTGCGACCTTGTGCACCGCGGCGCGGAAACGGGCCAGCAGATCGAGCCGTGCGGCGCGCTTGTCCTCATCTGCATCATTGACCGTCACCTCCTCGAAAAACCGATCGATCGGGCCGCGCAGACTGGCGAGCGCGGCCATGGCGGTTTCGAAGTCTTCGCCCTCGATCGCCGCGGCGGCTTTGGGCTCGGCTTGGTCCAGCGCCTCGATCAGCGTCTTTTCCGCCGGTTCGGGGGTGTAGGAAAGTTCTTTCTGGTGCCGCTCGGCCATCTTGGCGTCGATCACCGCTTTGAGATCGGGATCGTCGACCAGCGCCAACGGGTCCTCCTCGCCGGTGCGGGCGATCTCGCCTTCGCAGCCGTGCCAGTCCTCCTTCTTGAGGATATTGGCGGCGCGCTTGTAGGCGGCCAGCAGATTGGCGCCCTCGGCGGTTTCGACGTAGTTCTGCAATGCATTCACCCTTGCCAGCAGGCGGACGAGATCGTCTTCGCCTCCAAGGGAGAACACCGCATCGATGAGATCGTGCCGGACACCGGCCTCACGCTGCTGAACCTTGAGGCGGTCGGCGAAGAAATCGAGTGTTTCTGAAGTGCCGACGGACTGGTGACGCTCGACAGTGCTCCAGTCGAATGGCTCTGCTATACCTGCCCGAACAGCTTCTTCTTTCGTGGCGATGTCGGCTACCATTCGAGCATCGAACTCCGGATACCGCTCGCGATATTTCGCGTCCAACGCATCCGAACGGTCCATTTGCTGATCGAAAACCGAGTAGCCCGCTTCCAGGAGAGTATCCTTCAGAGGCAATCTCAAGCGATTGATCTGAATTAACTGAATGATTCCGAGCGCTGCGCGTCGAAGTGCGAAAGGGTCCTTGGACCCAGTCGGTTTGATATTTTCATGAAAGAACGCCGCGATAGTATCCAGCTTGTCCGCCAGGCTCACCGCCACCGTCACCGGCGCGGTAGGGACTTCATCGCCCTGCCCGACCGGCTTGTAGTGATCGCGGATCGCGTCGGCGACTTCATCCGGCAAACCCTCGGCGCGGGCGTAATAGCCGCCCATAAGCCCCTGCAATTCGGGGAATTCGCCGACCATCTCGGTGACGAGATCGGCCTTGGCGAGCCGCGCCGCCTGTTCGGCGAGATCGGCGAGCTCTTCTTTCGTCATCCCAGCGGAAGCTGGGATCTCCCGCAGGTCGGGCGCATCCCCGGGAGAGGTCCCGGCTTTCGCTGGGACGACGACATCGGTTTCGACCAGCCAGCGCGCCAGCTTCGCCACTCGCTCGACCTTGTCGGCCACGGTCCCCAGCTTCTCGTGGAAGGTGATCCGCTCGAGCCCCTCGGCGTGCTGCGCCAGCGTCTTCTTGCGGTCCTGCTCCCAGAAGAAGCGCGCATCCGACAGCCGCGCGGCGAGGACCTTGCGGTTGCCGTCGACCACCCGCGCGCCGCCGTCTTCCGCCGCGATATTGGCGGTGCAGACGAAGGCGTTGGCGAGACTCCCCCTCCCGCCTGCGGGAGGGGGTTGGGGGGTGGGCAAGTCGGGCGTTGCATCGGGCCCACCCCTGACCCCTCCCGCAAGCGGGAGGGGAGAATTGCAGACGAAATACTTCTGGTTCACCCGCGCGGTGAGCTGGATCACTTCGGGCGGGACTTCGAGAAACGTCTCCTCGAAGCGGCCGAGCAGCGGGACGGGCCATTCGGTGAGACCGGCGTTCTCCACCACCAGCCCCTCGTCCTCGAACAGCTCGAGACCGGCCTTTTCGGCGACCTTCTGCGCACCCTTGCGGATCAGTGCGGCGCGTTCCTCGTGATCGACGATCACGTGGCAGGCGCGCAGCTTCTCGGCGTAGTCGTCCGCGCCGCCGATGGTGATGTCGCCCGCATGGTGAAAGCGGTGGCCGAGCGTGACCCAGCCCGAGGTGACGCCATGCACCTCGCATTCGATCAATTCCTCGCCCAGCAGCGCCACGATCCCCGACAGCGGGCGCACCCAGCGCAGCGACTCGGTGCCGATCGAGGCCGCGCCCCAGCGCATCGATTTCGGCCAGGAAAACTCGCGGACGATCGCGGGGATCGCCTGCGCGAGCAGGTCGGCGGTCGCGCGGCCCGGCTTCTCGATCACCGCGAACCAGGTGCTGCGGCCCTTGACGTCGCGCAAGGTCAGCTGGTCGCGGGTGACGCCGTTCTTGCGGCAGAAGCCTTCGATCGCCTGGTCGGGCGCGCCCTCGGGCGGACCTTTGGCTTCCTCGCTGACGGCCTGCGTGGCGGTGGGCAGATCGCGTGCGATCAGCGCGAGCCGGCGCGGGGTGGACCAGACGGTGATGTCTGTGGCGGCGATCCCGGCGGCGTCGAGTTCGCGGCGCAGCAGCTTTTCCAGCTCGGCGCGAGCGCCAGCCTGCATCCGCGCGGGGATTTCCTCGGAGCGCAGTTCGAGGAGGAAGTCAGGCACGGGCTTTCTCCGTCATCCCAGCGAAGCTCTCCGTCATCCCAGCGAAAGCTGGGATCTGTCGCAGATCGGGCGCGAAGCCGAAGGCGATCCCAGCTTTCGCTGGGATGACGGGGGCTGCCGGGGCTGCGTCCACCACCTCGTCATTGCGGGGAGCCGAAGGCGGAGTCGAAGACGGCCCGGAGGGCCATCCGGCAATCCAAGGCGCAGGTCCATGGATTGCTTCGCTCCGCTCGCAATGACGAATGAGAGGACTCACAGCGACCACTCCGGATATTTCTCCGCCCATTGCGGCGCCATCGCCTCGGCGTAATTCTCGCAGGCGCCGCGCGCCAGATCGCGGACCCTGCCCATGTAGCTGGCGCGTTCCTGGACGCTGATCACGCCGCGCGCCTGCAGCAGGTTGAAGATATGGCTGGCCTCGACCGCCTGTTCATAAGCGGCAATAGGCACCTGATTTTCCAGCGCATTGCGGCACTCGGCCTCCGCCTTGGCGAACAGATCGAACAGCGCATCGGTGTCCGCCACCTCGAAATTCCATTTCGACATCTGCTTCTCGTTTTCGAGGAACACCTGTCCGTAAGTCACGCCGCGGCCGTTGAAATCGAGATCGTAGACGTTGTCGACGCCCTGAATATACATCGCCAGGCGTTCCAGCCCGTAGGTCAGCTCCCCCGCGACCGGCTTGCAGTCGAACCCGCCCATCTGCTGGAAATAGGTGAACTGGGTCACCTCCATTCCGTCGCACCAGACCTCCCAGCCCAGCCCCCAGGCGCCCAGCGTGGGCGATTCCCAATCGTCCTCGACGAAGCGGATGTCGTGCTTGAGCGGATCGATGCCGATCACCCGCAGGCTTTCCAGATAGAGGTCCTGAATCTCGGGCGGGCTGGGTTTGAGGATCACCTGATACTGGTAGTAATGCTGCAGCCGGTTGGGGTTCTCGCCATAGCGGCCGTCGGTCGGGCGGCGGCAGGGCTGCACGAAGGCGGCGTTCCAGGGTTCCGGCCCCAGCGCGCGCAAGGTGGTCGCGGTATGGAAGGTGCCCGCCCCCATCCGCATGTCGTAGGGTTGCAGGATCAGGCACCCCTGCGCGGCCCAGAAATCATGCAGGCTGAGGATCATGTCCTGGAAAGATCGGCTCGGATTGCGGTCCATGGCGGCGGGCTTTGGCTTATGGCCCCCGGAGCGTCAATGCCGTGTGGGGCGCAAGAGCGCGCGAACTCGCATATCGCGCGCCGCAAGCCGGGACTGGCACGGCCCTCCCTATTTCGGGGCCTCATTTCGGGGCGTCATTTCGGGGGCGAATTTGCAGACTTATGCTGTAGAGACCCAAATCATGTCCCGAACCAGAACCCGTTTCGCCGCCGCGCTCACCGCCGGCACCCTGCTCGTCACCCTCCAGGCCTGCACCACCGTTGCCGAGGATGCCGCGCCCATCGCGGCGGCCGAGCCCGTAGCAGCACCCGTCGTCGAATCAGCGGTCGAGTTGGCGGTCGAGCCCGCGTTCGAGCCTGCGGGCCCGGCGCTGTGGAAGGTCGCCGACGAGGACACCACGATCTATCTGTTCGGGACGGTCCACGCGCTGCCCGAGAATATCGACTGGTTTCGTGGACCGATCGCCAGCGCGCTCGAATCCTCCGGCACGCTGGTGACCGAAGTGCCCAGCGGGTTCGAGCAGGATCCGGCGCTGCAACAGACCATCATGGGGCTGGCGATGCTTCCCGCCGACGAGAGCCTGCGCGACCAGCTCGATCCCGAGCAGCGCGCCAGCTACGAGGCGGCGATGACCTCGCTCGACCTGCCGGTGGGCGCGTTCGACCGCTTCGAGCCGTGGTTCGCCGGAGTCAATCTCGCGATGCTGCCGCTGCTCAAGGCGGGCTATACGCCCGGAAGCGGGGTGGAAAAAGTCGTCGAGGGACGCGCCCCCGCCACGGTCACGCGAGATGCGCTCGAGACCGCCGATTTCCAGCTCGGCGTGCTCGACTCCCTGCCGCGCCAGTCGCAGGTGGATTTTCTCATCGCCACGACCGACATGATCGACGAGGTGGTACCCATGATGAACCAGCTGCTGACCGAATGGGTCGAAGGCGACACCGATCAGCTGGGCGAGCTGATGAACGCGAACCTGGCCGATCCGGTGCTCGCCGAGGCGCTGCTCTACAGCCGCAACCGCAACTGGACCGACTGGATCGAGCAGCGGCTCGACACGCCCGGCACGGTGTTCATGGCGGTCGGCGCGGGACACCTCGCGGGCACCAACAGCGTGCAGGATTATCTCGCCGAACGCGGGCTGACCGCGACGCGGGTCCAGTGAACCTGCGGCTATCGCTCACGGGCCTGCTGGGCGCGCTGCTGCTGGCGGGCTGCTCCGATCGGCCCGGCGAACCGGCGTCGGAGCCCGCGAGCTATCCCGTCCTATGGGAACTCGCCAATGCCGAGGGCGAGATCGAGGGCTGGCTGTTCGGCACCATCCACGCGCTCCCCGACGGAGTGCAATGGCGCTCGGCGGTGCTCGACGAGGCGGTCGCGGCGGCCGATGTGCTGGCCGTCGAGGTCGCCGCGCTCGACGACGGCGTGAAGCTTGGCGAATTGTTTACCCGGCTCGCCTTCGACGGTTCGTCGGGGGCCTCCGGGCCGCCCGGCCCGCTCGCCGCGCGGGTCGATCCGGCGCTGGCGGAGCAATATCAGGAGCTGCTGACCACCGCCAAGGTCCGGCGCAGCCATTTCGACGCGATGGAAACCTGGGCGGCGGCGCTGACGCTGGCGCAGGTGGCGCAGCAGGCGAAAGCAGAGAATGGCGTCGATCGCGCGCTGATCCGCGATTTCGCGGGGCGCGAGATCGTCGAGTTCGAGGGCGCCGAGACGCAATTGCGGATTTTCGACGACCTGCCCGAGACCGAGCAGCGCGACCTGCTCAACGCGGTGATCGGCGAGACCGAGGATTACGAGCGCGACATCGGCAAGCTCGCGCAGGTCTGGCAGGCGGGCGATGCCGAGCAATTGAGCGAGCTGACCGGCGAAGGCATCCTCGCCGACCCGGAACTCTACGAAGCGCTGCTCGCGGGGCGCAACCGCGCCTGGGCGGCGCAACTCGAGAACCTGCTCTCGGCGCGCGCGAAGCCCTTCGTGGCGGTGGGCGCGGCGCATATGTTCGGCGCCGACGGCCTGCCCGCGCTGATGGAAGCGCGCGGCTATACGGTGCGACGGATCCAGTAACGCTCCCAAGCCGAGCTGCGCCGCCCCCGCCGCCCTTGTCTTTTCGCGACTACCTGCTAATGGCCCGCGGTCCGGCGTCATGGTCATCCCTGGAGGCGTGGCGGACCGGACGACAACCACAAGCAATTCGAAAGGTAAGTACTCATGAGCGATGCTCTGACCCTGCCGGCCGAGACGCGCGAACGGGCTGGCAAGGGAGCCTCCCGTGCACTGCGTCGCGATGGCCGTGTCCCCGCCGTGATCTATGGCGGCAAGGAAGAACCCGTGATGATCCACATCGAGGAGAAGAAACTGGTCAAGCAATTGATGACCGGTCACTTCATGAACTCGATCGTCGAGATCGAACTGGGCGGCACGAAGCTGCGCACCCTGCCCAAGGATGTCGCGCTCGACCCGGTCAAGGACCGGCCGATCCACGCCGATTTCCTGCGCATGGTCAAGGGCGGCAAGATCGACGTTCAGGTCCCCGTGGTCTTCGCCAACGAGGAAGCCTCGCCCGGTCTCAAGAAGGGCGGCGTCTTGAACGTGGTCCGTCACGAGCTCGAGCTGGTCTGCGACAACGACCGCATACCGAGCGAGATCGTGATCGACGTCACCGGCAAGGAAGTCGGCGATTCGATCCACATCAGCGAAGTCACGCTTCCCGAGGGCAGCGCCAGCGCCATCACCGATCGCGATTTCACCATCGCCACGCTGGTCGCTCCGTCCGCGCTCAAGCGCGCCGAGGGTGAAGCCGGCGAAGACCAGACCGGCGAAGGCATGGAGCCGGGCGAAACCGCCGCGACCGAACAGGGTCCCGACGACGACGCCGCTCAGGAGCAGGAAGACAAGAGCGAATAAGCGCTCTTTCTCCTTACCCGATATCAAGGCACCGGGCTTCGCGAGAAGTCCGGTGTTTTGCTGTGTGCGCCTGGCCTACGCGCAGGACCGCATACGGGGGTGACGGGGCGGTGAGCCTCCACTAAGCGCTCGCCATGCAAATCTGGACAGGCCTCGGCAATCCCGGACCCAAATACACCATGCAGCGGCACAATGTCGGCTTCATGGCCTGCGACGTGATCGCCGACATGCACGATTTCGGTCCGGTGCAGAAGAAGTTCAGCGGCTGGGTCCAGGAAGGGCGGATCGGCACCGAGAAGGTGCTGCTGCTCAAACCCGCCACCTTCATGAACGAGAGCGGCCGCGCGGTAGGCGAGGCGCTGCGCTTCTACAAGCTGGGCACCGACGCGCTGACCGTGTTCCACGACGAGCTCGACCTCGCACCCTTCAAGATCAAGGTGAAGCAGGGCGGCGGTCATGCCGGGCACAATGGCCTGCGCAGCATCGACCAGCATTGCGGACCCGAGTTTCGCCGGGTGCGGATCGGCATCGGCCATCCCGGGCACAAGGATCGCGTCCACGGCCATGTACTCGGCGATTACGCCAAGGCCGAGCGCGACGATCTGATCGCCATGCTCGGCGCGATCGGCGCGGAGGCGGAATGGCTCGCGAAAGGCGACGACGTCCGCTTCATGAACGATGTCGCGCTGAGGATGCAGGAATGATGTGCTAGGTTCTTCCCGAGACAGAGGAGATTCGCATGCCCGATCTGACCCGCCGTTCGCTGCTCGCCGGCGCCGCCGCCACCACCGTTCTCGCCGCCACCGCCTCCCGAGCGCAGACCGATAGGGTCGCCGCCGCTCCCGATCTCGCGGGCAAGGCGATCCTCATCACCGGAACCTCCTCGGGCTTCGGACGGCTCGGCGCCGAGCATTACGCCCGCGCCGGCGCCCGCGTGTTCGCCACCATGCGCAACATGCCCCGCCCCGAAGCGGAAGAACTGCGCCGCCTCGCGACCAGCGACGATCTCGACATCCATGTGATCGAGATCGACGTCCTTTCGGACGAACAGGTCGAACGCGGCGTCGCCGAGGCCATGCGGATCAACGGCGGTCCGATCGACGTGCTTGTCAACAATGCCGGGATCGGGATTTCCGGCCCGGTCGAGGTGCAGGACATGGAGGCGACGAAACTGGCCTTCGACACCAATGTCTTCGGCGCCCATCGGATGGCGCGCGCGGTGCTGCCGGGGATGCGCGCCAAGGGCGGCGGGCAGATATTCCAGATCTCGAGCCAGCTCGGGCGGGTGATCGTGCCCTATGGCGGGCATTATTCGGCGACCAAATTCGCATTGGAGGCGATGGGCGAGCAGCTCGCCTACGAGCTGGTGCCGCACAATATCGAGGTGACCATCATCGAGCCCGGCGGCTACCCGACCGAGGTCTGGGTCAACCGCAACATCTATACCGGCGCGCTGAAGGAACGGATCGCCCCCGAGCACGCGCAAGGCTATCCCGAGGTCGTGGCGCGGATGGGGACCGAGGACGGCTCAGGCCGCTCCGCCGATCCGATGGACGTGCCGCGCGCCATCGCCCGCACCATCGCCCTGCCCCAGGGCACCCGTCCGCTGCGCGTTCCGGTCAGCGGCGGAGCGATCCCGCAGACCGCGATCAACGAGGTGACCGCGCGCACCCAGCTCGAATGGCTGGGCCGCTCGCCGCAGCTCGGCCCGGTGATGCGCGCGGTCCACAACTAGCGCGCTGGCATTCGCCCCAGACTGCGGCTAGGGCCGCGGCCTGCTTTCTATCTGGAGTTTTCGATGGGTTTCCGTTGCGGGATCGTCGGCTTGCCCAATGTCGGCAAGTCCACCCTTTTCAATGCATTGACCGAGACGCAGGCCGCGCAGGCCGCGAACTATCCCTTCTGCACGATCGAGCCCAATGTCGGTCAGGTCGCCGTCCCCGATGCGCGTCTCGACCAGATCGCCGCGATCGCCGGCTCGGCCAAGGTGATCCCGACGCAGCTCGGCTTCGTCGATATCGCCGGTCTGGTGAAGGGCGCGAGCAAAGGCGAAGGTCTGGGCAACCAGTTCCTCGGCAATATCCGCGAGGTCGATGCGGTGGTCCATGTGCTGCGCTGCTTCGAGGATGACGACATCCAGCACGTCGCCAACAAGGTCGATCCGATTTCCGACGCCGAAGTGGTCGAGACCGAGCTGCTGCTGTCGGACCTCGAAAGCCTCGAGAAGCGCGTTCCCAATGCGCAGAAGCGCGCCACCGGCGGGGACAAGGAAGCCAAGATCATGGCGAGCGTGCTCGGCCAGGCGCTCGAGCTGCTGCGCGAGGGCAAGCCCGCGCGGTTGACCCAGCCCAGGGACGAGGAAGAGGCGCGGGTGTTCGCGCAGGCGCAATTGCTCAGCGCCAAGCCGGTGCTCTACGTCTGCAACGTCGCCGAGGAAGACGCCGCGACCGGCAATGCGCTGTCCGAGGCGGTCGCCGCCAAGGCCGCGCGCGAGGGCGCGCAGTCGGTGGTCGTCTCCGCCGCGATCGAATCCGAGCTGGTGGGCATGGAGCAGGACGAGCGCCGCGAATATCTCGCCGAACTCGGGCTGGACGAAAGCGGGCTGAGCAAGGTCATCCGCGCGGGCTACGAACTGCTCGCGCTCAACACCTTCTTCACCGCCGGCCCCAAGGAAACCCGTGCCTGGACCTTCCCGCGCGGTGCCAAGGCTCCGCAGGCGGCCGGAGAAATTCACACCGATTTCGAGAAGGGCTTCATCCGCGCCGAGACCATCGGTTTCGACGACTACATCGCGCTGAAAGGCGAGAGCGGCGCGCGCGAGGCGGGCAAGCTGCGCCAGGAGGGCAAGGAATATCTGGTCCAGGACGGCGACGTGCTGATGTTCAAGTTCAACGTCTAGGCACCATTTGCGATCGCGATAGTTGGGCTCACATAGATCAAGGGGAGAGCCATATCGTGGTCGACAAATCCGAGAAGTTCAATTGGTTGGTGCGGGTGGGTTATTTCAGCCGCGCCATCCTCTATGCCGTGCTGGGCCTGATCGCGCTGACCAGCGCCGGCCGGATCGCCGAAGGCACCAATGGCGTGTTCCGCGCGGTGGAGGATTATCCCGCCGGGACGGTGATCCTGTGGATCATGGTGGTGGGCCTGACCGCCTATGCGCTGTTCCGCTTCTGCTCGCTGTTCTTCGACATCGAGAACAACGGTTCCGACAAGAAGGGCTGGGCCAAGCGGATCGGCCACGGCGGCAGCGGGATCGGTCACCTCGCGCTGGCCTATTCGGCTTATGAATTCGCCAACAGCACCGGCGGCGGCGGAGACGGCGCACAGCAAGCGGCGTCCGGCGTGCTCTCGGTGGATTTCGGCGGCACGGTGCTCGGCATACTCGGGCTGATCTTTTTCGTGGTCGCCGCTTTTCAGGTCAAGAAGGGCGTCTCGGGCGAATTCATGCACCGGGTCAGCCCGCAGGCGCCCGATGCGACCCGCTGGCTCGGCGGTATCGGCTTCGTCGCGCGCGGCGTGGTCTATGCGGTGATCGGCTGGTCGCTGTTCCGGGCGGGCTTCCTGTCCGCAGGAGCCAATCAGGTCAAATCGCTCGGCGATGCGCTGGCGAGCCTGGCGGGTGAAGGCTTCGTCTTCACCCTCACCGCGATCGGGCTGCTGCTGTTCGGGCTCTTCAGCCTCGTGCTGGCGCGCTACCGGATCATTCCCGAGCTCGACAGCAGCGCCGGGGTTCCCAAGTTCCGCACCTGATCCGGCGGGGATAGGCAAAGGCGAACGGCGGGCGAAGCGGTTGGATATTGCTTCGCCCGCCGCTTTGCGCGATGCCGGGGCCATGCTCTACTTCGAAGATATCGAGATCGGCACGAAGGATTCCTTCGGCCAATATGAAGTCACCCGCGAGGAAGTGCTGGAGTTCGCGCAGAAATACGATCCCCAGCCGTTCCATCTGAGCGACGAGGCCGCGGCGCAGACCCATTTCGGGCGCATTTCCGCCAGCGGCTGGCACACATGCGCAATGACCATGCGGATGCTGGTCGAGAACATGTCGGTGATCCAGCGCGCCGGGCTGGGTTCGCCCGGGGTCGACCAGCTGATGTGGCGCAAGCCGGTCTATCCCGGCGACACTTTGCGCTGCGAGACCGAAGTGCTGGAGAAGCGCCGCAGCCGCTCGCGCCCGGAAATGGGGCTCTTCAAGACCCGCTCGCGCACCTTCAACCAGAACGACGAGCTGGTGCTGGAGATGGTCTCGAACGGGCTGATGCAGGTCCGCGATCCCGAAGTCCCTATCGAGGACTGAGGCGCTAATTCAGGCTCCGCACTCGGCGATGCCCTCGGCGCGATAGACCACCCGGTCGCGTCCGTCGGTCAGCGTCAGGCGCGCGTCGTAGCCCATCGTCTCCATCCCGATCTGCTCGCCCTCGCCGTCCTGCAGGTCGAGCTCCAGGCTGAATTCGCGCCCGTCGTATTTCGCTCGCGTCCCGAGCGGGTTTTCCGGGCTGCCGGGATCGGGCGCCAGCCGCAAGACCTCGCCGCTGCGCTTGACGAAAGCGGCATCGCCCATGGCGATCGCCAGCGCCTCACCCTCGCCCGTTTCCGCACCGACGCGGTCATCATCGGCCACGAAGCTGCAACCGAGCCCGATGGCCCCTTGGCCTTCGCTATCGGAGAAACCGATCGGCTGGAGGCTCACCGGCACAGCCGGCGTGACCTGTGTCGCCCGAACCGCCGCGATAGCCTCCGCATCGCGCCGCGCCCGTTCCTCGGGCGAGATATCCTCCCCGCACCCCGCCAGCGCCACAACCGCAACCCACACCAGATACCGCATCGATCACTCCGCAATGCTTCGTGCTCGCCTTGCTTCGGCAAGCTTGGCCCGAGCCTGAACGACGCGGGCGGAAACGCTGTTCGGGGGTTTGCGGCGCGGGGTCAACTTGCGAAACGCGGCGTCAGCCTGGATGCCGGCGGCGAACGCGAGCGATGTCCGCGAATGGGCTGGAAATCGACCTAACGCATCTCCCGTTCCGGACGCGCGGGCATTTACTCGATCTTGACGCTTACTACTAAGCTAGGATTAGGCCCTATCGCATATGGCCTGCATGCTAAGGGGGCGAAGGAATGCGAAATACACTTATCGGCCTCTCAGCTTTCTTCAGCTTAGCGCTTCCATCGCTTGCGCTTGCGCAGGAGGCGCCCGTGGCGACTGCGACATCTGATGTCGGCGAGCGTTCCGTCGGACTAGAAGTCTTGGTCGAGCCGGCGTCGGACCACCGGCCATCCTGGTGTCCCTCAACCCGCCTCGGCGGGGCGCGGCTTATTTGCCGGCCTCCCAACAACTCTGCCGTACCGGCTTCACCCAGTGCATTGCCCGCCAGCAGCGGCGTCTATGACGTTGCGCTCCGTCTGGGGGATGACCTGGTCTGGAAGGGTACAATGTACCTCGAGGGCGACGGCAGCAGCGCATCTGTCTCCCAGAACCGGACCGACAGCTTTTGGTGCCATCCCGAGCCGCCCCAGACACGAGCATCACATTCAGTCAACACTAGCTTCAATATCCGGATCGGCGTCTCTCGATCGACCGGATCTCTTGCCGTCTCCGCCGAAATCACGCGTCCGTACGGCAATCCTCGGGAACTGCAGGCCTGCGCAGACCGCGGCCCCGGAACCAAAACCATCCGATTTGAGACTCGGGTTGACCTTGCCAGTGACAGACCGGTCGTGCTGACCGGCGACGCCGACGCGACCCTTAGTATCGCACGTTTGGCGCAGTAGCCCCGGCGAAAAGGCGAGTACTTCAGTCGGCTTCTCAGAACAATTGAGGCCCGAGGCGAACACAACAATCAACGGCTGACGTTAATCCTCTACTGACGAGCCGTTTCTGGCACAGGACCGGACAGACCCACGGGGGCCTCCGCTCTCGTCATTGCGAGGAGCGCAGCGACGCGGCAATCCACGGCGCGATGTTGCTGGTCGTCGCTGCGGTCGTGCGGGAGGGAAGCCCAGGGCGATGGATTGCCGCGCCGCCTGCGGCGGCTCGCAATGACGAGAGGAGAGGTTGGTCCCTCCAGCGCCATCCCTCTCCGCCCCTCAATGCCGCCCGAACAGCTTCTCGACGTCTTCCATCGACAGCTTCACCCAGGTCGGACGTCCGTGGTTGCACTGGCCCGAGCGCGGGGTCGCTTCCATTTCGCGCAGCAGCGCGTTCATCTCGGCGACGCTGAGCACGCGGCCGGCGCGGACCGAGCCGTGGCAGGCCATGGTGGCGAGCACCAGTTCGAGCTTCTCGCTCAGCAGCAGCGCGCCCTTGTCCTCGTCCTGGCCGTGCTTGACCAGATCGTCGTCGATGTCGCGCAGCAGCTTTTCGGGGTCGCCGTTGCGCAGCGAATGCGGCAGCGCGCGGACCAGCATCGCGGTGGGGCCGAAGCGTTCGATCGCGAGGCCCAGC
>Ga0208316_1000363_pt1 | contig 41902 bp, 64 predicted proteins | sample MalvireepMed_231_FD_184240 | JGI IMG/M metagenome (GOLD analysis project Ga0208316, IMG submission 184240) | Marine viral communities from the Global Malaspina Expedition - Malaspina viral metaG DeepMed_231 (SPAdes) (version 2) | ecosystem: Environmental > Aquatic > Marine > Oceanic | place... | reverse complement strand
GGTGAACACGTACAGTAATTCGGCATTATCGCAGGTGCTTCCGTAGGAACTGCTTGACGTGGCTACCGACCGCCCAGACCGTACGCTGGACAAGCTCGTCGTCACCGTCAGGCTCGTCGATCTGATCTCGCCTGTCCATTCATCCTCGACAACCACGTCTTCCTTCGTCCACTCCTTGAGTGACGTTTCCCATCGTGCCCAGTTTTGGAGCAGTAGATGAAGCAAATCTGCTTTTTGCTCGTCAGTCATGTTTTCGAGAGTGTTTGCCATGATGGTTCCTCGTTTGTGCGTTTGTTAGAGTAGTGCCAAACAGTATCCGATCTTGTTGTCAGGGGTTGATGGTGGAAAGTAGACCGCTTTCGCGTGATTGACGATGGTTCCGTCGCGGAGTGTAAAGAAGCGTGATCGATCTTTCGGGTTGAAGTGAACGCTAACCCATCGAGGATCCGTCGGATCAGGGATTGAGGGATACGGCGCGGTTTTCGCAATATCAGAATCATTTGCAGCAGGTTGCGTAATCGTCGCATTGCCTTCTATCCACGCGATAACCTCGCGACTCCCACTGTCAAGAATCCGTTGCTGTGCTTTTTCACTGCCGTGCTTGAATGTCACGTCAGTCAAGACTAGCGAATTGCAGTACCACGAGACTCTCTTCTGATCTTTGCGTTGTGTAGACCATAAACCCAGGTAGCCGCGACTTCCGCCCGTGTTGGTTCGTGCACGGTTTAGATGGAAGTGTGTTTTTACTCGTGCCATGTTTTCTCCTGATGATGGGATGCCATTTACTAACTACCCATCAATAAGGCATTGTATCATACACATTGTAATAAAGTCAACTACTCAATGCAGCCTAGTGTTGATTGTTCTATTCAGTTATTGGCAGTTTGCTAGCCATGACAGATCAACCCCAACCTGAGATGTTCAGCTCTTTAAAAATCCAATTCGTTGGATCGATGGTCCAATATCCTGGATTTTCTGTGGCTTGAATAAATCCAATACAGTGGATCGATCCAGGAAAATGGATCGCTGATCCAGGAAAATGGATCGGCAATTCAATGAAATGGATCAGAGAATTACGCGGCACGGCACAGCGCACCCCCCCCACCGGGGGTAAAATAAAACTAAATAAACACCCTAATTCCCATCTACAAAACAAACCCCTGTGTCTTTACTGACTGACGCACCCTGACGGAGCGGGGCCTTCCCCGTATGTCCCCCGTGTTTCCCCGTGTTTTTCCCCGTGTTCCCCGTGTTGACTCCCCGTGAACGGGGGGCTATAGACTGGAGGGTTGCCCACCTGTGGCGACATGAGCCTTTTGTTGGGGTTTTTGACGATTTGACGTGTCGATGTTGGGACACAATATGCCCAGAATGTCCGACGTCTGTCCCAACCGTGTCTGAAAAATGAGGAAGAGGGGGACAATCTTACTGAATGATTATGGTAGACTCTGGAGATGCGGAAAGTGCGAATGAGTGTGTCGGCGCGGAGATCGGCACAGACAGGGAGTCCGGGGGAGGTGTCGTTGCGCTATCCGGCGACCGTGGAGGGGTTTTCGGACTTGCTGGAGGAAATGCGGCTCCGGGCGGGACTCTCGGTGAGTCAGATTGCGACGGCGTGGCGGGTGAAGCCGAATGCGCTCTATCAGTATTTTCATAAGAAACGTGGGAAAAGCGGGACGAGTACGTTGCGCTGGTTTTTACGCTATGCGACCACCTGTGGATGTGAGGTGACGTTGCGGTTTCCGACAGCCTCCCGTGGGGAGGAGAAAGTGGTATTGACGCATGACGAGACAGTTGACCAAGCGGGAAGCGACGGAACTCGCGTCGATGATTCTCTCCGGGGCACCCATCGCGGAAGCGGTCCGGTACTTCTGGGACGAGGAACAGCCGGAAGAGGTGCTGATCGCGTGCGAGGAAGTCTGGCCGATGCAGTCGGAGGTGTTGAGCGCCCTTGAACAGCAGAGTGGGGGGATGCCGTGGCACCAGTTGGGGGACGATCAACGACTCGATGTCGCGCTGCGGAAACATTACAACGAAATGGCCTATTTTCTCTGGACGACGAACTATACCGAATGTGACGGGGCGGCGAAGCTGAAGGCGGATACCTGTCGGCAGTCGATTGAGGCGAAAGTCGCGGGAATGGCGGGGAAGGAATCGCCGTTGGCGTCGTTTTATCACGACCTCCTGCAACGCTACGAGCAGCAGGGGAAGGCCAATTAGCGACAGTCATGCGAGAGAAACTTCAGAATATCCTCTATCGGCGGTGGGGGCGTGATCGGAAATACACGCTGAAAGAAGTGGGACGCGAACTCGGCATCAGCGGATCACGGGTGGGTCAGTATGAAGCGGACGCGCACAAGTGGATACGCTGGACGCTCACGGAGATGGGGATCGTCGCCACGCACCTGACGCTCCACGGCAGCACGGGACTGGACAACGCCAGTCATCGACGGGACTGGTGTCGGATAGCACGACAGCGGACCTGGACCCCTCCCGTGCATCGGACGCCACGGGAGCAGGTGCTTGAGATGGCCCGAGCCTGGAAGGCATCTCAGGACGATGCGATAGATACCACGTCGAATGAGGCGCATCGGTGGTCGATCAGACAGCGTATTATAAACTCGCATTGAGTGTACTCCTACGGGCAGTCAAGGACGTGCAGGAGGTTGGCGGGACCACTCCAATGCAACAGAGTTATTTTCGGACCACCGCACGGGACTTTCTCTCTGATCATACGAACGAGAGCCTGATTCTCTGGTGTGCGTGGTTGCGACTCGATCCGATGACGGTGGAGGCGGCGTATGCGTCAATTCTCACTCGCGCTCGACAGGCCACGCTCGACGGCGACTGACGACGCACTCGTCTGCGCCTTTGGGACGGCGTGGCTGGATCATTTTGACGACCCCATCGGCACGGGACGTGGGTGTGCTCGCTGTGAGCAAATAGGGTTTCCCGTCGCTGGAGGGATCGATGAACAGGTCCAGACTGGTGGGTTTTGGTCACAGGCACTTGCCGCACTGAGGTGATCATCGACGCATGGCTGAGAAACACGTCCCACCCGCCCTTCGAGATCGCCTGATGACGGATTTTCGCACGTTTTTGTGCGAGAAAATCGGATTTATTCCGTTTGAGCATCAGGCGGCGTGGTGGGCGACCACGGATGGCTACGATCTGACGGAAATTGAGGCCGATCCGCAGGGCACTGACCCGATGATGCAGGTGCGCCTCCCTGACGGCACCCTCACCCATCGCCTGATGATGCCCCGACCGGCGGGACGGGCCAAAGTCGTCGCGGAACTCGGCGCGTACAAATCCGGCAAGTCGGCAGGGGCGGGCCTCTGGGCGGCATCCTTTGCGGCGGTCCCACACGCCACGGTCTATCTGGTCGGGAACGAATACGACATGACCGCCCCGGAATTTGACTATCTCCTCGAAGCCATTTGCTCGGAACGGGGACTCAATCAGTCCTATGCGTCGCTCCAGAACCGTCCGAAGGATGGACGCCTCTGGCTGGAACTCGACAATGGGGCACGGTTCGAGGCGCGGAGTTGGGAACGGTCAGAATCGCTCAAGGGCAAGGAAGTCGATGCGTACGTCTACTGTGAAGCGTATCAGTTGCCGGGAATTGAGTGTTTTACCTCCATCGCCCAGAATTTGCGCGTCAGGAAGGGCTATGCCGTCTTTCCGACGACGCCTGACCGCCCGTGGGTGCAGATTTTCCACGATCACGGCCATGACCACCCCGATTTTCCCGACTGGGTCTGTAAATGCGGGATTCCGGCGACCGTCAACCCCTATAGCTTCGATCAGGCCGCGATGGACCGGGACCAGCAACTCCTGACGCGGGAACAGTTCTCGATTGCCTATCTGGGGAAACTCGGTGACTACGTGGGGCGTGTCTACAATTATCAGCGGGGCGACCGCATGTTGTCCATGCAGGATCACGCGCCCCTCTGGAAACATCAGGAAGCTGGTCCCGTGAAGGAGAATTTTAAACTGCCGCACGACTGGCATATCGAAATCGGAGCCGATACCGGCACCTACTGTGCCGCGGTCGTGGTGGGCGTGTCCCCGGAGGGTCAGGCGTATCTGCTGGACGAATTGACCAATTATCGGTATGTCGCCAATACCCCCGAACTCGACCAGGACAGTTCTATCGTGCGGTGGTGTGACGACCTCAGACGCATGGCGGCGATCTGGCACACACGCCCGATGGCGTGGGTGGACAGTAATTCCCAGTTCAAACAGGAATGTTTACTCCACGGGGTACATTTACTGGCGAACAAGCAGGGACGCGAGGTTCGCACCGAAGCGGCCCGTCAGTATTTTCAGCACGATCAGATTTATCTGGCTCCGTGGTTGACGATGGTGCCGTATGAACTCGAATCGGCTCAATGGCCGGATAAATCGACCGCTGCCGGAAAATACGAACGCTATAAAGTTAACGATCATGCCCTGGATTGCGTGGAACACGTCCTCTCGCGCCATCCCCGTGCGCGGACGGGCCTGAAGGCTCCCCCGTTGCAGCCCCCGGCGGGAACCGTGCAATGGTATGGATCGCCATTGCGAAAAAAGAAACGACAGGGGCCGGTTGATGCCCATTTAGGAGGATTGTAGGATGACCCTTGATGAACGAGTGGCCGCATTGGAACAGAAAGTGTACTTTATAATGCAGACATTATCCCTGACCCGACAGTTGCCCAATGGAAAAACTGACGCTCGGTCCTTGACGGCACTGTTCAAGGAGATGCAAAATCATGGTGGAGAGACTTCGCAAACACTTACTGAGGTGGCTGAACGTGCCTTCACCGCAGGTGACGACGCACGACCTGACCGTGCTGAAGGACCGGATGGATACTCTGGAACGCATGATCATGACCCAGATACAGCAACCGGATAACGGGTCCGGCATGGTGCCCGCGACATCGGATCGGGATCTCGCCGTGCTACCGGATGCCCACTTAGGAGCGCAATAATGCCTGAATTTGGTGGCAAGACATACGGATACGATGTCAAGGGTCTGAAGCAACTTGAAAAAGACAAGGCGTCAGCACGCGCTACACGTCGAGAGCAACGAGCGCGTCCCGGTACAATTACAACAACAGAACGGAAGACGATTGAATCCGGCACACTTCCAACAAGCGAACAGCAGATGCCAACACGCTATCCCCAATTTGATGCCCAAGCCAATCCCACTGAAATGGGAGCCGTCGCCGCGCAACTGTCGGGATCTGGTCAGGGACAGGGCATTGTGCCGGGGATCAATCTGGAAGACATTATCAAGATGTTGGCAGGTGGTGCCGGTGGTCCCGTCACGCGAAAACCGCGACCGTAATCTAGACCACTATGGCTGACGACGCGAAGAATCTCGCTGACTATACCGACGACTACGACCGCCTCCGTGCCCAGAAAGCCCGAAGTGTCGGGTCCGTGGAACTCCGCATTCTGACCAATCTGGCATTTGCCTCCGGCGAACACTGGATCGGCACGCAGAATCGGGTCATGTTTACGCGCAAGCGCGATCCCAACAAGTTGTATCTGGTCTTTAACCTTGCCGCCCAGATGCTCTACAAGATGATGGGGCGTCTGAGCAGTATTGCGCCGGTCTTTAAAGCACGGGCCGACAAACAAGACCCGCAATCCATTGCCAAGGCTGAAGTCGTGGACAAACTGATTCGGGCCTTGGACGAAAAGCTCGATCAACCCTCCCGCACCTGGGAAATCCTCTGGTGGATGGCGATTGGCGGCGTGGCCTTCGAGTATGTGCCGTGGGTCAAGGATGCCACGATGGAACCGATGCCCCGGTTCGATCCAGAGACAAACGAACTGCAATGGACTGACATTCAGACCGGAGAGGTCGTTCCTGAGTCCATGCGCCAGGAAATTCTCGCGCAAGGCGGGCCAAAGGAACGCTTTGAGGTCATTGAGGACATGGTGCTGGCTGGTGATATCGGCAGCGAAGTCCTCAGTCCCTTACAGGTCTTTATCGACAGTTCTGTGCGATCCGTAGACGATCTCTCCCCGGATCAGGCGGTCTATATTGCCAAAATCCGCACATTGGGGTGGATTGAGGCGAATTATGATGTCAGCAAGGAGTCAATCCAGAATATCAAGGATGCGTCAGATGTGCGGATTCTCAGCACCGATATCAAGCAATTTGGCGATCCGACCGGCTCGGTGCATCTTCAAGACCTGATTCCACGGATTCAAGGCAGTCGCACGCAAAATGATCCCGATATGGCGGTCGTGGTGGAACGCTTTCAGCCGATCTCGGACAAACACCCGCGTGGGAAGTACAGTTCCTTTATTCCGGGCGAACAAATCCTCCATGACGGCGATAATCCCTATGAATCTATCCCATTGGTCGATTTTCACTGGAGTCCGACCACATCGAGCTTCTGGAACAATGATTACGTCAGCGACCTGATTGCCCCACAGCGGTTTCTCAATAAACGCCTCTCGCAATTGGGCGAACAGGCGAATGCGTCGATTTACGCCGACGAACTGCTTGGACCGACGCTCAAGCGCGAAGACATTCCCTCGGACTACCCCGCGCCCATCGAAGGTGGCCTCACCGATAGTGGCGTCAAGATGGTGCAACGCCGCGACCCCCCGCAGCTTCCGGCGTGGTTTATGCAGTCCGTGGAACTCACGATCAAGCTGATGCGGGAAATCGCGGGGGGCGTGGATTTATTCTCGGAAAGCAAGTTTCCCGGTCAAATGCGGGGACCAATGGCCGTGCCGATGCTGCAAGAGATCATTGACACCCAATGGGGGAATCTCTACCAGCATTTGGGGCAGAGGATGGCAAAAGTCAAGGAAATGCGGATCAATCGGGTCAAGGAGTATTATCCGTCGTTTCGGACGCTCCATTACACCGATAACAGCATGAAAGACGAAGTGTTTATCTTTCAGACCTCTGAAATCCTCAAATCCGGCACAGATTACTCGATCACGGTTGAGCGAGGGAGCCTCATTCCTGAACTGCGTGCCTTGCGAGAAGCCCGCATTCGGGAACATCTCCAGTCGCCACTCAGTGTCTTGTACATTGACGAGCGCACGGGACGAATTGACAAGGAAAAAATTGCATCAGACCTGAGTATGGGCGACATTGGGCGCGAAGCGGCAGAATCTAAGTATCGCAAGCTCGGCATGTCGCTGGTGGAACGACTCTGGCAGGGACAACAGCTTCCTGACCATATTCCGATGCCGTTCTGGAACCTGCGCGTCATCATGGATGAACTAGAAGCGGAAATGGCGACCACGGAATGGCTCTCAGCCAGCCCGGAAATTCAACAGGGATTCGTCCAGTTCTGGAATAAATGCCGACAGTTCCTCGTTGAAGCCTCAGATCGACGGCAGGATGGGATGCAACAGCAGCAGGTGCAGGGAGCCGTGGCACAGGCGGCACAACAGGCCGCAGCAAAAGCGGCGGCTGAAGCCATTGATATGGCGATGGATCAGATGAAAGCCAGTCAGCAGATTGCGCCACAGGCTCCGCAAGCACTGGCACAGGCAATGGCGGAACAACAACAACCATGACTACCGTACAGCGAAAACCACCACCGAAAGCGCGACTCACCGCGTCAATGGCGGAGATGCTCAAAGAACACACCGATCACCCGGATCGGTTTAAGGGTGGAAAGAAACAGGCAATGGCGATTGCCTACTCAAAAGGCCGCCGTCGCAAGACTTGACCTCTGACCGCTGGATTCTTATACTCCAAAGAACTGCCCGACGTTTGCTGATGCGAACACGGGACACGAATACCCAGTATGGGACTCATCGGCAGATGAGCAACCGATAGTGGACTCGTAGACCACTCGACGAAGGAGAGTTATGGCAGAAGAAGACGTAACCGTCGCACCGGAATCAACAGACTCCGACGCGGCACCAGATAATACTGAGACAGGAGGCGAGTCCTCATCATCCGGTTCCTGGCCCGCTGATGCCCAGGCCGAATATACGAGGAAAACACAAGCACTTGCCGAGGAACGGAAACAGTGGGAATCCGAACGAACCAAGCAGACCCAGCAGTTGCAGCAGTACGCCCAGCAGATGCAGCAACAGCAATATGCGCGTCAGGCCGCCCAGAATCAGGCACAGTCGCAGCAGCAGGGACAGCAGAGTCAAAGCAACATGCTGGACCAGCTTCGACAGATGCCCTATCTGGATGGAAACACCGCCGCGCAACTCATGGAACGCATGGTCAACGAGGGGATCAATCCACTCAACCAAGCCCTCCAACAGCGCGATCAGGCTCTTGCCAAACTCTATAAGGATTACAAGGAGTTGCGAGACAATGTGGGAGCCAGTCAAGGCAAGCAAGCGGAAAAAGACCTCGATACACGGTTTCTGAAAATCCGCGAGGAACAGGGACTTCCCGACAGTGATGTCGTGAATGAACTCATGCGAGATGTGTATTACTCGCATGAAGGCGACACGCTGGACACTGAATATCCTGAGATGCTGCGAAAGCGGTGGGAAGGGATACAAAAAGCGGTGCGGGATGCAGATCGGGCAGCAGCCAAGGTTGCGAAGGAGTCACCCTTTCCGTCCAAGGGCGGTCAGGTATCTCCGACCAGCGGCAAAACAGATGGCTACAAAACCCCAGAAGAACGGGCGAATGAATTGTGGCCGATGCTGAGTCCCGGTCAACCGGAATAGGGTCGCTCCTGTCAGAAGGAGTAATCGCGTATGGCGAGCACAACTGATGTCATTGAAGCCCTGAAATACACCTACGGGGTGGATCAGGTGCAGTACCTCGTCAACCAAGAGGTGGTCTGCTGGAATATGTTCCAGAAGGCGAAAAAGCCTGTTGGTGGTCGAGGGCAATTCATCATGCCCATCATGGTGAAGAATCCAGGTGCGTGGAGTGGTTTGGCAGAAGGCGGTGCGTTGCCGTCCAACATCAATCCCGACACGACTGAAGCCTCCTTTAGTCTTCAGGAGTTTGCAGGACTGTACAATATGTCGTGGAAACTCATTCAGGATGCCCGGAACTCGAAGTTTGCGTTCCAGACCGCCCTGAAGATGATGGAAGCCGGTTTCAGACGGCGTATCCTGAAACTTATCAACGCTGACCTTATTTCGGATGGCCTTGGCAAGTTAGCAGTCATGCCAGCAGCCGACAATCAGACCACAATTACCGTCAATGCCCTTCCAAGTATTGATTTAGGGATGACCGTGGACTTGATTGACGCTTCTGACAACGATGCTGATTTGGCGGCGTCCCGAACGGTCACCGCGATTGATGCGACCAACCGCACCGTGACCATTAGTGGGTCAGCCCCAAGTGGCACCGCCGCTGGTGATTTCTTCTGTATTGAGAATACGACGAAATCCGGGGCGATTTACCACACTGACGGTCTTCTGGGAATCATTGATGATGCCAATCCTCCCTCTGGGAATTACGGCAACATTAACCGCAGTACGGCGGGCAATGAGTTCTGGGAATCGGTCGTGTTGGACAACAGTGGCACCAACCGGGCGCTGACGGAAGATTTGCTGATGCAGCTTGAAGATTCCGTACGCGAAAAGGGCGGAGCCACCTTGAATGCCTACATTTCCAATCTTGCGATCATTCGTCGGTATCACGAACTCCTGCGCGAAGATACGTTCTTTGCCATGAGTTCACCGAAGGCGTTTGATGGCGGATCGGGTGTGGGGCGTGATGGCGGAGCGCAGCAGAAGGGGAAAGACGGCGGCGATGGTCGCACGGTCTACCGTTTCAGTGGCAACCCGTGGCACGCAGAGCCGTATTTTGCGGCGAACACCATCATCGGAATGGATACCAAGCATTTCTACATCGGTCACGGTGAGAATGCGGTGCCCCGTCCGGTGTCGGAAATCTTCGACGGCACGCCGTTCTTCCGTCAGACCTCCAATGCCACCTTTGAGGTGGCATGGTACTGGCAGGGGAATCTGCTGAGTGATAATCCAGCGGCCGGGGCGAAAATCGAAGACATCGCGGAAAGCTAGACCTGAGTAGGTGGGGGGAGGGGCGTTACGCCTCTCCCCTGTCACTTCGCCAGAAAGAAGAAATTATGGGAATTAAAGCGATAGCGAAACTTGCCCCTGTGCATGTGGTCTATACCATTTCAGCCGGAGAAGCGGCGGATACTGGTATTTTTGTCGCGGATCAGGACTACGAAATCATGGACGTGCGCGAATGTCACAGCACCGCCGGAGCCAGCAGCACCACGTTGGACGTTGGTGTCGCTGCATCAGGCACGGCTCCAGCGAGTTTGACAACGGCTCTGAGTTCAACCTTGGCGTTGGACAGCACGGCCAATACCCCTGTTCAATCAACCCTGACGTCAACGGCGGCAAATCGCCTCCTTGATCGCGGGGAACAACTTGCGTTGAATTACACCGGAACGGTCACAGCCTATGAAGGGGCGGTCCATATCGTGCTGCGTCCAGTCCGAACGAATACAACGTATTAAGGAGTCTCATGGAGTCTTTTCAACCCGTTCGATATTCGATTGAAGAAAATCAGTTTTTCCTGAAGCATCTGGGCGAGTCGCCACTTGCGGCGTTACAAGAAAAAACTCCAGAGGGAGTCAATCCTGTGACGGTGCGTGAAGTGCTTGGCGAAGTGTATGACCTTGATGAACTCGAAAAACATCGCGGCATTCAATGGGCGGGAAGAGAAGCGGTGGCGGGTATTATCACGCGCTATCTCGATGAACATGCGAAGTGGACAGAGATGTCAGAACGTGGTGCGCCACGCTTTCCCACGATGCACACATGGGACGGCAAAGGGCGTCCCCATCGCGGTGGCGTAGAGTCTGATGCCACACAGGTCACGACATACTTTGATGACAATGGCGACCGTCAACCGTTGTCATTGCGTCTGCGAGATGCTCAACCGAACTCATTTAAGGCTCCGTGGATTAAGACGGACGAAGCGATTCCCGACAGCCTGATTGAAGATACCGACAAAGGCCTTCTTCAGTGCCCGATTGACGGGTGGACCGCAAACTTTAAGCCTGAATCCAGGCAGTCCTACAACATGGCCCGTGCGCGAATGGCAAAGCATTGCCGCGCCAGCAAGGATGATCGTGTGCAGGAGTTTGCTGTCAAGGTCTTTGGCTAATGGCACTCACCGCACAGGAGTCCAATGAGTCCTATTCCGTTCCGATTGCACAGACGACAGCACTGCCAATGGAGCATACGCTTCAGTTCTGGCATCCCAATCGTTTTGGCGTGACGTACGCCCCGGATCGGTTTAGAACAAAACTCAAGGATATCCATGCGGATCTGGATGCGACATGGCATCCGGCGCGAGAACGATGGTTGGTGTGGTATCGCCGTCCCCGGATTGCTCATCAGTTGTGTCCGGGGTGGCTGCTTCTGTTTGTGGTTGAGGATTCACAGAATCGCTATGTTCCGCTTGACGACCGCGCACTTGCGGCGGTGTATGAACAGAGTGGGTTTAAATGGGGATCGGGAAAGCAGTATTGGGCGCGTATTGAAGACGAATCTCGTCGTGACCATGAGGCGCGTGATCGGACCCGCGAACAGCTTGTTGATGATGTCGGGTCGGCGCAGTGGGATCATACGAGGATTCAGGTCAGTATGCGCGGGCCGTCCTCTGGTAGTAAATTTGTGAATCACCATGCGGGAGATTAAGCCTTATGGCGACAGGTCAATCGCTGTTGGACACGATGGAGCTTATGGATCGTGGGCTTCAGCTTCAGTCAAGTGAAACAGGTGTCACGCTTGGGCTGCGTGCCTTAAACGCCGCGCAGGATCACTTTGAGTCCATGATGTCGTTGCAACCTAACGTCATGGCCTCAAGTATCGGCACCGTTACGACATCAGCCAGCACAGAATCCACGGCATTTCCGTCCGGGGTGATTCGCCTGGATCGACTGCAATTTATCGATCCTGATACCAGTCGTCCGGCGTGGGATCTGGATCGCGTCGGCCCCGTGGGCGATCACTATAGCGCGGGCACAACCTATCCAACGATACAGTTTTCGTCGTCTACGTCCGGGCGTCCGAAACGCTACTGGACGAACGGGAGCCATATCTATTGGGACCCGCTGCCAGATGCGACCCATACGGTGAGGTATTACGGCATGAAGGTCGCATCGGACATCACGGCGGGTGGCACCTTTGCCTATCCTGACATTGTGATGTTGCCTCTCGCGCAGTTTGCCGTAAGAATGTTACGTGTAGGAAAAGATGACGAGGCCGGACCCGTTATTGATTTAGGAAACCAGATTTTTGGGCCAGTCATTCAGACATTGGCTCGATTTAATCGGGATCGTGCGCCGGGATACGATTACCGATACACGCATACAGAATAGGAGTGCCGAATGGCGTTTATTCAAGCAGATTTTCAGGATGGGCGTGACGCTCAACTGATCAAACGGGCCAAGATTGATGCGGCCTCCAGTGGGGACAATACGCTGGTCGCTGCGGTCACAGGCAAGAAAATCCGCGTCTTGGCGGCGTTCTTTACGATGACCGGCACGGCGGTGACGATTCGGTTCGAGGATGGAGCCGGGGGCACGGCATTGACAGGGCAGATGGGACCGACGGCGGGTCAGACCATTGTGCTGCCATTCAATCCAGTGGGCTGGTTTGAAACCTCCGACGCGACTCTGCTGAATATGGAACTCAGTGGTGGACAGTCAGTAGACGGCGCGTTGGTGTACATTGAGGCGTAAATGGCTGATATTCAAGTTGCCAACACTGACGCAGATTTATCAAATAATACGCTGCTGACAGAGGAGAACGCCTACACCATCACGGGGCTGCATACCTTCAGTCGCAGCACGAATGCCCCGTTTGCCTGTGTCTCAGGCGCAGCGGTGGTGGCGAATCTCGATGCCGACAAACTGGACGGCATTGAAGCCACGGGATTCGTGAAGGCCAACGGCACCGTAGCCCTGACTGCTAATTGGGATGCTGGTGCATATGAAATCCGGGCGCAAACCTTAGAAGCTGATGTCTCCACCGGAACGGCTCCTCTCACAATTGCCTCGACCACGAAGGTAGCCAACCTAAACGCCGACAAGCTGGATGATCAGGAAGGCAGCTATTATCTGGCGGCTGGCAATGTCACCGGAACCCTGGCTGTTGGGAGTGGTGGCACGGGCGCAACCTCACTCACGGATGGTGGAGTCCTGCTTGGCAGTGGGACCGCTGCGATTACGGCAACAGCGGTATTGGGAGATGGGGAAATTCTGATTGGAGATGCGTCAGGTGATCCCACGACGCTGGATGTCGGCAGTTCAACAGCGATTACTGTTCTCGGCACGGTCGCCACTGGTACGTGGCAAGCCACAGATATTGGTGTGGCCTACGGCGGTACGGGTGTCAGCACACTCACGGATGGCGGAGTGCTTCTCGGCAGCGGGGCAAGTGCTATTACCGCGATGGCTGTCCTCACGGACGGACAGATGATTGTCGGAGATGGATCGGGCGATCCGGTGGCAGAAAGCGGAGCCACGCTTCGCACCAGTATCGGTGTGGGAACCGGAGACAGTCCTCAATTTACCGGACTCACGGTGAGTGGCACGGGGTCGAGTTCGCTGGATGTCGGTGGAGGACTCAATATCGGCACAGGCAATGTGTCCTTAATCGGGACGGACGGCAAGATTAACGGCCCGTTGAGTTCCACGATTATTGATGACCTGAGTGGGGCGAATCTCACCTCTCTCGCCGCAGGAAATATCTCCTCTGGCACGGTTGCCACCGCCCGACTTGGTAGCGGCACGGCGAGTAGCTCGACATTCCTCCGTGGTGATAGTGCGTGGGCTGCGCCTACTAATTCCGCAGCAACAGTTTTGAGCAAGACTGCGAATTATACGGTCACGACGGGTGATGCCGGCGTAGATGCCACGATTCTCTGTGATCCTGCGGGGGGTGCGTTTACCATCACGCTCTTTGCGGCGTCGGGGAATAGCGGTCGGCGCATCAAAGTGGTCAAGACCACCTCAAATGCGAATGCGGTCCTCGTGGACGGCAATAGCTCCGAAACCATTAACGGCATTGCGGGGCAGTATCTCTATCGTCAATGGGATTACATTAGCCTCGTGTGTGATGGATCGAATTGGGCGGTAGAAGATTACAACATCTCCATTGACGCGCAAGCCTATCTCAGTTCAGACCAGACAGTGGGCACAGGGTCTGACACAGTCATCGTCTGTGACACGGAAAATTGGGATTTTGCCGCATCCTACAACACCAGCACGGGGGTGTTTACCGTCCCGACTGGTGGCGCAGGCTATTATCAGTGTCAAGCTATGGCGCAGGGCGATGGGAACAATAATTCAAATAGTTACACGATGCTCTTTGACGGGGCGACCGAAGTGGCGCGGCATCAAGATAAGACCAATCCCGGCAACACGAGCATGGCGGTGACGAAAATGCTGAGCCTGTCAGCGGGCGATACGGTGAGTATGAAATACCAGCACAATCGGGGGTCTGATACCACGGTCCTCGGGGCACAGAAATATACATGGATTGAAGTGCAGCTTGTCAGTCTGACGTGGGGATAAGGAATGTCGCACAGTTATAAGCATCGAGTAGACGCAGTTATTCTCGGGCGGGATTGTGATCCGCACTATGTCTCAGCCGCAGGAGTACAGGTCTATGGCCTGTCCGATGACAGTCAAGGGGACGGTCCCTATATTTCGTCATGGACTCCACCCGATGTCAGTTATGGGGCGCAGCCCACATCAGCAGAAATTGCGGCGGTCAGCGAAGCTGCTGCTGATGCAGCACAGGAGGCTGATCAGACAGCGACCGCACAAACACTCCTGACCACTGATGTTGTCTCGGTGTCTATTGTCGAAGTCCTGTCGGGTGTCGCGGGTGAGGATGTCACAAATCAAGTTCTCACAGCCATCAAAGCCAAACTCTAACCGTGCCCAACGACCATCAGCGATTCACCGGCATCAATATGAATGGTCCCGGTCATCACGGGCAGGGCTTATGGAAGTCGCTCTGTGGTGATGCCAGTGACGATATTGCGACGGTATTTTGCGGCGTCATGGGGCGTGCGCCGACCGATCCAGAACTCGGTCATGCCCGATGGCTACTTGGCGCGAGTCTCTGGTATGGGGAAGCCATTAAATGCCCCACACTTGGTGATTATGAAGCGTGGTTACGGGACGAATACGCTGTTGACGAGATTGATCCGCCCCAAGACATACAGGATGGCCTGTCGCATGACTGGCATACCGCGACCGCAACGTGGCTCTACCCTGGAAATCGTGAGTTCTGGCTGGCGTCACAGCGCATGATGACGTGGGGAAACGACAAGATTGATCGCTATCTCAGGCAGGAAGAAATTGCCACCCATTCTACCCATGTCATTATCTGCTGCTCGACCGGGATTCGCCCCGAAATGGAAGAAACAACATTTGATGCCCTCAAGAACGAGGATCGGGTGCGTGAAGTCTTCGAGCGCGTGATTTACCGTCACGGAAAAGCCCCGATTGCGTGGTTGATGAGTCAGGAGTTTTTCTATCAGCAGCTTGGCACAAGTCACACAAAAGCCTGTGACAGGTTGAAAGCGACGGCTGAGATGGTGCGCGACCTCTGTAATTTTGCGGTGCCGATGCGGGAATTAGGTGATGTGTATGGCGGATCGGACATGAAAAAGCGGAACGACTTCTTTCGAGCCATGCGTGCCGGTGCCCCACAGCTTCCCCTTGCGTGTCACGAACGGGCCTTGGAGCAGATTCCCGTGGATGATTTTGCCGGGGTGGGTGGGGATGTGATTTCGTTGCTTCAAACGGGATTTGACACCCCGACCGGCGGTCAGAATCGAGCAGAGGATCGCGTCACCGGGGGCAATCATTCCTATGACGGGGCCGCAGGGTTTGTGTCTGAAAACTCGATGCGAATGGCAAACTGGCAAGCCGCTGGACGACTTGAGCGGCACACCAATGCGGTGGGAGAGCATTCCATTCCCGATGTCTATGCGGGGCAACCGTGGAGGCCGACGCGCACGCTCGACAATGCCAGAAAACGGGGTAAAATTCTCTTAGAGCATGGGGCCGCGTTCGATCTCTCCGCCGGGGCCACACGCTGAAAGGATCTAGATATGGGACTGCCGTGGCGAAAAATTGGGGGCGTGCTTAAAGGACTCGTACCGTTCGTGCCGCTTATTGGGGGACCAGCAGGAGCTATCCTCAAGGCGATTTCTACGTCGATTCAGGTTGTTGAAGATGTCGTAATCGATCAGCCAAGCACAACCAAGCGTCAACGAGCGATTGATCTCACCGGAACGCTGCTTACGATTGCGGAAGACGCCACGAATCGTGACCTGCTTGACGACCAGACGCTCTCTGAGGCCGTAGGAGCCGTGGTGGACGCCGAAGTCGCACTCAGGAACGCACACGCCAAGCTCGCGGCGGTGGTGGACGATATTCGCGGAGATGACTCGGACGACTAATGGCCTATCCGATTCAAACGCAGGTGTTCTCGGTCTTTCTGGGCACCCAGGAGGGGATTCATTCGGTGGCGTTGCCGTCTATTTATTCCTCCAGTGGTTCCCGGAATCTGTGGATTGATAAGCTCGGACGGGCCAAGAAAATCGACGGCTATAGCAAACAGAATAGCTCTGCGGTCACGACCAATACAGGAAGTGCGGCCACGCGACTGCGTGCCCTTCGCGCCTATCGGCAAACAGGGAGTAGTTTTACGCGACAACTCCTTGGGGTGTTCGAGGCGGCCGCGAATGAGTATGAACTCTGGTATAGCACCAATGACGGGGCGTCGTGGACGTTTATTGTTGATTTAGGCAGCGGGTCGATTGGTTCAATTCCAGATTTCGCGCAGGTCGATAACAATCTGTTCTTTGCCAATGGGGTCGTAGCTCCACGGGTCTGGAACGGGTCATCATTGGCGACTGCCGGAGCTAGCGGGAAATCTCCCACCATTACGGCGGCGGTCAATACGGCCACCGGACAACTGAACGGCTCCTATACGTGGAAGATGGTCAGCGTGGACGCCGCAGAGGTGCGATCCGCAGGAAGTGTGACCTCCAATGTCATTCAGTTACAGGATGAACAGGCCGATCTGTCATGGACGGCGGATTCAGATACCGACATTACCGGCTACGAACTGTATCGCACGACCGGCACTGGCACAAATTACTACTTTGTGACGTTTATTGATGGACGCACGACGACGAGCTATACCGACAATGCGTCCGATCTGGACATCCTTGAAAACCGCTTAATTGCAGAACATGGGGATGCCCCACCAACCGGGAGTTACTTCTGTGAGCCACACAAACAACGCCTCTGGTGGGGACGCACCGACACTAATCCCCGCCGTGTCTTTTGGTCCGATCCGGGGAAGCCGGATCAGGTGGGAGTCAATAACTACCTCGATTTCACCGATCAAACCTCAGTCGGGGACGTGGTTACCGGGATCGTGGGGGACTTCGAGGGTGCGTTGGTCGTGTTCTGTGAACGATCCATCTGGACCGTTACCGGAACAGGGCAAATAGTCTCAGACTTAATGGATTGGACACGCACGAAGTCCAATGCCGTGGTTGGCACCTCATCGAATCGGTCGATTATCAGAGTGCCAGCCGGAGCGATTTATACCGATGCGTCAGGCAATCAGGTGTCTACGAGCCGCGTCATGCTGTCGTATTTTACTCCCCTGGGTGACATTCGGCTGTTTGACGGCAATAACGATATTGTGATCTCGACGCCTGTGAAAGAAACGCTGAAAACCATGTTGTATGCACAGCGTGACAAGACCCATGCGGTGCATGACATTGAAAATGGGCATGTGGTCTGGTTCTGGTCAGGTCCGACTGAATCGGGTGATCAGGCAGAACCATCTCAGGCGGTGGTCTGGAACTACCGATGGGGCGTGTGGTACATCTGGCCGGATATGCCGATGTCGGCGTCTACCACGGTTGAAACCTCCAGTGATACACAGATTATTCTCACAGGAGAAGCCCAGACCGCCAAAGGGGGGTTCTGTTACGAGTTTTTTGATGGGGATAGTTTTGACGGCTCAAACATTCCGGCGCGGTGGATTACAAAGGTCATCTACGGCACAGACAATTCGTGGAATGTGCGTGAACCACAGCAGACGATGGCGTACGTCAAACGCTTTCGGTGGTTGGATCTCGTCGCAGAAGCGGATTCTGATGTCACGTTAACTGTGGAATGGATGACGGGGAGCGCGTCAGATGAATCAGTAGCGCGAGGCGGGGCCAGTAAGGCCCTTGAGCCGCTTGGTCTTCAGTTGATCACGTCAGATGGGAACGGGATTGACACTGACGATGCGTCCAATATCACGATTCCCTTTGATTCTGTGCAGACCATTATCAACATGGAAGGCACCAACGGAGATTTTATTCAGGCTGTGGGGTGCCGGATTCGGATCAGCGATGATTCCCAGAACGGATCATGGAGCCTCGAAGGTATGACGCTCGGGTATCAGTTACTTCCAGGGGCAACAAGGAGATTGCAGGGGTGAGAACTCCTGTGAGTGACTGGTATGGTGAAACTATGCCCTATTTGTAAGAAGAATCCTGTCTCTACGTCAAAAGTGCAGCGATGTCGGTCGTGCTATTACGCACGAAAAGGCATCAACTCTATTGCTAAAGTCAAAATCTGTGTCGATTGCGGAAAAGTCGGCATTAGTCCCCACTCTTCACGGTGTCGGACCTGCCACTTTAAGCGTCTATCTGAGGAGCGCGACACACGTCAGGCTGTCAAACAGGCCGAGGTCGCTGCTGCCTCGCCACCCATTCGAGAACCACTCGCTAGCTACGAGGAAGCCCAAAAACAATGGGATCGCTGTATTGGTCGTATGAAACAGCGGAAAGAGGTTGCTCCCAAGAAACCCAAAGGTCGAGATCGCGTCGTCATTATTCCAGATATCCATGCGCCGTTCCACGAACCCGACATGCTGGCACATATTTGCCACCGTGAAGGACCGCGCTCCACCAAGGCTATCTGTGTGGGGGACATCTCTGATGCGTATGCCTTTTCGACGTTCACGAAATATGAGCATGTCGGCTTTAGCGAGGAATGGGCGTCTGTCACACAGGTCATTGACGCGCTCAGTCGGAGTTTCCATTCGGTTGAAATCATCATTGGGAATCACGATGCCCGTCTTGAAAAACGGCTGCGAGAACGATTGACCTCAGATATGGTTGACGCGATTCGGTATATGACGGGCGGCTTGCTCTGTCCGTTGACCGCGCTTGCCAAGCAATACCCGAACGTCACCATTGCCCGACATGAAACGCCGTCCGGGCACCAGATTGACTGGTTTACGACGCATGGTGATGTCTGGATTGGGCATCCAGAAAAATTCAGCACGATTCCAGGTGGTGCGCTTCGCAAACTGGAAGACTGGCTGCTTGATAACGAACTCAGCCTTGGCCTTGAGACGTATAAGCTCATTGTGATGGGGCATACCCATCAACTCTCGAAGCTCCCGTGGCGTGGCAACCAGTTGCTTGTTGAATGCGGGTGCCTGTGTCAAACCCAGGGCTATCAAACGAAACCACGGATTGGGGGTCGTCCTCAAAAGCGGGGGTATGTGTGGTATGAGTCAGAGAATGGGAAGGTTGACTTAAATTCGGTTGGGATGCACTGGTTTGATGTCGAGTGAATAAACGCAATCCTCTCCTTGTGGATATCCTCGCCGCTCTTGGGGATGTGCAGATTACGCAGAAATATCTTATTGATCCAAGCCGAAAAAAGAACTACTTCCTGCACGGGACACAGCAGGGCACAGAAATCACTATCAATGAAGCCCCGGCGATTGTGTCCACGCTGATTCACGAACTCTGTCATTATGTGCGGCCGACGTGGTCGGAGCGCACGGTGCGGCGATATACGACGATGCTGATTCGGCAACTCGGCCATAAAGAAGTGCAAGCCATTTATGATCAATATCAGGAACGAAAGGTGGATGCGTGACAAAGAGATTGTTGGTGTTTCGATTTAAGACACCCACGGAGCATGTTGACTCGATTGTGCGCTGGCTTCAGCGGGTGATGACTCGCAAATACCATCAAGGGCAACAGGAACATGGCGGAGAACTCTGGATGAAGCCGGGGGCACTGAAGAATCTGGAAGAAGAACTGCTGGATTTGCCGGTCTATTACAAAACAGCCAAAGATCAGTTACGGCAAATGGCCGTTGAGGGCAAATCTGCCGCTGATGCCTATGCGTTTCTTTATGGAGAACCCCATGAGTAGCTATCTGCTGTTGTTTGTGCGTGGGTTGATTATGGTTGGGCTGGTATCATGGCAAACACGGGCGATTCAGTTGGGCGAGATTCGCCGGATTGCCTGTGGGAGTTTCCTGATTGGCTGCTTCTGGTATACCAATGTCATTGCGGCGATTGAACAGGTGCCGTGGGGATTTGCTCCCTATGCGACTGGTTCAATGGTCGGGGCGATTCTGGCGGTAAAAGCCAGTCCGTCGTTATAATGGAACACTAGATGGCTAACGGACCCAGAAGACCTTCTCTTGTTCGTCAAACTACGGAGCCGCCTGTAGATTACGGGAACTTAACGGATGAGCAGATTATCAACATGCTGTCGTCGTCCGAAACTCGTGAGTACGGTGGGATGCCGCTTGGACCCGGAAGTGTTCTAAATGTTCTGCGTTTAGGTAAAAATCTTCCCAACATTCTTCGTCGATTTCGTGGACTCTTTAAGGCTAATCCACAATCGACCGCTCCATCAAATACTCTCAGGGATGTTGTGCTTAGTGATAAGCCAGCAAATGTCAGTCGTCGCGGATTTTTTACGAATCCTATTCAGACCGCTGTTGATATACCACAGGCATTACGAGAAATTGGCATTTCAGAGAGGTCTATCCGTAGTGGAGATGAAGTTGGCAATTGGCCTGAACCTGGCTCCATGTTGGACACGCTAGATGAACTTGCATGGGGGGAGGGTCAAGAGGATGCTGCTGACAAGGCTGATAGAATTCGAGATGTTATAAACAAGAAATTATTTCAAGCTGGATATAGGTCGAATTCTCGACTAAATGAGGGGGAATATTCGTCTGTATCGCCAGGACCTCCTGGGGTTATACGAGACATCGAAACAATGATGAGGATCTATGGAGATCAGGTGTTAAAAGAATCAGCAGAGAAGGCCGGTCGCTCGCTTGAAGAAGAACTCGAAGTCCAACGAAAGGAATTATCGAAACCGGGAGTTGTTTCCAAGGCCGTCGAGTCTGTGCGTCGGAGATATGGACGCTAATGGCTCGTTCAAACATCCCTCTCGACTTTCCGGTTCCTGACTTTGCGCGAATACGGGAGGAGTCTGGGAGCGTGACGGAGAAGTCCGTGCGGTCCCTCTATTTTGCCTCGCTTGACACCAGGCGACGAGTGCAACGGATTCAACAGGAGCGAGGATGGCACAGCGCAGCATTCGCCGCCGGGAATTTCACCGCCAATTCGGGCACCTGGACCGTCGCGTCGGCAGATCAGAAGCTATTTCAGTACATCAAAATGGGACAGTTTGTGACGATCAACTTCTTTCTCGAAGACACGACGACAGGCTCCGGCATGGGCAACGAGCTACGGATTCAGATACCGAAGGGGCTGAAAGCCATTGCGACGACCTTCACGGGACCGCTGATCATCAAAGGATCGGTCGATACGGAAGGATACGTCACCACCGGGGGCACCGATAAACTCTATTGTTATCGCACGGATCATGCCTCATGGCCGTCAAGCATCACGAACAATGTGGACATTCGTGGCATGATTAGCTTTCAGACGAGCCAATGACTTTGTATACTTTCATGTGTATAGATGTCAGAGATTTCACTCAGGGACTATACGGTCGGTGATCCCCCGCGAGTGTTGCAGTGGTATCAGAAGGACAGGGCTGGATTCGAGTCGTTCATGGGCGCGTCACTACCAGACGAACTGGCGTGTACGCTAGCGATGAACACGCTGTTACAGGCAGTTTCCAGCAAACGGGCCATCTTTCTGATGGTCATGTGTGACGATGATACGATTGGCTTTACAGGGGTCACGAACATTACGCCGGATTTGAGTTTCGGGCAACCGCATCTCTATATTGCCCCACCGTTTCGGAAACACAGTGTCCGGGCGGCTCGACGCGCCGAAGACGAAGCCCGAAAAATGGGCCTGAAACACTTTATGATTTCTGTTGAAGACGACAACAGGCGAGGATTAGCTATGGCAAAGCACTTACGCTATCACCGGATTCCCAGGGTGGCCTTTACGAAGGAGTTGTCCCCGTGACCGGCACTGAAGCAGCGTGGCTTCCGTGGGCGGGAGCCGCACTGGGTGGTCTAGGCGGCTACTTGGGAGGGGCACGTCCAGAACAGGCAGAAATTACCGGCTATGGGCAGAAGTTTCCAACGCTCCATCCTGAACAGTTGTTCAAGGGCGCGACCGGAGACTTGGGACGATTAGGCGCATTATACGCGCAGCGTGCCCAGACGCCTGTGTCGATGCCAAGCTCCTACGTACAGCCCCTTCCAATGTTTAAGGGCGGTATCGTAGATGCGTTTGGTTTAGGTATGGACCCTGCGTTTCCTCGACCGGAGCTAATGACGCGATCCGGGGTGAACTTTGGAAGCGAGGAAGCGTTGCCTTTTCAGGATGTCTCAGGAAGTCAGGTGTCGCTAGGGGGGCGGAAAGCCTACGAGTCCTCAGAGCAGTCAGCATCGCCGTTTCCGACCTTTGGCGGCGCACATTCAGAACTTGGCGATATGCAAAAAGCGTTATCTATGTTGCGTCCGTCCGGTCCTCCATCGGAAGAGTATCTGCCGAAGAACTTCGATTTTTCTGGAGCGCGAGGCGGACCAGGTGGTCCAGGAGGTCCAGGTGGTCCAGGAGGGGGAGGTGGTCCAGGAGGGGGAGGTGGTCCAGGAGGGAGACGTGGACCAGGCGATCAGGTTGACCCATCTACAGGGGAACCTTGGGAGCTTCCCACAGATTGGGAGCCAGACTTTCCCGAGGGTTCAGATCGGTATGCGTTGATAGGTCAAAATGGGCAGACTCCTGTGACTAGGAAGAAAATACCGAACGGAAGATAAATAACATGGCGAATGACTGGCAAAAACAGTACGCCCCAAAACATCACCAAGAGATTAGTGGCTTTTTAGGTGCCAATCCCGGTGATGAGTCTCGGATTGGATCGGCGTTAGGGATTGATCCGATTCAGGGGTGGGACGGTGCCACGACAGGAGACACCGAGGGGATTCCTGGCGAGATTGATTGGGCCACGCCACCAGCAGGTGACGACTACGGGTATGGTCTTGGATTTCGCCCCTCTGATGTTGGCGATCAGTATAGCGGCATGACGGATCTGGACTATCAACAGGCTGGAGGCGAGTTTCCTACGTGGGAGTCGCTTGGAACGCCTGACGTGGGCCTTGGCGATCCGATGAGTCTCGTCCAGAATCAGCCGGTATCGGGTCTTCTTCCTGCGCTGACAGGGGCGGGCTATCAGTTTCAGCAAGATCCCTATGACACCAGAATGGCGGGCGTGCCTGACTACAACGTGTTCTATGGCGATCAACAACTTCCGTTTGGGTTGCGACAGCTTGGTGCCCCACCCCCCGTCAATGGAGGAAATGGTGGAGAAACAGGTGGGGAAAACGGTGGAGTTATAGGTGGAGAAACTGGTGGCGAAACCGGCGCAGTCGGAGGCGGCGGCACAAATATCGCCACTCCCACCTTGGGTGGCGAAGGCGGTGGCACATCTCAGCCGGGAGCAATGACTGGATTTAACCAATATCCTGGGTCGGACCTGTTAAGCATGATCGGGGACATTCCGATTGATTCGCAAAGTGCCCCATTGTATCCCGGCGAGTTTCAGGACATTTTCACCACCGAAGTCGGAGCCGATCCACTGTCTCGCAAAGCAAACCTCGCGTTAGAGAATTTAATTGGCACCGGAGGTGTGGTGTCCACGCCATTTACGGCTCAGGCAGAGCAGACACTCTCAGAGATTCTTGACCGTGGCGGCGAAACGACCCCCACGGAAGGAGAAGCGAGTATTTTTAGAAACCTCAGTGACGTGGTGAGCGGATACGGCGAAGCGCCCCCAACGACACTCGAAGCTGAACAGCAGCAACGTCTCAACGAACTGATTGCCAGTGGCGGCGTGTTGCCACAGGACGATCAGCGACTTGCCATGCAGGTCGAGGCGGCTCGATCCCCGCTTGACATCCTCAGACAGTCACAACTGGAACAGGGACAGGCGGCGATGGCGCAGCGTGGACTGCTTGGACAGGGGCCGGAAGCTGAGTATATGGAACGGCTGGAAGGGCAATTAGCCCCGATGTACACTCAGGCCGCTCAACAGATTGCGCTCGAAGAAGGCGACCGAGCCGATACACGGTATCGTCAGGCACTCGACCAACTGAACCAACAGGCGATGACGCAACGGCTGTCTACGGACCAGCGGTATGCTCAAGCGCGGTCGCTTCAGACTAATATGGCTCTGGATCGGGCGCGACGACAGGACGACAGGCTTCAGAATGCGATTCAAACGGCGTCCAACCTGACAATGGAGCAAAGTCGGAACCTTGTGGATTCCGTCAACGCCCTGTCGGGTGTCCAGCAAATGCGGCAGGATGCAGCGGTCGAGATGCTTGGCAAGAACATGGAATGGAACAAGTTTCTCGCTGAATACGGCCTTGAACGCGACAAAACAATGGAAGCGTTGCAGCAGGGACGTTATGAATTTATCTTGCCACTGATTCAGGAGTACATGAAGGCCGCAGCGATGTCTGCTGAAGGCTATGTCTCTGGGACATCGGGCTAACGATAATGGCGAATCCATATCTACCATCCGGGATCAGCCGACGACGACAACTTATGGCTCAACCCCGTGAGTCTGGTCGTCAGCAGTTTGGCGAGATGTTGTCGGGGATCGGGGGAGGATTGTTGTCCGGGCGAGATGCGGTGCGGGATATTCGAGAGGAGGACGAGACACTGACACGCCTCTTGGCATTGATGGAAAGTCCGTCTACTAATGTCAGGGCGGAACGGATCTTGTCACGGATGTTCGCCCCTTATTCTGGGCTTCAAACAGGCAATATCAACTTTAAAGTGGGTCAACAATAACATGGCACTACTAGATCCTGCGAGACAACGACAAGTCGGAATTGATCCATATACCGGCGCACCACCGTCGCCACAGGTGGCTCCGACAGGACACACAGGGCCGCAGACGCCGCCTGTTGGGAATCAAGTTCGCCCCCCGGCGCGACGGACACTTGCACGGAACCCGCTAGCGAAGAAGCCACGTGGCACGCAACGACGGACACGTCCCGGTGTCGTTCCGCATGCAGGGGCACCAGGCGCAGCGGCGATGCCCAAGAGTTCGCTGCCGTCATCGCCAGTCGGGACGAGTTGGGCGACAGCGCGACAGCTTGGTAATGGGGGGTACGCCTAGATGTCAACACAGCGACGGATTGGAAAGGCCATTGAGTCGGCTCTTGGCGTTGGCACGGACATCTGGAAAGCGCAGAAAGACTGGGCGTTGAAGCGTTCCGAGTCTGAAGCCTTAGAGCGATATAGAAACGCACAAGCCGCTCGATTAGAAGCACAGCAACAGTTTCTAGATATCCTTGCAGAAGAAGAACGACAAAGATCTGGGGTACCTCCGATGTCAACGAGTTCTGATGGGCAGACACGTCAGGATCTATTTGCCCCTATTGACAAACTTGACATCGGGCAACTTGGAACCGAGTCATCCCTAGCGCCGGATACTCATCGTCCCTCACCTGCGTATGTGCCAAAGAACCTTGGACTGTTTGGGGTTTCTCCTGAAGCGCAGTTGCAGCATTTACCGAGCGTGGGCCGTGATTCCCCTGTGGTGCCTTCTCCTGAATCCGAGGACAACACGTATGGCTTTGTTGTGTCTGGATCGCCGGAGGCCCAACGATTCAGTGGATCTGGGGCTGATGTGGTAGCGGGTCTGCCGTCAGGGACATTTAGCGGCACAGGAGCGCAAGGCCGTCCCCTCTTTGAAGGCAGCGCAACAAGGTCAATGTGGTCACCGCAATATGATCCCAGAAATGATAGAAGGCGGAGGCTAGGCGGTCTTGCTGGACTTCCAAACATTGATGTTTTTGCACCACGCGATGAACTGCCAGCATTTACAAATCAACAGGCGTTTCTTCTGGATCATATAAAAGGGCTTGCTCAATCGACTGTTGCTGCACCCACAAAGATTGACTACACCAATAGTGCGGGTCAATCGGTCACGACGTATGCCAATTTGGATCTCCTCCTAAATGCTCCAAAATTCCATGCAGCGCGAGGCATTCCCGGTATGGAAGCAGTTATTGACAACTTAAATCTGTCTCCTATGTCTTCTCTCGATGCGACTGCGAGAAACAACGTGCAGATTCAAGAGAATCGGACTGTTGATCAGATTACGCAAGATGCCGTAAATTCGCCCCTCAATAGCCACAACCCCCTGCAACGGGCCATGAATGACAATCCCTTGGGTGGGGGTGGGGTGACGGATGGGCCATTCGGACCATCAATTACGACAGTCAATATCGATCCAATGGATCGGCGTGTTCTGCAAAATTTAATTCCTCTGTCTAATGTGATTCAGCAGATTGGGGATCTGTCAATGAGTCTGAATACTCAAGAGACTCGGTTTATGGCAGGGCTGTATCAGACTGGTCAGATTTTCGATAGTATAGCTGGCACTACATGGTGGACCCCCGCAGACCACCGACCGATGAACGAAAACGAAATCAAGGACTTGTGGGATCAAATGAATCCGGGTTCTACGAAACAACAACGGGATATCGGGATAAATAAAATCAGACAACTCTCGAAACTCCGTCATGCCTATGCTGGATTATTTGCAGAAATGGGCGGTGAGCGTGGAAGAAAGAGTGACGACGATGTGCGTCGTGCCCTTCAGATGGTGCCGGGGGCGGGAGAAACAAGAGAGCTAACGCTTTCCATGCTGGATAATCTGTATAAAAATTTCATCAATACGTATAACGGCATTGTTTACGGGCCAATTGCGGTTCTGGAGGGTGGCGGCGGGATTACCCGTGAGGACATCTTAACGGAATCACTAATGGCTGACCGACCGTTGCTCCAATCGACGGGAATCATGGGGGAGATGACGCAGGGCTTAATGGATATTGGAGAGGCAATGGGTCAGAAGGGACGTGATTCTGGTTTTAATGCGTTTGATCCAAATACAAACATCACTGACGGAAGCGATGGAGGCACTACGGGATCGATTGGTGCCGTGCGAGAACAGAGTCGCAATGAGGACACTCCAGTCGATAGAAGACTTCAGGTTGGTGATCGCGTGCGGGTTCCAGCGTGGGCGCGTCAACGATCTTCTGTTATTGGCGGTATTCCTCAACAATAATTACCAGGCCAGAAAGACGGAGCGATTGTGGCTCAAAACGAAAAGTTTTATGAACAGTGGATTTATCCAAACGATCCCAATGACCCAAATTATCTCGGAAGCAATGAACTTCGGGATGATGACGGCGTTGTGCTTCCCGAAGACCATCCAGATCGACAGGGAGTCCTAGTATCATGGCAGGGTTCTCCTGAAGATCGTCCCACTCAAACTGATATACGTCAGATTTTTCAGGCACTCAGTCCTGCTGGACTTATTACGAGCGAGGATGCGTCAAGTATCGGAGGACTGGTAGGATCTACGGCACCGGGCACCGCCAAGTTTATTGGAAACCGCTTAAAAGATGTGTCTCGACTTGTCTCGAATCCTGCTGCGCGAGGAGCCGTGACTGCTGGCAAATTTGTGCCGGGTGTAGGGTTGGCATTACCTCTGGCTGCGGGTGTCGGCGGGGCTGTCGGACAGGGATACAGTATAAGTCAAGTCCCAAAGCAGGTCGGACGCTTTGATATTGAAAGCTGGCCTCGGTCCCGTTATGGGATGCACTATGAAGGTGCGCCTGATACTCCGTGGGAAGCGGCTCATTCTATGCTCGTCGCAGGAGGACAAGAGGCCGCGGGAGAAACATTGGGCGGAGGACTGGCTGCGGGAGTGCGTCGATTGGGCAAATGGTGGAAAGGGACGGCGTATCCTCCACAATCACTTCGTGAACTTGACCGCGCAACACCGGGAGCAGAATCGAGAGAGTTCTTTAGTGGCCCACAGGGAATCAAAAAAGAGCTTGCGGAAACCGGAACCAGTCCTACTGTTGGGTCTAAAGTTAGAGCCGAAGACGCAGCGAAAGCGGCTGACGAGGCAGCGACAGGCATTATCAAGGAAGCTGAGACTGCGCTTGGTGCTGACAGGTTGGTTGTTAGACTTGATACAGTGCTTAATGATGCGGGTAAATTTCTTGATGCAGAGGTCGGACATAGGGGACTTCAACAAAGTTTAGGCGTTCCTGCGCTGGCAGATGAATCCGCGAAGACATTCGAGAATATCAGGCAAGCGTTTACAGCTACCGAAGGTGGCATTCCCATTATGACGGCCAACCAGTTAAGGAAAGAAGCGGGTGGACTGGCAACGTCAGCGTGGAATGCGGCCAAACAATCCGGCCAGACCAACGTGCCGAATGCGGCAAAAATACAGGCGGCATTGAATCGTGCGCTGACACAGAATATCCAAAACACATTAAACCGCGCAGAACGAGCAGGAGGGGGGCGACTTCAAGCCATTAAAAACCTCGGTCGTTCTGGTAGCACTCGTCGCTTCGGAGATCGCTGGCGCAATCAGGTGAAGTATGGGGCGATGTGGCAGAGAGTCAAAGGGGTTGCCGATATTGGAACAGGGCAACCCATAGGCGGGTTGGCGGAAGGGGCAGCAGCGTTCAGTCTCCCTGGGTTGGCATTATCAATGGGGCAACCCTCACTCGCTGCGCTAACGAGTCTAGCTACAATACCGCAGTTGCATCCACTCGCTCGGTCACTAACGGGTGGTGGACTTTATAAAGCGGGGGGGGCACTTGGCATGGCTCCTGTTCAGGGGTTGCGCGGTATGCATATAGCCGGAAATCAGGACTTAACACAAGCAAGAGAGGGGTATGAGTCAACCCCGACCATAAACTGGCAGAGTTTTGGGAACCCCTTCCAAAATAGGCCGCTCAGACGCCGAACCAGGTAAGTCATCGTGGCCGATAACGGATGGAGCGAATACCAGAAACTTGTCTTGGCAGAACTCAAGCGACTCGACGTGAACGTCCTCGAACTACGGGACGAAGTGTCTGAACTGCGTGTCTCGGTAGAAGTCCTGCGCCAGAAAGCGGTCACCTGGGGTGCGTTAGGCGGCTTTATTGTCTGGTTGACCACCGTGGCTGGCGCATCGCTGCTCAAGTAAGGTGCCGCTGTCCCCAATCAAAGGCCACATCTCCTGTGGTGCAGTCGATAAATTCAATACGTACTTCAGCGACAGCCCCCTCATAGTACTTCGCATAGACCTTATACGATCCATCTCCATGCCCTGACCGCACCACGACACCTAACGGATGTTGTGCGGTCGGTCGGAAGGGGGTGCAGAACCAGTCCACAAATCGACTCCAATTTCGAGCCGGTGATGTGGCGATCTGCGTGGTGTCATCGTCTGCGGGAGCGAGGTAACAGGGATCGCCAATCCAGACCATGCCAGCATCCACGCCAACCTGCCCGATTTCGTCCCATTCGTCAGAGTCTCTCCAGTGGCACGCTTCTTCTTGCTCGATGGCTTTCCTTTCTGCCTCTGTATAAATCGGGTGTCCTGCCCGTGGCCCACTTCGCCAGTAATCCTTTGCCTTAAATTTGCTCATTGGGTTTTCTCCTTTTAAAATTTTACAGATGCGTTCTTACCGAGTGATTACCATTCGTGTCCACACTTTGGACAGGTGGTGACTTTCTTTGCGGGGGCGCGTGCGCCTTTCGCGGCATCTCGAAGTTGTTCGCGGCTCCAGCCTTCGTTTGCGGCTTGTGTCAGCAGGGCGCGACGTTCATCGGGGTTTTTCACACTGGCAATTTCCCGGTGATGACTCCACGACAGGCCGTCTACCCGTTCTTCCGGGGGGTAGGCGTTTGAGACATACACAGCATTGGTGAGTGTGGAGTAGGACTTCTGTGTCAAGTCCAGGGCTTGGGTATACGTTTCGCCCCACTCGTTCCGACTTTCCCCGTAGACAAGGAGATCGCCCAAGGCCCATGTGGCCGCATTCGCCAACGCCTGACAATTTGACAGGCCGGTGCAAAAGTCTTCCAGGGTGATATTCTCGTTAATCATGGCTCCCGTGCGCGTGGCATAGATGCCGTGGGCAAGCTGAATCATGGGAGTGTCCGGGTGTGGGGGTGTCACGCCGATTGGATCGGGACTGAGACTTAATACGTTATCGATCATGTTCCTCCTCGGTGAGCGCATCGGCAATGGTGCGCCCCATCTCTTTGTAGTAGGTGTCTAGTGTCTCGATCAGCACCGCCACGTCGTCTACGGTGCGGAGAATCACGACGGGTGCGCCGGTCCAGCGAAGATGCCACTCGGTCTGCACGGGGTTGAGCCGTCCCTTCGGGCCTTTGATTTCGCACAGGATATTGAAGGATCGATACCCGATACAAATATCAGGAATCCCCTTTCCCAATGCTGCCGTCGAGAACAGGGTCACGCCGGGGTGACCTCGGAGGGCCGTCACGATCTCTTTGTGATTTTTATCGACTCGTTTCGGCATGTACCTGCGCTTTCTTTTTTCGTTTCCGATACTCGCGGGAGCGACAGGCTTGGGAACAGAGTCTCGCGTCAACCCGCACACTCCGTATTTCCCCTCCGCAACTTATACATTGTTGGCGTTGAGAGGGGCACATTTTTGACCGTGAGACAATTATCGCCTCGGCGTCGTCAAAAACCGATAACCGTGTAAGGTCATGCAGGGTAAAGCTCAAGGGGGCTTGAAAAGTAAGAGCTATGTCCCCTGTCGTCGTGGTGAAACGCACCGCGATTTTCTTGTGCCCCGTGGCAGCGGCGACGGAACATCCGATCAATTTGACGCCGTTGTTCTGAGTAACCCGTTTCGGCATTTAAAATTTTACCTCAGCCATCTTACCGATTGATGTCATAGATGTTCCATGATCCGTCGTCCGATCCATTCAACGCACTGTGGCACCACGGATCGCGCTCCACTTGCCACCGCACGGTCATCCCTGCCCGTTCCAGTCCCAAATCCAAACCGCCGATGCCGGTGAACAGTGATCCGACTGTGTACATGGATTGTTACGCCTCGCAGTATCCGCTGCATTCTTCCGCTTGTGCCCTACTCTACCTCGTCGTCGGAGGGAGAAAAACACCCACATCCTCCCCAATCAAATAGCTCAAATTGCTCATCTGCGCGTTTTCGTAGCTCGGCAAGCGAAATGCTTTTTCGCTCGTTGCGTTCTTGATATCGAAGAATAGTTACATCTTTTCCTAGATGGCGTCGAATACCCTCCTCGTTCTGTTCCCATTCTTCGTACACATCTGGAAGGACTTTTAAGAGGTGTCGAAAGTGAGAGACACCAGCTTTCACGCACCCACCCCCACAGTTATTATGGGCAAATCCCAACTGATACAGCCTCGGAGGCGTCAACCCCTCGCTCGTAGCCCAGGCAAGAAGTTGGGGTTTAGTAAGGTATGGGGCGTCAAGAAGGGGGCACTCAACGGTATAGGGCTTCCAAAACCGCTTAGATCGATCCGCTCGATGGGATTCATCCCAACTCATCCCCATATAAAGAACGACATCATCGGGCGTTGGATAGTGACGAGCAATCCACTGTTGCGCTTGTTCCCGTTTTAGAATCCGCGAACAGGGGTCAAGGCGGCTGTTTCCCAACATTCTCACATCACGAAACACCTCCCACGGCGTTCGTCCTTCCGCAATTCTCACCAGTTCGCCGCCCACATTCTTTGCAGACGCCTCAAGGAACCGATATAAGTCCTCATCTTCAATAAGCGTGTCCGTAAACAACAACTTCAACCCGTCCACGCCATGTGTTTCAGCCACACGTTTTGCCGCTGCCCACGACGCAATACCGCCAGAATAAAAGACAACATGATCAGTCATGCCGTGCCTTCTGAACCTCAAGGGAACCATTCGCTCCCTGTGCCGGATCGACGGGGGCAAGAGAGACTCGCCGTTCCGTCACCTCACGGTGGCAGCGGCGGTGAAGCATGACGCAGTTGGTCATATTAAAAATCTCCTCCGGGGGACGACCGCGAAGACGGGCGCGACTGGTCAATTCGTGCATCTCCGGGGTTAATTCTCCATACCCAAATCCCTCCCCGCAGACCCGACATCGCCGGTCCCGCTGGCCGACCTTGCGCCGAATCAACGCAATCTGCGTCCGTCGCACCTGACGCGCTGCTCGTTTCTCGGACTTCCGCGACGGCGGCTTGGGAAATGCCAATGGGGTCATGGGATAAGGTGGGAAACGAAGCAAAGGGTGAGTGGAGAGTGGGCTGGCGACCCACGCCGCATTGCGGCACTCGCCTGGATTTACTTCGTCCCCCGCCTTATCCTACACGACGCCGTGTCGTTACAGCCCTCAAATGTGCGCGGTTCCTCTCGAGTACCGGATTATGGCTCCAGCACTGACAATGACGCGCCCGTAGCACTCCGTCTTCCTCGCGGTCAATCCACCCGATATCACGACAGGTTGCACAGGCAAAGGTTGGAATACGGGGAGTGCTGGTTCTGAGTGGGTGATCAGCAGGAATGGTGCGCCCCGTCATCTTCTCCATGTTCTGCACAAACGTCGCACGGGCGATCCGAATCCTTTCAATCTCGTTGTCCTCGGCGTGTCGGCTATCTGGAAGCTGTGTCTGAGCAGAGGATTCCAGGTGTTTCGCGGCGATGTCATCAGCCAGTCGGAACCATGTGCCCAGATCCGGCATAAATGCGCCGGGGGTGCGTTTGAGTTCCCGTGCGGCTTCTTCCACCGCCTCAATCGGCAGCGGCCCAAGTTCCTCGAAGTAGCTTTCAAACTTTAATTCGTCAGCTTCTCCACTCTTACTGACCGCAAGGTTGTTAAAGGCGCGTAGGAACCGCTCAGGCTCCTCTGAGGCGTAAGTAAAGGTCATGGCAATGGTTTCCCCTTGTGTCGGTCAAGAAACTGCTGTGAGGCCCGTATAAGGCTCTGTGACTGTTTACTGACAGCTGGCGTCGGCGTGGGCAGTTCGTCTTCCCATCGGGCGTGTTGAAGATACGTGGTCGGATGGGGGATATAGCGAGGGTTGGTCGCTTCTATTTTCCAATACTCCACATACTTGGCGGTTCCGGCCATAATCTCTGTCCAGAGCGCCTCGTCCGTTTCCACCTTGAGCCGTAGCCAGAGCTTGAGGCTGGCCTGTTTTCGGACTTTGCGTGGATATCGCTTCCACCACGCCGCAAACCGTGGGTGCAGTTCCGTCGCAATCGCCCGATCTTCTTTATTCTTATCTAACTGTACATCTCTATATAACAGACCTGCCTGACGTGCGCGGCTACGCGCCGGTCGTTTTGCACCAGAATCGGGCGATGGTAGGGGTATTTTCTCAGGGGTAGCCTGATGGGTGCCCTGTACCATGATCAGTTCGTACTCATTCGGCAACCAGCCATCCCCTTTCGTGCGGTTGTGAATCACCCGTAAACACCCCTCGTTTTTCAACACGGCAATCCAGCGATCAATCGTATCGACCGTCACGTCCAGTAGGTCACTCAGGTCAGCACGGGACAGGTCGCTGCGCTTCTGGTTATGCACCGCATGGAGATAGAGCCAGAACCGCAACGCACCGGATGGGATATTCGTGTTGAGAATCATCCAGAGGGGGCAAATCGCAATCGCCCCGGTCTGAAGTTTCATCTGGTAATAACCGTGGTGCGTGTGTCAACGTGACATCCCGGCACCCGAAACAGACCGCCGTACTGTTTGCGGAGCTTATTCAGGGCGGTCATATTGGGTTTTAATACCTCCAGCGGCAATCTGTCATCCAGTACGGCGAACGCTAAAGCTCGGAGATCATCCACGACGACCTGTTCAGTCTCGCGGTTATACTGGCCCTCTGGCGGCACCAGTGCCAGTCCCTCCTCCGTAAACTCCGCTTCCTTGGCGGTATCCTCGTAGGTCAGAATCAGTTCCGTGAGTCGCGCCTCGGCAGGTTCGAGCCGACCCAAGTGTGTCTTCTCCATGTCCAGCACGGTGCGCCGTGACGCATTCAGCGCGTCCTTGATCTGTTTGTAATGGTCGGTCAGCTCGCGGCGTTTGAGTTGGACATACGCCAGACACTCACAGGCTTGGTGGTAGGTGGGGTGATCGGTAATGTCAACGAACTTCGCCTGTGTTGCCGCCTTCACGATCTGCGTGTAGAGCCGTTTCGGAATCTGTTTGCGTGCCATCGTTTGCCTCCTTGAGTAATCCTAACCATCGGTCAAAATCCCGTGGATCGTCATAGAGTTGTGTATGCCATGCTCCATCTTTGTGTAGATAAATCCCTACGCGCATCACCTGTGTATACTGCTCAGGCTTCCAGCCCATCGCGTAACAGGCGAGTTGCGTGGCGATCCGTTGTTGGGCGTCTTTGCCAGCCCCCATCCCTGTTTTGAGGTCTGCAATCACTAATGGATCAAACCCCTTCAAATACCCCACGCGGTCGATAATGCCGTGCCATCGACCGTTACAAAACGGCTGTTCAATCTGGGTCCACGACGGCGCAAGCGCATAACAGGCTGATCGATAGGCTTCGCAGTAGCCCTCGTACGCAGCCGGTGGCCGTACCGTGGCTCCTTCATCTACTTGGGCCGTCCACTCGTGTACGGCTACCCCACGCTGTAAAATCGCCTCAAGATTCGGGATAGGCGGCATAGGGTGCGCCAGCCCCCACACCTTCGTAAACGACCACGGGCTGTTCCACGCTGGTATCTCACGCATCAGAAGGGGATATCGTCGGCGTCAAGTTCCGGTTTGTCAGCGGTGAAATTACCAGCCTCAATCATCTTGATAATTTCGTCGTAATTCCCTTTTTCGTTGCGATTCCACGGAATCACTTCGAGACTCTCAAATCCGAAATTTTCTGCTGCATACCCCTTGATGGCGCCTACGTCAGCGTTTCGACTTCGCGCAATCGCGTGTAATCGCTTGAGTTGCTTGTCGGAAATGCACCCTGGCTTCTTCGCGCTGGTGGCCGGTGGAGCCGTTTTAACCACCGGCTTGGCCGGTTGCACTTCCGTGCGTGGATTCTCAGCATCCGTGCTTTCGCCGTTTGAGAAGAAGCTCGGAATTAAAAACAGCTTCATAATCAGGTATTTCGCATTAGTTACAGCCTTGGCGATACCCTTATCGTCTTGGGCCTGTCCCTCGGCTGACCACGGAATCTCAATCGACTCGCCTGAATCGCCATCCAGAATGCGGTAGAGCATATGCACGGTCACGATGCCTCTCTCGTGGCGTTCGACACTTGTAATTGATGGCACCATCATCAAGTTCCGCTCGGCCATGCCGCCACGTACCGCTTCAAACAACTCCGGTTCCATGACGTACGCATACTTATGGTGATCGTTCCACCCTTTTTTCTCAACGCCGTCAATGCTGGACATGATTTCGGTCAGCTTCGTTACCAGCGACTTCTTCTTGGTCCCATTACGGCGTGGTTTCGGCGTGGTTTCGGTCGCTTCATTAGCCATACTTTTTCCCCCTTGGAGTAAAATGTTTACTGGTTGATTATAACCTAATTCAGCTTGAGGCCACAGGAATCTCTCAACTGGGAGTAAATATCTGAGCAGATCCGTTCGTGGCTTCCCTTGGCATAACAATCCACCAACACTTCTGACACAACCCCAAGGCATGTCGAGAGGACTTGTGGCGGCGTGAGGTCGCGTTCCACGATCTCGTCGCGCAAATGATTGGAGAACTGGACGATCTGCTTGAGGTGTGCGGGAGTGAGTCCCAGTGATTTTGCTGCCTTGACGAGTTCTTTATTCGTCGGATCGTCATGTTCGTCCACAGACAGTTCCACCATTTTCGTTTTGAAGTATGTGCGTTTCTTGGTTTTAGTTGGCATCAGTTCCTTCCGCGTTGCGTGGCCGCTCGTTATCGTCAAATTCAACGTGAACGTGAGTGTAATGCCCAGGACTGTTCCACACCACATCATACCCGTAACCAAGGTTCTGTTTTAGATGCTTGGCGAGTGCGCTCATGGCCCTCTTGTGGGCAGATCCCGTCGCGGTCAACACCTGGAGGTCTGCTGCCAGATCCTCATAGTGCAACGAGTTGGCCGAATGATCGTGATCGTTGAGAGAATTTATCGAAACGTCGTAGCCAGATCGGTTTGACCAGATGGCACAGAGCCGCAGGATCTTGATGAGTTCCGGTCGCACTCGTCGCAGCGTTAATGATTCTCTCAGTCCCGCAAACTCAATCATTCGGAATTCCTCTCGAAAAAAGGCGGTACGACCAGACCAGACGTGTTCAGTTGATCGCGGATTGCACTCAATACTTCTGTCTGCGCCTGAATATCCTGGCGTAGACCGTCAAGCTGCCCCGTCATCAGCCGCTCCTGTTGATCGAGATACAGGATCGACAGACCTGCCAGCAGCACGTACGGCAAGATACGCAGCATCGTGGTTTTTATCTCGTGGTAGATTTCCATATCAGAATTTTATCCTTGTTTGACCATCGCTTTCGGTCTGTTTGCCCATGCATGTGTATGAAAACGTATTCCCGACACGCTTCCGGCGGATATCATATGACCCAAACTTTTCTTTTCTGAGATCGCGCAGTCTCGCGCTGATACTGCCTTCAGGGTCACCAGTCTGCGAGGCGATTTCGGCAAGCGTATACCAGCCTGTCTTCACGACCTCATAGACGCGCCCCAGTTGACGTGTCAGTCGTGCCTTGTCTCGCGCCGGATCATAGGTGACCCCATCGAAGTCGGGGGCGGTCGCGTGTTTCGCCCGTGGCACCCACGTTCCTGTAGTGCTGTCGTATCGCTGGTGTGGCCGACCAAAGGCATCGCGTGGGTTGAACTTACTCACGGCATTTCGCCATCCACTCTTCCATCGCTTCCGGCGATCCGTGACACTTGGCTGGCGTGTAGTTGTAAATTAACAGTACCCACTCGCTCAGTTGCGCGTCATTTTCTTGATCGGCAGAACAAATTGCCAACCGCAACTGATCGCACAGCACAGCAGTCAGGAACCCTCCAGGCTTCTTCCCGTGTATCAGGTAGTCTCGAAGCGGGGGAAGCATACGTTGTGGAATGTTGCGATAGAAATTCAGCTTGAGTGCAGCGTCTAATTCTTGCGTGACTTCGTTCATCATCCTCTCCTAGTCCACCAGACTTGACGCCTTGACAATGAGTCCCAATCGCTCGGCATCGTGCAAAATAGGTCGCAGAACGCCTTGGATGTCACCATGCGACAGTTCGATGGGTTTTTGAAGGTAGCATTCCTCCTCAATCACCTGAAGCACCCACAGTCCCAAGTCAGCCAACTCTCTCTGCCTCGTATCTAAATCTGGTACTAGAAAATACTCCGGTAGATCATCAGGTATCACCATGTTTTCTCCTTCGTTCAGTGTGTCAATCGACCAGTCGGTTGTTCTGCTCACTGGGCTTCCTTCACTTGTTTGTAGATGTATGCAGCCAGCAAGATCCAGACAGGTGCTAGCACCTGCGCCCACATCCGTATCGGATACAGGGCGTGTAGAACTTCATTGACGCTCTCAGGGAAACAAGCCATTTAGTCCTCCGTGATCTCTATGTCTACTTGGCCGGAGAGGTACCCACTCAGAGCCGCCAGAACCAACGCCGCGACCCAGGCACTCGGTTGCACCAGCATAATCGTCACGCTGACACCGCCGCACACCGCAGATCCGATCATTTTACGCATTATTCACTGGTCGGCTCTTTTTCAACCAGATCCGCAATGAGCTTAGAAACAACGCTACTTTTCGACACAGTTCCGTAACTTTTAGCTTTCTGTTCAGCAATCCATCTATCGAGTTTATCCACGAGATGCTTGGGGCATCTCACTTGCACCATGTGAAATTCAGTCATTCGTTTTCCTCACTTGAAGTTTTTTGTTTTTTCGAGGAATCTGAGCGTTGAGCGGATAGGTTGGTGGACAGGAGTCCAGAGTCCAAATAATCAAAGACTCGTAGCGTATGTTCTGTGATTTTGCGACTGACCCGTAGATCGGCCAATGCATCATCGAGATCGGTTTTGGTGTTCATGCCAGTTCTCCTGATCTGTCGAGTCCATCATGACCACATCCGATCTGGCCGCATTCTCCGCAGTAATCGGCTCTGTCGAGCGGTAACACTTCGTCGGGATCAACGAGCCAGTGTTGATCGTCGCCAACCATTTTTACGACTAGTTGGCCTGTCCGTACTTCGTACCCAGTCCACTCGGTATCTTCGTCGGGTTCAGTGCGCCATCCCAAAACCCACCAAGCTGCACCTGTATCGCCCGTAAGCCGTACGGCATTCGGATAAAGATCGGGTTCGTCGGTTTCGTAGGTGTATCGCATTGCCAGTTTCTCCTAGGTTGAGCGTAACGTGCTGTTCCATTCCGCCAGGGCTTGCGTTGCCGCACTTTCCGCCGTAGTAGATTCACCCGTAGCCATAACCATTTGACGCTCACTCCCGTCCATCATGCGGTAGTACAGACCGCCGCGAATTGATCCGACAAATGTTTGGGTGTCACGATCAAACACTACGACTATCTGTCTAGCGTTAAAGTGTCTGTCGCGCAAAGTGAATTGTTCAACCATTGCCAGTGTTCCTCCGTAGGTTAATGTGACTTCTATTTTAGCACGTTTCAATACTGCTTAAATACACGTATATGTCTACGTGCTACAGCAGTACTAGCGCAATGCGGTGTGCCCAGGCTCCTATCGCCAGGAGTGCGACGTACGGCACCAGTCTCCACACAAGGCCAGCCCAAAAATTACACATGGTTTTTATCCTTTCGTACGGTGATCCCAATCGCCTCTGCCAACATCGCAATAAGATCGGTAACTTGTGGGAGCGCACCAGCGTGTACCGCGACTTGGCGTTCGCACTCGGTCAGTCGTTTCTCTAGCTCAGCGATACGTTTCTCGTGTGTTTGTCTCATGGTTGTTTTCTCCTACCTATTAGACGCACTTACCGCTAGAACCTGACAGTTATGTCGCCCACGGGTGATAATTCGTTAGAATCGTACGTTCTCGAACCGGTCGGCTTGTTTCATTGCGTAGGCAAGCACACTTGCCGCCGATCTTCGATTCTCGCTCATGCCTGGTTTCTCCTGGATTAGATTAATTCGGGTTGTGTCTGTAGAAATAGAATGGCCTCATGCTTACTTGACGCACCATGCACAATATCCTTGTACGTCATCCCACTCGGAAGCGTGTCGTTTTCGATCATTGATATCAACCAGTCTCGGCTCATTTTCATTTTCAGCTTTTTTCCCATATCTCCGGTTTTCTCCGTTTCTGTCAAGTATTTGACTGCGTAGAATCGCGTCTAAGCTCGTCTAATAGGTTCGCCTATGCTGTACTATGTCCGATCTGAGTGCTTTAAACTGTCAGGTTGAAAGGCTACCGCGTCACATTGTGCTTTTTCGAGAACGCTCGGATCTTGACAAATCGAACAATCAACACACTGGAACGGCTTGTTTGGACTCGTGAACTGAGCCGGGCACGGTAACACGCGCAAGCCTGTCCGCTTGTCTGTATAGGGTTTGTGTGTCGGATGTCGTTCGGCTACCGATACCGCGAATTGTGTATAGCCTAGTGATCGGGCTTTTTTCAGTGTGGCCTTATTTTCTACTGAGGCCAGTACCCGTGCACCATTCCAGTCGCTGAGCTTGACGCCTGAGAGAAAGCCATGTGTATACGTCCAGGCGCGCCGGTGGTACCGCTTGCGCGTATAGCGCACCATGGCAGATCCGACTAATCCCGCACCGGTGCCCGTGGTGCAGTCTCCGACGATATGCGGCCGTAGATCCAGGGCACCAGGTAGATCGTCAATCCCATCAGCTTCTATTTGTGCAATCTGATCAGGATCTGTAACCTGGCAACTATTGAGCCGGAGCGTGGTAAATGCTTGCGTGCCCGTGGTCAGCGCGTAGCAGGTTTGTTTACGTCCTACGAAGTGCGTACAGCCTGTCGCGCAGCTGTGCATACTTGCGTGGGTGACAGCTATCGGGCCGGTTTTGTGATTCTTGGTCATTGGAACAATTGACACCGGACTACGCCACTTCTCAGGCTTACTCCATACTTTGATCGGTTGTGCTTTCGCCATTGCCTGTGTTTTTCTCCTGTTTAGAGTAGTGGGTTACCTCATCAGTTGGGACAGGCGTTCCGTCCCTTGGGAGTGATGCTCTTGTTCCGCCGGAGATGCTTGGACGCCATCAGTGACGCCACGGCAGTATCCCAGCGTTCTTGCGTGATACCCATCGTACGGTTCGCTTCGACGAACCGAAGGTTGCTCACGCCTCCGTAGGACGCCTTGAGAGACCTCGTATGCTCTAGGACGACGATCTGGTCGCCGGACAGGGTCTCAGGCGCAGGGAGGAGCTTCGTCGCGTTCTGAGAGCCTATCTTAAGCGTCAGTCCCATATCGTGCCCTTGACAGATCGAGTGTTCCACTACGCCTGTTCCGTCAGGGAGCCTTACGGCGTCAAGTCCTCTGACCGGGACGTCAAATGCGGACTGCGACGGGACGCGAGGCGAGACGTCCGTTGTCGCGCCGTCAATCTTTCCGTCAAGGCGCACAAAGTGAAACGTGTCCCGTGAGCCACCATCCCAGCTTGAGCGGAGATCGAGCGTCTCGCCAGCGTCGATGACCTGTATTTTGAAGGTGCGCCCACGGTACGCCGGGAACGCTTTCCGACACAGGGTGACAACGCCCTGAGACGCTGTGCCCTTGTCGGCTGGGTCAATGTGAATCGGTTCGTTATATGCCATCGTTTTATCTCCCTTATATGCGTGTGGCTAGCGTGCCCACACATTGCTGCGGTAATCACTCCGTAGTAACTGGGCCAGGACTGCACACACTGATTCTCTATACTCGGTCGGCCAGTATTGACCGGTGCAGTATTCCAGCGTGGTACCGTCCCATGAGAGCCGACCGCTATACGCTGTAAATGCGGTATCCCATTCTGACTTCGTAAAATCACGCCAGGTTACTTGACGGAGTAAGAGCTGCGCGTCATTCAGATCACGAGTAATTCGCCGAGCTTCTGATCGGTAGGCTTTCCGGCCTTCCTCATCCCATCCTCCACTAATATAGTTTCTAGGTTCGAGGTTCGGCCGCTGGAGGATAAAGTCTTCTAGTGCTGCAACGGTTCTATCGTGGTAGGTGTTCGCTGTTGTGTCAGTCATTGCCTGTTTCTCGCGTAGTTAGATGCCGCGATTCTTGGCGAGTGCGTCAACGAGCTGTTTTGTCGTGGCAATCGTGGCATCGTCAACTAGGATGATCTCAGTCAGGATTGTCAATCGTTGCGCGTTGCTTGCTTTTTTCCAGGCGTTACGCATATCAGGCAAGCGACGAGGGTGTCCGTCTTGTCCTGATGTCTGAATTGCTAGCGGTTTTCCGTTGCGTGTCATCATTATCGCAGGTGCTTCCGTAGGAACTGCTTGACGTGGCTACCGACCGCCCAGACCGTACGCTGGACAAGCTCGTCGTCACCGTCAGGCTCGTCGATCTCGCCTGTCCATTCATCCTCGACAACCACGTCTTCCTTCGTCCACTCCTTGAGTGACGTTTCCCATCGTGCCCAGTTTTGGAGCAGTAGATGAAGCAAATCTGCTTTTTGCTCGTCAGTCATTTTTTCGAGAGTGTTTGCCATGATGGTTCCTCGCCTTATTTTCTCCCCTGTTAGAGTAGTGCCAAACAGTATCCGATCTTGTTGTCAGGGGTTGATGGTGGAAAGTAGACCGCTTTCGCGTGATTGACGATGGTTCCGTCGCGGAGTGTAAAGAAGCGTGATCGATCTTTCGGG
>Ga0208316_1000361_pt1 | contig 42022 bp, 49 predicted proteins | sample MalvireepMed_231_FD_184240 | JGI IMG/M metagenome (GOLD analysis project Ga0208316, IMG submission 184240) | Marine viral communities from the Global Malaspina Expedition - Malaspina viral metaG DeepMed_231 (SPAdes) (version 2) | ecosystem: Environmental > Aquatic > Marine > Oceanic | place... | reverse complement strand
GCATCCGGGGTGGGGGCAGGCGCACGAACATCTGTGGTGCGAGGGCCGAAGGGTTTAGCCACGCTTCTCGCTGGCCCAGGGTCGCGCCCGAGCAGGATGTCGACCGACCGCTGAACGGCAGCCTCGTCGGGATACCGCGCCGCCACCTCGGCAAGCTCTTGCTCGGCACCCTCCGCGCCTATGCCCACGGCAAACTCCAGGAACGCAACGTCGGGGTGCTTCGACTCCTGAATGATCTTCCCAATAATCCCCTGCCCCTCCGCGTCCACACCCAAGGAACCCGCAAGGTCAACCCCGGCCTTGACATACCCCTCGCGGGAGAGGTCACGGGGCAGGCGAACCTCGATGGGCTTCTGGGAACCGGCGGCTACCGGGCCCGCGCCGCCAATAAGCCCACCCAGGACAACCCCCGCAAGAGCCGCCTCGCCAACGCCATCCATGTAGCCGCGCTTAGGATCCCACACATGCCGCGCCGCCGCGTTCTCCAAAACGGTCTGTATCGCCTCCTCGAGCCCCTCCTCTGGAGCCCCGCGCACGACACCCTTAGCGATGGCCTTACGCATCAGCATCCCGCCAGACACTTGGTTGCCCTTGGCAATCAGCTTCTCAATGCCGAGCTTGCCCTCGATAAAACCGATGGGCCAGCCAACCAGGTACATGAGCGCGGCTTCCCCCCAGGTTGCGTCTTTATCGAGAGCCTCGTAGTACATCGAGGCGGACTGAAAGGCTCCGCCAGTAAGACCCACAATCCTGGTGCTCCTAGTCAGGGCACCCGGCGTCATCATCGAGATGACCGAACCGCCAGCTTGCGGCAACGTCCCAAGCAAAAAGCGAGCGGCCTTGCTCTCGCTCTCCTCGATGTAGCGGTCAACGCGCTCGCGGTCTTCCTTTTGGAGCTTGCCCAGGAATCCGCGCAACCCCTCGCGCAGGTTGACCGCACGCTCACCAGCAAGCGTAAGCGGGATGACAGGCTCCATCAACTTTTGGGCCTCGGCGGCGAGCGCGACTGGATTCAGGCGCTGAAGAGCCTGTTTCCAGGGCTCTGGGGAGTACTGGGTAACCGGGCCCTCCCGCAGCCACTTCGATACCTTGCCCGCAAGGTCGACCGGGGCCAGAACAGACTCCGCTGCCCCACCAATCGCCGCCTCCTGGATGCGGGCAGCCGACGACCGAGCCCTCACCCCGAACCGTGGGATGGGCGGACCAAGCTCGTCGATGTCCACCCCGTGTTTCTTATAGAACGAACGGCGGTATCGTGAGTGCTCGATCAGCCGCTCTGCGGGCGACGCTTGGGCAAACTCGCTCGGATCCTTGCCGCCCGTCATGTCGCTGACCATGCGGTCGATTGCAGCCCTGTCCGCCTTCGTCAGCGTGTCGAGATCGAAACCCTCCGACTCTGCCCAACCATCGGGTCCTGGCCCCGGCCCGCCATACTCCGGTCCACCAAGGATCGCGCCAGCGATGGTCTGGCGAAGCTCACGCGGGGACTTGGCTACACCGCGATCCCCACCGAGATACTCCGTCCGCGACTGGCGGCGCTTCTCACCGCCCATGCGGGCAGACAACTCCTTGGAGTATTCGTCCGCAGCGGCTGGCGAGGAAAAGCGCCCGAGGTGCTGGCCCGTGGCCTTGTAAAGACCCCACGCCTCGTCGTCCGTCAGCTGCTCCCCCAGGGGATCCAGCGTAGGGAGAAGAACCGTCTCGCCTTCAGAGCCAAAAGACGCCGAGCGAATGGTGCTGGTCGACCCATCAGGGTTTTGAACCGGGACGCGCTTGGTCAGGTCGATGTTCCCGCGCGCGAGCATCCCCTCGGGCTCGGGGCCAGCCAGCCAGCCCGTGAGCTTCTTGTCGCGCTCCCGCTTCTTCTTCCGCGCGAAGTGCCGCTGGAGAAGCGCGTATACGTCGGGGGAAACCTCAACGGCCCCCTCATCCGCCGGGCTGTCGACCCCCTGTGCCATCAGTCTTCGAGCGGGACAAGCTCAACGAGCTTCGCTATGAGATAGTGATAGCTGGGCCCCTTCTCGGCCAGCAGGGCAGTCAGGTCTTCTTCGGACAGCGCCCCCAGCTCCTCGGCGGGAGCTAGACCAACCCTCTCCCCGAGCGCGCGAATCTCATCGCTGCCCAGCCCGTCCAGCCTCTCTGTCCTCTGGCGCTCGGACATCCCTTCCAGCTCCATATTCGTAGGGATGTCGGTTCGTCCACCCACGTCGCGAGGGTCGCGCGAGGCAAACCACCCGACCTTATCTGGAACCGCGCCACCCAACGCCGCGCTAGCCACCCCCTCGAGGTCGGCCCCGGCATCTGTGGCCGCAACAACCGCCGCAGCCTGCTCTTCGTTCAGACCAGCACGCCGCAACCGCCCAGCAAAACCGCCCGGGATGCGGGGGTCCATCTCTGAAGCTAACAGGATCATCCGCTCCATCTCTGTCTGGCGGAAAGACTTGGGGGCGGCGGCGGGGGGCTGCCCCTGGGTTTCCCCTTTGTAGGCGCGATAGTCCTTCTTCAGATCCGACCACGCTTGCGACCTCTCCTCTTTGCTCATCTCCGACCAGCGGTCATCTAGGCTGTCTATTCTCTCGTCGAACGCCTCTTCCCGCCCGCGCGGCGCGGTGATGCCGTCCTCCTTCTCGCGCTCCGAGATGCCAGTCCGGTAATCCTCAAACGCTGCGGCCTCGCGCTCCCACGACCTGATGGAGTTTTTCTGGCGTCTAGAGGCACCGACAACCGCGTCTATCTCCGCCTTCACCTCATCGTGTTTTGCCTCCATCGCGTCTACGCCAACGCCGCTCTCTTCAATCCCCCGCAACAGCTCGAGATACGCCTCCCCCTCGGCCTCGGGCATGGTCCCCTTGCGCATGTAGTCGCGCATTCGGCGGCGCTCCTTCGAGAGGTTCCCGATGACGAGTTCCGTCTCCCTCTCATTCTGGATCTCCTCGAAGAGTTCCGTGCGGAGCCCACGGTCGCGGATACCAAGCAACTGCTCCTTCACCGACTGATGCCACGCGACATCTGGGGCCATACCTTGACCCACAGCCTCCCCGCGCCGCGCCACGGCCTCACCCATACCGAACGCCGGTCCCAAAACAGGGCCTCCCCGCGCAACACCACCGCGAAGCTCCTGGGGCGCTATCGGATCCTGCTCCAGCAGGCGATCCATGCCACGCCTGAACTGCTCAGTCTCCGCAGCGCCCGCCTCACGACCGTAACGCTCGCTCCAGACCCCGCTCTCTAGCTGCGCTCGGCCCTCGGCAGTCGCGCGCTCCTGCGCCTGACGAGCGCGGTCCTCGTCTGCCTGCTGCTGCTCGACAAGCTCACGCTCGCGCCGCTGAACCTGCCACTTGATCTCGTCAGCCAGCACACGGCGCTTTAGCTCGACATCCTTGCGCGCCTCCTCGTCCTTGCGCTTCTGCAACTCGTACCCGGCTATGCCGCGAGCCGTAGCGGCCAGACCCTGAAGTCCGCGATACCAGTCTTCTCCTGTGATGATTGCCATGTGTTCTCCTCACTCCATCATTGGCGTTGCATAGGTGCCCAAGCCGCCCATGAAGGCCGAGTGACCGCCCGACGATCCAGCGGTGTCTTTGTCGCCAAACATGTCCATCATCATGTACAGCCCAGACAGGTCCAAGCCGCCGCCGCCGCTGCCACCACCACCCCAGTTCATCACCTGCCCACCACCAAAATTGAGGCCGGTCTTCGCGGACAGCTCGGAGGCGCGCAGGATGTTCTGATTCGCAAAGTGGCGCATCGTCGACTGCGCCAGCGCGGCGTCCCCAGCCGCACCCAGCGCGCTCCTGGTAAGCTCAAGCTCCCCGAAGCTTTCGCCTGCCTTCACACGGATGTCGGCCAGCCGCTGGTCGCTAGCGCGACCGCCCTCCGCAAGATGCTGCGAGAGGGCGCTCGTCTCGCTAAGGCCAGAGCCGCCGCCCTGCGTCTTGATTCTTGCCTGATCAACCGCCCCACGCTCCAGGGCACCACGAATCGCCTGGTTCTCCGCGAGCGCCATCTCGCGCTTGGCGGCGTCAATCCCGCCAAGGGACTTCTTTGTGGCTGACCGAATCAGCTCCTGCTCCCGCGCAGTCTGGTCGGTCAGTTGGGCCTTCCACGCCTTCTGTAGCGCAGTCGCATCACGCCGCGCACGCCGGTAGGACGTGCCCAAACCAAACATGCTCTTCTTCTTGCCCATCAACCCGCCCAGGAGCGAGCCGCCCGCCAGAATCCCTGCCGATAACGGTCCCATCAGTCTGTCCCCTTGTTTATGAGCCCAACGCCCTCGAGAGCGTGGCGAAGTTCGTCGATGTGCGCCTTCATGGTGGCAAAGTTGTTGTTGAGCGTCGCCCTGGAGTACGAAGCCCCGGAGTCGTCCAGCGCCACGCCCGCCGAACCCGTCGTGTTGTCGGGAAGCGGGGTCACCGCCTTGGCTGCGGCAGCCGTGAGGGCACCGTCAGCGTCCATCGCAAGCCCGCGACCCACGCGGATCTCGAGCTTCCCCTTATGCTTTCTCAAGCCACCGCCTGTACGCACGTCGCCCTCGGGCATCAGCACAGACCGCATGTCAGGTGTCAACGCGGCGCGGCGCTGCTCGTCAAGCCCAAGGCCAGCACCCACGGAGGTCGCGCGCGAGCGTGTCTGAAAGTCCCGCCGCCAGCGAGGATCCCTCGGCCCCAGCATCTCAGATGTCTGCGGTGTCCCTCGCGTTCTACCCATGTGACTGCCTCCGCCTTACCTTGCCGACAACCTGAGCCGTCAGCGAACCGTCCTCTAAGGCCCAAGCCTGCGCGACCGCCCCGTTGCGAATGCGCAGGTACACATACTTCGCCCTCGAGCGCAAGGGAAGGTGGTTGCGCCCTGTCCCCAGAAGGCGCGTCTTCACCGAAGAACCCAGCTCGTCGGGCGTGTTCGTCGCGAAGACCTCGAGCACCGCTCCGTCGAGATCCTCCGCCAGCAGTAGCTCCCCGCGCGTCGTGCGAAGCTCGCGGTTCGCGTCACCGATGTACGGCCCAAACGTGACGTAGCTGTCGATGGGAGCGTTGGCCTGATTGGTGCCTATTGCAGCGTCAGACACCGCGTCGCGGTTCCACTTCTTGAGATACCCGTCGTTCGTGCCCAGGATCATGATGCGGTCACCGACCGCGTCGCCGTCAAGAACCAAAACCGCCGTAGGCTGAGACGTGGCAACCGCAGCCCCAGCAGGGTCCGACTTGGGCGGGTTCGTGAAGGCGTCCTTCCAAAACCCACCGTTCTTGATGTCGAAGAACCAATGATCCGCCGCAGCCTGATCGTCGTTGTGCGGGAACAGGAAGATGTGGACGCCCTCGTCCTCCCAGTTGTAGGCCAGCTCGACGTTGTAGGTCGACAGGTCAACCCCCTGCAAGCTGCGCTCAACCTTGCGCTGGCTGATGCGCTCAATCGCCCCGCCTGGGGCCATGACGTACAGCCCACCGCGACTACCGAAGAACCAGATGCGGCCCTCTGGGTCGCGACACCACGACCGCCCAAACGCGCCGCCGGTCACGTTCGAGACGAGGTCTATCTGCCCACCGTCGAGCGGGTTGCCGGTCATGCGGTAGACCGAGTGATCGCACAGGAAGAACAGTAGGTCGTCGTCGTAGGGAATCAGCGCGTTGATGACATCCGGCACAATCCCCGGACCCTCGACGTTCGCGCCGCGAATGGACTGCGTGGGAGGAAGCCCAGGAAGGAAGTCGCGCCAGTCTCGAATGTCGCCCTCGGCGCTCATCGCCCAGTCTTGTGGGGAGTCTTGGAACCGCGCAAACACCAGCCGCCCGCGCCACGCCGCAGCCAGCCGCGCACCCGTGGGCATGCTGCCCCCCTTGTCCGCCTCGAGAATCTGCGAGGCGTCCTGGGCAGAGCCGGTGGTCTTGTCCAGCGAGGGCTTGTACGCCAGATAGAACGGCCCGCCGTCACAGAACACGATCTCCTCGTACAGCGTCGCGTGGTCTACGAACCGCTTGCCCGTGCTCGCGGTCACCGAGAGCTTCTGCTCGTTTCCGTCCTCGTCCTGCACGGCCCACACCTGCGTCGCGTTGAACCCCTTCAGGAACCCGTTGGCGACGGCTACGTTGTACACGGTCCTCGCCGCAGCGCCGTTCGGCGTGGAGGTCACCAGCTTCATCTTCATCAGCTCGCGCTGCATGTCCGTTGGAGCGGTCGCGTGGTCGTCGCCGTTCTTGCCAGCCGCGACGTACATGAACTCTGACCTCGCCACGGGGGTGGTCGTCTTGGTCAGGTCGTCCTCGTAGTCGGGATTCGTGGCGACGAGCGAACCGTCCTCCCACTTGATGGGCAGCGCCACCGCGTAGGCGCGTTGGTTCTTATCCGCCTCCGCCTCCTGAAAGAGCGCGATCTGGCTCAGGTCTGGTTTGTAGACGCGCACCATCGCGTCCTGGGTGGTCTGCCCGCCGGACAGCGAAGGCCCCGCGTTGTCGGCTGCGAGCGGGACGTACAGGTTGTCGAAGTTGTCGACCGCAAGGCGAATGTACACGTTCTGACTGACCATCGCCGGGGACACGGTATGCGTCGCCGCCTCCGTGACGCTGTCCCCGGCGTCCGTGTACCGCTTGATCTCAAGACTGTCGGCGTTGTCGCCATCAGGCCCAACCGTGTACACGCCGTCCGTCGAGTCCACGGCAACCCCATACCCAAGCCCGCCCGCGTCCTCCTGAAGCCAGTCCACCGCCAGCGAACCAGCCGACACCTTCGCCAGCATCCCGCTGGCGCTCGTCGCCATGGTCTTGTTGTGCTCCGTCGTCTCGGTCGTCGGCGGGTCGTCTTTGTAGGGGTGAGCGCGGAGGATTTTGTAGTTGCCGCCCCACTTGTTCGGCATCTCGTAGGCGACCGAAGCGGACGGAAGGGCGGCGGCAATACCGTGCTTGTGCGCGAGGTATCCCTCCACCTTCTCCTGCTGCGTGGGGTTGCGCCCGTCCCAGTCCCAGTTGATGGTGAGGTAATACGTCTTAGCACCTGCTGCACCCCCCGAGCCTGGCACGGCAAGGTTGGTCCAGCCCTCATCATCCAGAGCCTGCACCTTTAGGACCGTTGAACTAGATACGTCGCCTGTGTATGCGCCCTGAGACGTGACCGCGCTGTGGACGAGGAAGCCTTGCGTGGACATACCCGCGAGATCGGTGTCATCCGTCGGCTCGACGGTGACCGTGCCCGTAAATGCGCTCGCCTCCGTGAGCCCTCCGAGGCCGTGAAAGGTCACGGCGTGCGCGCCAAGGCTGGCCCCCGTCTGCGCCTCGGTGTTGGTCGTTGTGAGTTCAATCCGCGCGACGCGCTTGACCGTAGGGGCGGGCAGCGCGTCGTCATAGTATTCGGGGAAACTCGGTGCGGTCAGCGGCACGTCGTAGTCGGTAGTGACCGCCTGCTCAAGAGCATCCCCCGCGTCTTGTGGCCGTCGGCGGTCGAAGACGATGATCTCGCTGTAACCGCAGCTAGCGTATCCGTAGTAGGAGCTGTACGGGCCTATCCCGTGGTCCGTACCGAGGCCAAACCCACCGTCGGCTTCCTTTGCTTTGTGGGTAGCAAGAAAGAAGTGGCCCTTCAGCTCGCCGTTCCACCACACCGAGCTCCCCATCGGGGTTCCACCAGCAGCGACTAGCTGCGGCATCACAGTAAGCGTAAACAGACCCGCGCCGAGGCCGTGGGGTGCGGATACGAGCGGGACGTATTGGTAGCTGTTCTTGTAGTCCCAGGAGTTCAGGTGGCCCGCGAGGGGTGTCGATGTGCCAACCCTTTCAAAACCACCCTCGATCTTATCGAGAGCCGTCGAGGAGTCTGTACTCGCCGCGTTATTGCCGAAGATGAGGGACATGCGGCCCTCGCCAAACTTGGAGGTTCCGCCGTAGAAATTGGCTTGGTTGAAGGTCTGGAGCCTGTCTATCGCCAGGGTGATGAGCTTCGGGTCAGGCTTGCCACCTGACGTGTGGTCGAGCCCCCAACAAAAGATCGGCGCGGGAGCGTTGCCCGAAATACCGTCCTCAGCGTTTCCCACCGGGCGGATCACGGCAAGCATCGCGTACCCCGCGCTCGCTGGGTCCGTTGATCCTGTCGTCTCGGCGACACCAGAACCCAACGCCGGGTTGTAGTATCCTGGGATCGTCCGCGTCCCCATCTTGCGGTGCGCAAGCGACTGTGACGGACCCGGCCCGCTGCGCAACGCGCGCCATTTTCCGCGCTCGGTGACAATCTCCCCGCCAGCAGCCATACCTTGCGACGCATACAGCGGGCGCTGCTCTGGCTCGCCGGTCACGAAATAGCCCTGATTTGGTGCGTGCGTGAGGTTGCGACCGTTCCCGCTCTTGTCCTCCCAGGTAATAACCTCGTCGCCGTCCTCCACGTCCGCCGACTCCCCGCCCAGCGTCACCAGCGTGCTAGCGTCCGTGGCGTCGTAGTGCGCCCACACGACCGGCTCGATATCAGCGCCGACAGGAAGGCCGGTAGTGTCCGAGAGCACCGTACCGGGCTTGAGGTCGGAAGGCGTCCACGCCACGACGGACTTGGCGAGGTCAGGGTTCTGCGGGTTGGTCGCGCGCTCGGCAAACGGGGGGGCCGTCACATATATGTCGCCCGACGAGTTGACCGCCATCGCCATACTCAGGTACGGCAGAGAGGGGTTCTCCGTGTCCTTCAGCGGGGACGCAGAGCGAATCGCCAGATAACTCACCAGCGAGCAGCGATGCGTCTGCGGCTTGTTCACCAGAGCGTACAGCCTGCCGTCGCGCACCTTGATGTCTGAGATGAAGCCGCCTGGGCTGACCTTCCACATCATCTCGTACTTCTCGTCGAGGAACGGCGCGAAGCCGAACAGCAGCGCCTCGTCGGCCTTGCCCGACAGCTTGCCCTCCTGCGCGTCCTTCACCGTGCGCTCAACCTCGCTGACGCCAGCGTAGACCCACCCCAGCTCGTCCACCGCCAGAGCGCGCACCACATGCGACTCGTCCTCGACAGGCAGGGGGATCACGGCGAGTTCCTTTCCCGCCGCGCTGACCTTCACAATCGAGTTGTTGCCCTCGATCACATAGACGTTTCCGCTGCGGTCCACGACCGCCCCAAACGCACTCTTCTTGTTGGGCGTCTCATATGTCCACTCCGCGTCGCCCGCCAGGACCGTGCTCCCAGCAGAGGCGTAGGTGACGTTCTTGTTGTCAAGGGTCACCGTCGCGATTGCGTCGATCTTCCCGGTGGCGTCTATCTGGGTCGCGTGCAACGACAGGCCAGACCTCTGCGCTGTGCGACGCCTGCCTGTCTTCGGCTGGATCGCCCGCACGTTCTGCGCGTCGCGGGTCGTGGCCGGGGGCTGCTCGGAGAACGCATTGTCCTCGTCGATGCCCAGGTAGGGATGACCAATAGGAACGTCAGGCATGGCCTACCCCGGCGCGGCTACGCGCGTGCGCAGCAGACCCGGCCACCCTCGGCGGTTCACGCCGCTGATCGCGCCGTTGCGAATTCGACCCACGTTCCCGTGCTGGAACCCATCGGCAGACTTGGCCGCGAGCATGACCGGGCCGGTCACCACGGACGCGAGGTAGGCGTCAAGCGCCAGACCGTCCGACTCGTCCTCGTAGCCCTTGGCGAACGCCCGCACCGTGGAGAGGAACGCCTGATTCGCGTAGCTCTCGATCTCGAGCGTGTCCGTGTCCCCAGACACCGTCGACCAGCCAGCGCGATAGACCAGCCTGAATGCCTCGTTCACGTTAGAGCCCGCCCTGGGGTAGTGCTCGAGGATAGGGTTGGGCGGGCTACCCGCGTGGCCGATAGCCCCGTTGTAGTACCAGGGGCCGTCGACCTCCGTGCCGATGGCGCGCATCTGATTGAGGTGCGCCATGCTGGTCAGCCGGAAGCCGTTGAAGATCGTGTCGTCGTAGCGAACCGACAACGCCTCACCGAAGTCGCTGGGAAGCGCCATGAAGTCCAGCCGCATCGTGCCAGCGATGTCCGTAGCGTCCGCGCCGAAGGTGGTGCTCAGGACGATGGCGTTGTCGTTGGACCTTGACGCGATGGTGTAGCGCCCGGTCGTGGCACCCGTTCCAGACGTGATCTCGATTCTGTCGCCGCTGAGAAACGTGTAGTCCGCAAACGCGCCCGCCTTCGTGAGCGTTTTTGTGGACGACACCCAAGACGCGCCCGTGAGCGAGATCGCCCCGCGAAGGTCGAGGAACGCCTCGCGCCCGATCAGGAACGCCCAGCGGTGGATCCCCACGAAGAACTCGCCAGCGCGGTTGATCAGCGCAATCGAGTCAATCTCCTCCGACATGCCCCCAGGCACGGCGTGGTTGATCTCGTCCAGGGCTGTCGTTACCGGGAGAGCCATCGCTGTGTGCCTTTCATGCGCTTAGTCGACGATTCGAAAGAAGACCGTGTAGACCGCGTCGGCTGAAGTCTCGTCGTCATAGAGCCGAGCGCCGAAGCCGTCTGGGATGAAGAAGCCCGCGTCGCGCCTCCCCAGACCCCCGCCCGGTTCTATGCCCAGCAACTCCGTGACCGCAGGTTTGCGAAACTGCTCAATCAGGGTGCCCGACCTGTCCACAATCTCTAGCTCGTCGGTGGCACCATCGGTTTCGAGGCGGTATCCCTCGATGCACACCCCGCGAACGGCGCTCGCGAACAGGCTAGCGGACAGCGTGCGCGATGCCCCGCCCTGCCCGTCTGTGGGATACTTGGCGGTGGTCGAGTCCACGGTCATCCACATGGCAGCGGGCGTTCGGCTGCGGGGGATCATGCTAGTGCTGGACGATCCTGAAGTAGACCTTGGCCTGTTCGGACCCCGATCCGGTGATGCCGTAGGCAACAGGGAACGGCAGGAAGATTCCCTCGGACCCGAACGCCTCGTAGAAGCCGTTGAACGTGGTGCCCGGTATCTGAAACGTGTCGACCAGGACCAGCGTGGTGGGGTCCGTCGCGTTGTACAGCTCGACATCTTCCGTGCCGCCCACGTCGACCGAGAACCCCTCGACGATGGTGCCCCAGTTGGATGTCGAGGCGAAATGCGCGTCGAAGAGGGCGTCGTCGATGTTGGCCCCTCCCTGCCCATCGGTTGGGAAGAGTGGGGCTGCTCCAGCGACCTCGATCCAGTACGCGGCGGGAAGTGTTGTGTGAGGAATAGCCATGTGCTGCTAGCGGCCTCGCCGCGATTCGAGTTGTCGAAGGAGTGAAAGAGGAGGCCACCCGACCAGTAGTAAGAGGCCGGGTGGCCTGTAGCGTCAGGGCTTATGCCCTAGACCGAGTAACCCCACCCGGTGATGCCGTTCAGCATCACGCGGGTCAGACCCGGTGTAGCCGTAACGTCAGGTGACGCGAGGAGGCCGACGATGCGGTCGTTTGCGCCAGAAGCCGCCAAGCTGATGCCAGCCGCGACGACGGAGAGTTCGGCACCCGCAGCAATAGAGCCCGTCACCGAAACCTTGTCGAACAGGCCGAAGAAGCCGATTTCGGCCTCCTCGTCGTTGGCAATGCCGCCAACATCCAAGACCGTGCCTACGAATCCGGCGATGATGTCGGCGGCGACAATCGCCCCCACCTGACGCCACGCCGATGTGGCCGCGCCGTCTGCCTTGAAGGTGTCGTCGTCCGTGTCATCCACCTCGGCAAGGGTGCCTATCAGGTCGATAGACACCATGCTGCCTTGCGCGAGGGAGCCCCCCGTGCGGTTGAGGCAGCCGTGGCGCTCGGACGCAGGAAAAAGACCTCCGCCCGGCCCCTCAGTAGAGCGTGAGAAAAACTGAGCCATGAGAGAAAGTCTCCTAGTAAAGAGCGGTGTAGTGGTCGCCGCTGGGCTCGATGTAGCCCTGGCGCTTACGGGACGTGCAAGGCATCTGACACCACGTCGAGACGGGCATCACATAGGTGTCGGGGTCTTCGTGGGCTCGGCTGACCGAGTCCTTCTCGAAGTACATCTCGTCGTGGAAGACGGGGTGCAGGAACTCGCTGTTGATCCAGTAGAAACGCGGACCAATGCCGGTAGCACCCGTGGTTTGCATCTCGCAGGCCGCGTCGCCCTCAGAGACGACGCCGTTCCCGGCGTCGGGATACAGCGTTGCGGTTTGCAGTTCGCTGACCCACTTGACGGGAATCCCGTAGTAGGCCGGGTCGGGGAACGCCGGGTCTTGGGAACCCGTCACGTTGTGGAAGCCCTCCGCCGTGTGCTCACGCAGCAACTGCTGGTAAGCCGTGTGGCCGACCTTCGAGGTGAAGATGCAGTATTTGCCGTAGCGAGGATCCGTGAAGTAGTCGGCGTGCGACGGCGGAGCCTCGAAACGCAACTCCTTCCACATCGAGTCGAATGTCGAGATGATGTTGTCGGAGTTGGTAGTCGTGGCCGAGTAGGTGTCCACGGTCGGGGTAAAGTTGCTCATGCCCGTGTCCGTGCTGTTGATGCCCTCGACCGTTGTCCACGTCGCGCCGTTGTCGCTGCCGGGGACGAACTTGCCGTCGGGAAACCCGTTCACGAACGCCGGGATCGAGTACATCTGGACGCCGTCGTCTGACTCCATGTCGGCAGAGATCGGGAGAGCCCACATGGATTCCTCGAGGAGGTTCCACTTGTCCATCCACATCTCGCCTTCCTTGTCGTACAGAAGGTCGACGTACTGCTGGAACTGCGCGTCCGAAGTCCCGTACTTGATCTTGTCGTTGAGAAGCACTTCCTGCTTCGTCCACGCCATGTGCGTGATCAGGTAGCGGAATCGAGCCTGAATCTTCTTCAGGTTCTGCGGGTTCTTCCAGCTGTGCGTGTCGCCGGGAAGGTGCCAGCGCGTGCGCCGAGTCACGTTGAGCTTGACGCTCTCGCGAATCGACTCCCCGCCCTGGATCGTCTTCTTGTTCCCCCGGTTGCCCGACATGAGCTGCCCGAAGGAATAAGTGTTTTTCGCCGCGTCCGCGATCACATGTCGCGGACCAGACAAGTAGAGAGGCCCGGTCGCTTCTGCAAACGACGAGAAGGCCGTGAGTGCGGTGCCAGCCATGAGCTAGCCCTCCTTCTGCTGAGTGTTGTTGTGTGCGGGAGCCGTGACCTAGTTCTCCAGACCAGCCTCGCGGCGAAGCTGAAGGCTTAGAGCCCTGGCACCCTCTGCGTCGTGCGGATTCTTTTGCGTGAAGTTGAATATCTTCCGCTGGATATCCTGCGCCGAGAAGCCCGCGCCCTCGGCACCCTTGCGAGACGGAGGCGTCGGGCTCGACGCGGCCTTGCGGGCATTACCCGTGGCCGTCGCCGTCGCCTGAGCCTCCTCCGCAGCCTGGGTGAGCGCACCGGAACCGTAGATAGCCTCTACGGCTTGGTTCAGAAGAGCGGCGGGGTCAACGACCTCGCCCCTGTTCTGCGCGCTGACCGCCATATCGTTGGCAACCGCCAGAACACTCGTCCATGCCGCTTCGCTCGCGCCTAGTTGCGGGACGTGCACCTGTAGACGCTCGCGATGCTCGACAAGACCTCGCTCCACCCTCGCCTCATTCACAGACCGCGTTTCAGCAGCCTGCTCGCGAAGGGGTTCGAGCGCCTTGCTCAACCAACCCTCGAGCGCCTTGGCTCCCGCACCATCGGGTTCGAGCCCAAGCTCATCGAGCAGTCCTTCTGGGGCCTTGAGGTCCACATTCCCGGCGGGCACCGCACTCTCGGGCTCCGGGTCTGTAGCGGCCTCAACTTCCTCCAGCTTGGCTGCAAGCTCGGCTCGCTCCCTGAACGTGCGATCCACGACCGCCTCACGCTCCAAGGTCTTGCTGTACAAGCCCTGGGCGTCCGGTATCGCGTCAATCGCAGCGTCGTTTAGCCCTAACTTCAGCCGCAGGTAGGCGCGGGCCTTGTCGTCAAGGCTCGCCCCCTGGGCCTCTGTGGGCTCTTCAGCACCAGAGGGCTCAGGAGCCGCCTCTGGTGTGTTCGTCGTCTCAGCGGCCTCTGAGGGGCCTCCAGCGGCCTCCTCGGGCTCTGCCGTCACCGGGCGCGGCTCAGGAGCCGCAGCCAGCGCCTCGTCAAACGCCATACGCGCCTGCGTCAAAACGCCAGCATCCGGCGCGGCAGCGCCAGGGGCGTCGGGCATCGTCGCTGACAGGTCTTCTACAACGGGCTTCGGCATATACTGCTCCTACGGCAAGGCACCAGCGCGCACAAGAGATTACGCGGGGTGCAAAAATGTTGCGGGATGGTGGGGGTTGACATTTCAGTCTGCGAGAGCATCAAGCTCCGCGCGATCCTCAACCCCATACACCCAGACGGGCGTGCTCTCGCCAACCCAAGCACCGGACACATTGAACTCGAAGTGCTCGAGCGCCTGATCCTCGTCCAGGCCAGACTCCACAAGAACCCTAAGGCGCTTCTCCACCGAGTAGGCCACCAGATCGGGCTGACCGCAGCGACGCGCCACACCCAAAATTGCATCGTCGAACCCGTCGGCAACCAGCATCAGATCCTCCCGTCCCACGTCAGACCAGGATCATCGTCGCGCGCTACCGCCAGCGTCTCGCGGATGCGCCGCTTGTTCTCGAACACACACTCGCCGCGAGCGTTGAACGTGCCGCCAGCCTTCTTGTGCGCCGCGTAGTTCAGCGGGAGAGACTTCGACGCGAACCCTTCCGTGCGCTGGATCGGTTGCGTCCACATCGTCACGCGCTCACCAGTCACCAGCTTGCGCATGGACACACCACACGACACGCACGCCACAGGCGCGTCGTCGAACATGCCGTGGTACACCTCGTTCACATCCCCGCAGGGCTCGCACTCGTAGTCGTACAGAGGCACTACTCGATACCTTTCTGAACAGAGGCAGGCACGTCGGGAGCGTCGCCCGCCGCGCTCATCCCAGCACCAGGACGCATCCCACCAGCCCCGCTAAACCCGACACCAGGATTCCAAACGCTGTCAGGCTGTACGTTGCCAGGAAGGCGCGGCGTGCCTTGCTTGGGGTGCATATCAGGCAAGGGCTGCTGCATCTCCATCTGCATCGCACCCATCATGCGCGCTGCCTCGTAGTTGAACAGCTTGGGCAACTGCGGCATCCCCAACGCCTCTCCGCGCTCCGCGAAGTACGTCTCCCAGTCAAACTCAGGGAACGACCGCACCATAGGGAGCGCAGTCATAACGATCTGATCCACAGCCGACGCGCGAGCCTGCTCCTGCTCCTCGCTCGTCTGGCTCACAGAGTAGAAGTCCACAGACATCTCCATGTCCTCGAACTTCAGGTCGCCACCCTTCCAGACCGGCTCCTCGATGGGCTCGCCGGTCACAGGATCCAAGAACAACCCGCCAGCCTCAGGACCAAGACGCACAGCCGACCGCGAGTCCTCCACCAGATACCACGCCTCCTTGCGAAGCACGGCCTCGAGCGTCTTCACGAACTTCATCGCGAGGTGACCAGACCGCCGCGTGCTCGACTGATTGGCAATCGCAGTCGCAGTCGCGGTCACACCCCGCGCAGTACCACCGCGCTGCGCATCATGCAGACCGCTCACACGCTCCAACGTCTCCCGCAAGAACATGAAGTGACGCAAGTCCTGGTCGGTCAGACCACCAATCTCCAGCTCCTTGATCTGCGCCGCGATGTTGTCCGCGCGGTTCACAGGGAAGATGCCGTGGTCCTCAAACTCAGCCAGCGACGAGCCCAGGTCTGCTATCGAAGTCGAGTCGACCGCGAACCCCTTCTTGTAGTCCGCCATGCGCGCCGACATCGAACGCCGATGCGTGTTCAGCTCTGCCGCCTGCGCCACCACCGCAGCAATCGGGGAAAGATAGCGGTTCTCGTCAGGCACAAGGTACGCGCCGCCCACCGTGTAAGGCCCAGCCGCAGGACCGTAGAAGGGGCGCGGCTTGCGAATGTAGTCGCTCGACGCCAAACCCTGCGTGCCGCCACCGTGAGGGATCGTGTAGATCACACCGTGATACCCGTCCGACTCCAGAGGCTCGAACTCCTCGCCGTTCGCGTCGACCGCCTTCTCCAACCGCTCCTCTGGCACCCAAACCTCGTACAGCGTCACCTCTCCCCGCGTGCCGCCACCGTACCCGCGCTCCGTCGAACGACGCAACTCGTCCACGCCCGCCTCCTCAGGCAGCGCGTCGATCATCTTCGTGTTCCACCCGCCAGACTTGCCGAGCGCACGCGCATCGCGCAACAGCGTCTCCTTGTCCACGATCATCCCGTGACCACGCCAACGCTCGCCCTCATGCGTATCGGCCATCGGGTCCGCAACGTAGTACAAAGGCGAGATGCGCTTGGAGCGCGGCCTGAACGGGGGGTCCGACCACCCCGTGTAGTCGCCAGCCGCTGGCTCCTGAACCGTCAACGCCACGCACCAGCGGAACGCCCAGTCGTAGAACAACAACTCGTTCATCGACACCATGTCCGTGTCCACGATGTTGCGGTTGATCGCGTAGCCAGAAGCGCGCACCAAGTCGCGCATCGTCCCCCCGCGAGGCGTGCTCGTCTTCACGCGAGGGTTCGATGACAACACCATCGACGCAAACAGCGACACCCACTCGAACGCATGGTTCTCCATGTCAGGCTCGTCCTGAGCCCAGTCGCCGCGATAACCAGCACCGGCATACCGACGCTTGTCATCCTCGTAGTTAGCACCGAGGAATCGCTGGTTGTACTCCGTCGCGCTCTGCACCTCGCGCCACAGGTTGTCAGGCTCTACGTTGAAACTCATAAGGTCACCATCGTCGGCTTGAGCCGCTCTATCTGAACACCAGCCTCAAGACCCTTCTTGCGAAGCTGATACCACACGTTGCCGGAAACAATGCCGTCGGTCGTCTTCCCGCCGTCGAGGTGCGCACCGTAGAACAACACCTTCGTCGCGCCACGCTTCATGCACTCCTCCGCCACCAACGCCACGAATGGCGCAGGACGCGCTATGCCCGCGATGTCGCGAACGTGTCCGTCCTCCAAAAGCGTCACGGGGATGTCCTCGTCCCCTGCGCCGAAGTACAGCGACGACATCGGCCACATCGCAGCGTGACGCTCAGGTGCCCACACCTCGACAACTCCCGATGGACACTCTTGCGGCGCAAGACCGCAGCTCATCCACACGTTCGGCTGCATGCCTCGCAAACGCTTCCAACCCTCACCCATCGCAATCACAGGTCCAGCCGCCAGGAAGTTGCGGCTCACAGGGTGAGCGCACAGCGAGGTGATCACGTTCCACGTCCGAGCCTGCACCGTCATCGCACACGCCTCACGCGACCGCGACGCCGCGTTCCAAGACGCAAGCTCTTGGGGCGATGACGCCCAGCAATAATCTCGTCCCACTTCCCGTCAAACAACGTCGCGCCATACGTCCCCGACTTGTACTCCACCTTCGGCGGCTCCACGGCCAGCGTGCGGTTCCACGCCCAGTCAATCATCCCGCGCATAGCGTCGCACCCGTGGTCTGCACACGCAGGGTGCGGCTCCTCCTTCACCGGCTGGCCGTCCACCTCCACAGGGTAGATGTACCCAGGCACCTCGTCCTCCGTACACACAGGCTTGCGCACAGAAGCAAGCGAAGGGTCGGCAGGATGTTGCAGCGCATCTCGCAGCAGGTAGATGCGGTCCTGATCGAAGCCCACGCGCACCTCGTCTATCCCCGCGCGCTCCTTCGTCTTGCCGCGCTTCTTCGACCACTCGCGCCACAGCCCAGGAGCCTCACGACCACCAGCCTCACCCACGCGACCGTTCAACTTCTCCATCGAACCAGGATCCCAGTCGCACACGCCAATCAAGAACCCGTAACGCTCCCACAACCGAGCACCCCAGTCCGCCCACCAGTCGATGTTCTGCGACGTGTGGTAAACCTCCGCCACGCGGAACGCGCGACCCTCCTCGTCAAACGCCCACACCTGCATGCAACCAGGAGCGCGGAACCCGAAGTCCATCGACGCACCAAACCACTTCACCTCGATGGGCTCCTCGTCCACCTGAGGAACGTGCAGCAGCCAGCGACCGCGACCCTCGTCGAACACGCACTCGCCCGACACAAGGTGCCGCGCGCTGTCGTATGTCTCCCACACAATCCCCTCGGCACTCACCCACAAGTGACGCAGCAGACGATCACGCCGAACGCCCGTCAGGGAACTGCGCAGAGTCTCAAGGTAGCTCGCCCCCTGCTCGGTCCACTCGCCAGTCGACACGTCGTACCACGCAGGGTTGTCCTCATGCCGATAGTCAATCCGCGCCATGTGCCCACCCTTCACACGACCGAGCAGCCAATGCGTCGGGACCGTCGGGTTCACGTCCGCGATGATCTGATGGTAGGGCGTGCGGAACGCGCGAAGCCGCGTCGTGAGCTTCTCCCAAACCTCCAGCGTCGTCTCCTCCGCCTGGAAGAAGTACACGCGGTCCCACTTCGATGACAGCACGCGGTCGATGTGGTCCGCCGAACCCAAACCAATCAGCGACCCGTTCGGGAAGATGTAGTCGTCGCGGTTGCCGCGCTTCGCCGTGCCGTGGATCGCCGGGTGACCATCCCACAGCACCTCCTCCTCCCAGTCTGGAAGGATCGTCTCGCTCAGGGACTTGCGCGTCTGACGCATGAACAACTGTCGACAGCCAGGATGCTCCCGTGCCGTGTAGTTCGCCTTCACCATCAGCGAGAACGACTTGCCCGTGCCAGCACCAGAGGTCGCCAACACCTCGAGGTCACGCGCAGCAAACAGGTCAGCCGCCGCACCCTGCAGCGTCAACTCTCTGCTGATGACCTCGGGCTCATCGACCGTCTGATGCGTCATGTCCGACTGCCCTTCAGTACCCGCCGCCGCCGCGCCTCTTTCTCGCGCTCGCGCCACGGGCCGAGGAGCGCCGTCGCCTCGCCTTCGAGCGCGAGCGCGTCGAGTTCGAGGAGGAGCGCCTGGTCTTCCGGCCACTCGAACTCGAGGCGCGGGTGCCGCCACCCGCCGCCTTTGCACGGCTCCCAACCGGAGCGCCATAACCACTCTTGTGGGCCATTGTTAGTTGTCCTCTGTGTCCAGCGGGGTTTTGCCACGTCGATCCACCACGGTGATGGACTCCCGAACCTCGCGAACGTCCACCCGCTGACGGGGCATGCCCTCGTCGCGGTTCAGGAACTCCTTCACGAAGCCCAAGTCGCCCTCCATCATCTTCTCCACGAACACCCGAGCCGCCACGTCCGCGCGCATCGTGCCGTCCGACACCTCCTTCAGCAGCAGGTGCTTCACGCGGGTCATCAGGTTGACCGAGCCCTTCTTCCTGCCTCGAGGGTTGCCGCTCTGGCCTGGGATGAACGTCCCGTCTCTGTGTCGACGCACCGTCGCCTCGTCCTGCTCGCCGCCGTCAGTCGTATGCTCGATCTCGTTGCTGCTCTTCATTAGGAGAACCTCGGTAGGGTCTTGATGTCTGCCACGACCGGCACCATGCCGATGTTGGGCGTGCCTAGGGTTGTCGTGATCGTGAACTCGAACCTGTAGGTGTGCCCGCCGACCAGCGAGTTGGCGTCGTTGAGCGTCTTAGTCCACCTGAAGTCGAACGTGTAGCCCGTGCTGTCTAGCGTCCACTCCGGTCCCGTCTGGGATGATGTCTCGAGCAGCGTCCCCGCGCTCGGAGTCGCGAACGCCGTGCTCGGCGTCTGGCTGCCGAGGTCGTAGATGTTTAGCGCGTAGGTGTACGCGCCGGGGTCGGTCGAATGCACCAGCAGCGTGTTGTCGAGGTCGACCACCTGCGCGAGGATGCGGAACTCGGCACCCTCCCACACGCTGCCCTGAATCTTGATCGGCTTCATGCGCTCACTCCTGATCCTGTCGCGGTCGCCGCGACTACCATGCCCTTCGCCACACCGGCCACGCCCACGTCGCCCTTCGCTGCACCGGCCACGCCGGTCATCCCGCGCGTCACGCCGGTCATCACGGCCAGCCCTTTGGCCGAGCCCGTGCCTATCAGCGTCACGACCGTCACGGGTGCCGCCTCGGTGACGCTGACCGACTCGTTCACGACCGCGAACTTGCCGACGATGCTGACCACGGCCTCGCTCGTCGTGAGCGTCTCGTTGACAGCTCGCACCAGCGGAACGCGCAGCGCGAACACCGTCTCGGTCACGGTCACCGTCTCCTCGAAGTCCGGGTCCATGTCCGAGTCGTTCTTCTCCTTCACCGTCTCTGTCACGGTGACCGTCTCGTTCACGACCTCGACGATGGGCAGGCGGTTCGCGACGATCCCCTGGTCTGGCTGGAAGGCGAAGCTCGAGGGCGTCGCGCTCCCCGACACGTCGAAGTACAGCACGATGTAGACCTCGTCGCTTGTCAGCCCGACCGTCTCGTCGCCGTAGACCGACATCGTGAGCACGCCGGTAGCGCCGAGGTTGAAGTGCTGCCGCGTCGCCTCGCCGACCGTGACCTTCGGTGCGTTGCTGGCGCTGACGCGGCAGACCCTGGTGCCCGTCCAGGTCCAGTCCGCGTTAGCCGTGGTCACGTTCAGCTGGATGGTCCAGTCGCTCTCAGGCCACGTCAGCAGCCCGGGGAAGCCAGGCTCGCCCTGGAACATCACGCCGCGCACGCCGGTCGCTGGGGCGTTCTGAGACACCGTGGTCGACCCGCCTACCGGGATGCTCGAGCGCACGACCGCCTCCTTCGCCTGCGGGGTCGTAGCGAGGACGCCGCCAGCGCACATCGTCACAGCGCCAGCGTCCGCCGCGTCGCCGCCCTGTGACCACTTAGTCATCTCAGGTCAGGCGAGCGTGTGATTGACGAAGATCTTCAGCGTCTCGTCGGTGGTCTTCGTGAATGGCGCACCGAAGACGTGCCGCATGAGCAGCGGGTCAGGCGTGACCTCCTCCGGCGCTGCGATGCTGATAGCCACCTCCCTGATTGCCGAGAGTGTCGTACCCGTGCCGTAGCTCGCGTGCCAGGTCAGGACGAACGCCCCTCGCCCGCTGTTGTCCGTGTCGTCGTCGTCGATCTTGGGGTAGCCCGACGCGAGCACCTGCTCGCCCGTGGTGCCGGTGAACTGGGTCATGTCCGCCATGTCATCGCCAATGTCGGCGGCGGTGGAGCCTGTGCCTACGACAAAGGTCGTGAAGGTGCTGGTGACGGCTGTGCCGTTGAACGACTCCTCGAACCTCTCAGCGTAGTGCCGCAGCCCCATGGTAGTGACGAGGTTATTGCCCTCGAGCTTCTGCCTCACCGAGCCGTCTGCGCGGAGGATGACGGCTGTGACCTGTCCTGTAACGGTGATGTCCTGGGTCATGTCGCTGCCTCGGGGAGAAATCTCAGAGCTGTAAAGCGCCAGAATCGGTAGCAAGTAGGTGATCCTGCTCGTAAATCCCTCATTTTCAAGGGTTTGCCCTGTGACACTTTCTTGCGTCCGTGCAACTTTCTTGCAGAAGGTGCCTCCCCCTCCGGTCGATCCTGTGCTAGTCTCCTCCTACCGTCACGGTGACGGCTAACCACTACCCACAAGGACAGACCGATGACACACGACTCCCGCATCGAAACCCTCCTCGCACTCCGCGAAGCTGCCCGCGCCACCTACGAGGCAATCTCCGACACAAGTATGTACGGGTCACGCGACGAGTTCATCGGATACGCCCCCGTTGACGAGGATGCGCTGTCCCAGATCGTCGCCCACGACGATGCGCTGAAGGCCGAGCTAGTCACCCTCGGAGTCTGCGACGAGTGCGACCAGCCCACCAAGGACGAGTTCGAGCTGCTCAAGTTCGGCCCCCACGGCCAGCCCTTCTAACCCCTGACTCCTCACCACCTACCCCGAACGGAGACCAAGCCATGAAGAACCCCACCGACCTCATCATCGCCATCTTGGCGAAGAAGCCTGGAGCGAATTTCAACTGGGACACCGTGGGCGGCTACGCGGCAGGAGAGCCCGCTATGGACGCGCTGATAGCAAGCGGTCGAGTCATCGAAGGCTTCGCCGTCTCGAAAACAGGACGCCGTATGCCTGCCGACTTCCTCTCTGAAGATGTTCACCTCTCCGGGCAAACTCGGGAATCTCTCCGCAACATCGCGTGGCTTCGCAGCCGCTCCTAACCACTCACCACCACACCACACCAAGAACGGAGACCAAGCCATGAAGAACATCAGCAACTACTCCATCAACTACCACGGATCCGACCCGCGCCTCGAACTTGACCAATGCTGGGATGGCGCGGACTTTTCCACCCTGAAGGAAGCCTGCACCGCCTTCTCTCGCCCCAGCGCCGATCACGTCGCTGAATGCCCGTTCCAGACGGGCGGGGAACTGTGGGTTGAACTGGCTCAGGGTACGCGCACCAACGAGGGGCTCGCCTCCCTGAAGACCCTGCGCGTGCGCTGCCTGCGCAAAGAGACTGCAACCGACCGTACCGCCGCCGCCGCCGCCGACGAGCGTGCAGACCGCGACGAGTACGCGCAGCAGCAAGGCATGGCCTTCGGCGTCGAGGCGCACAACGACGCCCTCCTCTAACATCCGACCAACCCCCAACACCCCGAAAGGTACAGACCGATGACCACCCAATCCAACAAACAACGCTTCCAGGCCCTTCGGGGTCGGCTCGAATGCCAACTGCCCTATGTGACCGTTCGGCGGGGAGGCCCCTGCGTTCTCGCCAGCGGCGACGGCGTGACCAGATATTACTTCTACCAGAAGACCATGAATATCTCCGAGAGGATCAACACGGCCCACGGGATCCGCGAGGCGGAAGCCTACGGTCGCGGCCTCCTGGACGGTGTCCGACTCCAGAACCTCACGGAGGGCGTGCGATGACCGAAAGGGGCTTCGGCCCCGGTCGTGCGCTGACGCCGCGCACCTGATGAGCCCGGCAGGGCGAAACCAACAACCTAGAAGGAACCGACCGATGACCACCTATCACATCCCCGCCTCCCCGCGCGACGCCAGCCCTGACTGGGCTGCGCTCGCCGCCCGTGCTCGCGAGATGGACCTCGCGCAACTCTGCGGTGCCTGTCGCGACGCGCACGAAGCGGCAGTTGCCGCTGACGCTCTCGAGCTTGCCGGTGCCTGCAAGGGCAAGACCGGCGGCTACTACCGCGACGAGATCTCCGTGTACTTCGCTGAGATTCGCCGTCGCGGCCTCTTCACCGGGATGGGCGACCTGTCCGAGTCCGTGATCCACAGCATCGAGGTCGACCAGTCCAAGCCTCACTACTGCCACAACTGCGGCGACGGCTGCAGCGACGAGTTCACCTCGGTGGAGGAGGAATACCTCTGCGAGGACTGCGGGCTCGCCGCGCAGCGCACCTACGCCAGGGAGAACGGCTGATGACCACCACAACCACGACCGAAGCCTCCTCCGCCTTCGTGCGCGAAGACCTCCTCGATGAGGTCCACAAGCGCGTGGAGCGAATCAACAAGCGCGCCAGCAAGGTTGGCGTCGCGCCTATCAGCGTCACCTTCACGGGCACGACCGAGGACCGCCTCGAGCGTCACCTCGATGACGGCACCGCCGTTTACGCGCTCTACCACGAAGCTGCCGTCCCCGGCTCGGCGCCGGAAAGGACATGACCGATGTGGATACTCCCCTCCGCGTGCTATCGCTCTGCTCAGGCATCGGGGGTCTCGACCTCGGGATCCGCCGCGCACTCCATGCGCGAGTGGTGGCCTATGTCGAGCGGGACCCCTTCTGTGCGTCCGTCCTCCTGGGACGGATGGAGGACGAGGCCCTGGATCCAGCGCCTGTTTGGTGCGGAGACCTGCGTGAGCTGGACCTGCGACCTCTTGCCGGAAGCATCGACCTCGTCTGCGGTGGCTACCCGTGTCAGCCTTTCAGCCACGCCGGTTCCCGCAAGGGTGCCGACGACGAGCGTCATCTCTGGCCGGCCATCCGCGACACCCTTCGCGTGGTACGACCACGATTCGCATTCTTTGAAAACGTCGCAGGGCACCTTCGCCTGGGATTCGACGTTGTCCTCTCCGACCTTGCCTCGCTGGGGTTCGATGCGCGCTGGGGCCTTGTGCGTGCGTCTGATGTCGGCGCACCGCATCGCCGGGAGCGGCTGTTCATCTGCGCCTGGGACCGCGACCTCGACTCCTCCGAGTGTGGCCGATGGCTCCGAGAAGGAGTGGTCAACCCCGACCTCGGGGGGGGCTCATGTGGCTTACAACAAGCCGCAACGAACCCATCCTCGAGGGGATGGCGAGGGAGTGGCCGACGCCCTGCGCGGGAACGAATCGCAAGAGCGCGCGGGCGATGGAGAGGTCGGTGAACAACGGTCGCCGGTCAGGGGGGGGGCAGAGCAGCTCGCCGGGGCTGGAACAGGTAGCGGAGATCCAGGCGGGGCAGTGGCCGAAGGAGGTTCCCAGAGAAGCATGGCCGACGCCGAATGCGAGGATCTCTCAGGACGGGGAAGACCCCACGACCTGGCTGGCTCGTCGGGAAGAACTGAAGAAGAAGGGCTACAACAGCAACGGCGCAGGGACGCCGCTGACGATCGCGAGTCTGCAGTGGCCGACGCCGACAGCAGGGGATCACAAGGCGGCGGGGTCGAGGAACACCCCAAACTCAAAGGCGAACAAAGGCGTGTCTCTCACGGATGCAGCGGTGAGCGGGAACTCGGAGGGCCGACAGTGGCCGACGCCCAGGGCGCTGACGGGAGGAGCGGAGAGCGCCCAACGCAAGCAGGAACTGGGGCGCCACGAGAGCGGGGGGGGAGATCTACAGGTCGCGAACTTCGCAGTGCATCACCAAGAACAGACGCCGGCGTGGACGCCGTGCCCGGACTGCGAGAATTACCTGTGCAATATCCACGCGATCCACGCCCACGAGTGCCCGTGTCCCTCGATAGAGGAGTGGGACCACAGCCCTTACCTGCCTTCCCCCCCGGCCCCGGCGACAACTGGGGAAGCATCCCCGAGTTCCTCCACCCAGCTCTCGGAGAAGCGCCGACTCAACCCGACCTTCGTGGAGTGGCTGATGGGCTTTCCGATCTGGTGGACGCTGCCCAGCGATACAGAACCGATCGGCTGAGAGCCCTGGGCAACAGCGTGGTCCCCGCACAAGCTGAGAGAGCCGTGCGACTGCTATGGCCCACGCTCGAATGACACGCATCCACGCCGGCGGTCACGCTCGAATGACACGCAGCCCGGTCACGCTCGAATGACACGCAGCCAGCGTGGGCCTGACCGTAGCCCCCTACTAGGAAACCCGATGACATCCATAATCTTCGACATACCCGCCGCGCGCTTGCCGTACAAGCTGCGGTTCCTTGCCGTCTCGCCCGCCGGGGCGGTGACCGTCACGCTGACCGATGCTGGCGCGTCGCACGTTGTGAAAAGCATCACGCCACCTGACGGCGAAGGCCCGCTGCGCTGGACCTGGATCCTGCGAGCTGACGCAGAGAGCTACTTTGGTCCTTCGCCCACAGACGTGGGGCCTGCCGCGACCGTCGCCCTCGACGGCGAGCACGGCCCACTCGTCGTTGTCGAGAGCGTCGTGGGCTTCGAGGTTGACAGCTTCGGCACCGCCCACCGCGAGACGCGGCTGATCTTGACGCGGGAGACTGCACTCTCTCTCGGCTTCCCAGCTCGGGAGATTCCTGTCGAGATGGTCCCCATCGACCTCCGCGTAGGCCAGTTCTGGGACTACGACGAAACGGGCCAGTTTCTTACCGGGCGCACGCGCAGCGATCTGGAGGAGGCGATGGACGCCGCCCTCATACTCGGTGGCGCGCACGCCGACATCGTGGACGGGGGCAACACCTACGAGGAGAACGAGGCGTCCGTCCGCGTCTTCCTCCCGCCGCAGAGCCTCGAGGAGTTCCTCGAGAACAGCGACGTTGGCGTCGAGATGAGTTGGGATGAGGGCACCACGGAGTTGGTGTCGCTGCCGAGCGAGGCCGCTGTCGCTGGCGCGAAGCGGCGCGTGGATGCCCTCGCCAAGGAGGTGACGCCGTGAAACTCCTCAACGCCTGGGTCTTCGATGACGGCGGAAAGCCGGAGTCAATCAAAGGCAAAGGTGATTGCGTTGTGCGCGCAATCGCCATCGCCGGGCAGATCCGCTACGAGGATGTGGCGGACGCCCTTCGCCCGCGATGCACCGAACTAAACAGGAAGGCGGCGGCGGGCAAGCGGAAGCGACTGAGCGGTCGCAGCAGCGTGACGGGCGGCGTTCACAAGGAGGTGTACCACCAGTGGCTCCTTGACCAGGGATGGACGTGGACACCCACCATGAAGATTGGGCAAGGGTGCAAGGTTCACCTACGCGCCGACGAGCTTCCCTCGGGTCGCTTGATTGCGCGCCTGTCGAAGCACCTGTGCGCTGTCGTGGACGGAGTCATTCACGACATCCATGACCCCAGCCGCGACGGCACCCGCTGCGTCTATGGCTACTACTCCAAGAAGGAGGTGCAGCCGTGAGCCTCTGGTCGACCTTCGCGAAGCTCGTCGACAGGATGGATGCGCGGTGCGATGACGCCGGGCGTGCGCGCGACTGGATCGACGGGCTGATGCCGCCGATAGGCCAGATCGCCGCCACCGCCAGCGTCTTCGACTTTACGGGCGGGCGGGACGAGCCCACCCTTGGCCCCGTAGAGCGGCTGTCGCCCGACACCTTCTTTCTCCCCTTCCCGCTCTGCGCTGCCGAGTTCTCGGTGCCGGGCACATGGGACGCGAAGGAGGGCGATCCGCGTGGGGCGTCGCTCGTCATTGTGCAGCGCCCGGTCGGGCATGAGCTCGGGCTGGGGCGAGGCGAGGTGGAGTGGCCCGTTCTTCTGGTCATCCGGAACGAGAACCACCGCGACGTGACCCTCACCACGCTTCTCCTGCGTGGCGTCAGCCCCCTGAGCGCGGCCACCAACTCCGACAGCCTGTTCGCCGGGGCGGGGTCTGCCGGGGAACCCCAGATACACCTTGAACACCGCATGCTCTCGCATGGGTGGTTCTCCCCCTCCACGGGTAAGTGTACGCCGGGGACATTCTGGGAGGAGAGCGTCCACGGCCCCGTTATGAGTTTCGTAGAGCCTGACAGCCCTGCGGGCGGCGGTCCTGGGCGCAACTTCACGGAAGCGGCGGTGGAGGTTGCCTTGCGCGGGCTGATCCTGCTCGAGACGGCCAACTCTCCCGCCAACTGGGTCGTGCGCGTTATTGACGAGCATGCCCGCGTGGTAAAGCGCGGCGGCAAGAAGCGGCGAGAGAAGCGTTCGCGCTACATCGTCGTGCCTGATCGCAGCCTTGACCGAGTCCTGCGCATCCCCAACGAGGGGGGCGACCACATCGGGCGAGCGCCGCATCGTCGGCGCGCACATTGGCGGCGGCTGGACAGCCCTCGCTTTCGACTGAAGCGAGGCCAGCGTGTGCTGGTCCGCGAGTCTTGGGTTGGGCCTAGGAAGGCCACCCACGGCGGCGAGCACTATGAAGTAATCACGCACCTGCCTAGCGTTAGCGAGGCGGGCCAACCCCAGGAGACTACCACGCTATGACCACAGCCATCACCATCCTCCTCGCCGTAGGCTTCGCGGCGCTCATTCTTTTGAACGCTGCAGCCTGGATCGAGGACATCAACGAGCCGCCGAGTGGCGGCACCCACCACAACCCCAAGGAGTGGCTATGAGCGAGCAAGAAGACAATTTCGCAGACGACAGCGCGAAGAAGATCCGCCGCGTCCCGCTGACCGAACCGCAGCAGGTACGCATCTCCAAAATCTACTCGTCCATCGAGGAAGACGACGCCCTGGCGTGGGCCGTGCTCAACGTGCGCGCGGTCGACCGGCTGGTCGTGAAGACTGGGATCGAAGGGCTCGAGGCTAAGTACGGGCTCGGCCAGACGGAGGAGGGAGGCGATGACTAAGACCATGACGGCGCGGATGTCGGACGACGAGATCCGTGAGTCGCTGCGCGCCACCGCTCGCGAGCTGACCGCCAACGTCACCCGTGACGATGACTTCAGCGGGCGGTCGATGCGTGCGGCGCGTGTGGCTGGTGCGGACCTGAGCCTCGAGCAGTTAGCCGAGCGCATGCGGGCCGAGTACGGGCAAGACCTGAACCTGGGAACCCTGGCTCGGTACGAGCGTGGGGACACGCGCCCGACCCGACTGCAGGCCGACATGCTCGAGCACGCCCTGCGCGTGCCGAAGGGTTGCCTGCGCATGGACTACGAGCTAACCTGGATTCCGCGCGGGTAGGGGTTCACGGTCGAGCCCCCCTTGGCCCTCGCCAGCACCTCCTCTGCTGGCGAGGGCTTTTTTCTTGGCCCTGATCCGGCCCTGATCCGGCCCTAATCCGGTAGGGCTCCGGTAGGGGGCTCCCTCCGCCTGAGCGGGGCTGTAAGCCTCCCTGCTGGACTTTGGCTCTCGAGGCCCCGTGGGTCGCCCTGTGCGGCCCGCGTGCCCTGGTGGCGCTCAGGCGGCGCTGACGGGCTTGGTCCCGGCCCAGCGCAAGGCGCGCAGGTGCAGACCTAGGTTCCAGCCCTCGCGGTAGCCCCCCTCACGCAGCGGTAGGGTGTCGATGAACTTCTGCGCCGCTCGCTCGCGCCGAGCCGCCTCCTCGCTGGTGCGGCCCCAGATTCCGTCGTACTCCTCGACCAGCCTGCGGTACGCAATCCAGGCCGGGCGCTTCCAGCCGAGCACCGTGCGGATCGAGTCGGCGCGCTCGGCGCGGCCCATGTGGGATCCAGCCACGGACTTGGCGGGCCACGTCTCCTTGAGCGCCTGGATCCAGCCCTCCAGGGAGAGCTGAACGTGGGCGTCAATCCAGGTGCGGTCGGGGGCCTCTTGGGCGTTTGCAAGCATGTGTCAATCCTCCAGCATGGCCTTGATGGCCTCGTCGGCATCGGCGGTAGTGCCGCTGCCCTGCTCGTCATCGCCCGGCGGGTATAGCCCGCGCCAGCCCTTCTCGATGGCGTTGTCCATCCAGCGCCGGGCCTCTGCCTCCCCGATGGACTCGCACTTGGCGAGCACGCGCTTGCCAGCCAGGGCCGTCATGGGCGACTTGATCAACCTGCGGTGCTCGATCCACTCTGCCCACATGGTGCGGAAGCCCTCGGTGTCCAGCGGGTCGGGGATGGGAAGATCCTCCACCCTCTTCCCCCTCCGCTTGGCGGGGGGGTTAGGGGGGGTCTTCTTCTTCTCTGTATCTGTATATGCCTCTGCATCTGTGCGTACAGGGTGTGACGTGACATCACCCAACGTCACATCGTCACCCGTGACGCGGGTGCGTTCTCGCCAGCGGCGTGTGCGCTCGGCGGTCTGGATCTGCCGCCTTGTGCGCTTGTCCCGGTAGACGGCGTGGTTCAGCACCAGCCACCCGCCGTCGACCTTCTCGATGCGCTCGCCGGTCGTGCCGTCGCGGCTGTCTGGGTCGGGCGACAGGAGAACCCTGAGCGCCTCACGGCAGTCATCGAGGGGGACGTTGGCGGTGTGGGCCAGCCCGCCGACCGAGGCTTCGACCACCCCGGCCTCGTCTGCCATGGCGAGCATGGCGATCCAAACAAGGCGGGTGGGCTGGGACTCCAGCCAGATGGACGAGCGGAGGATGGTGGCATACAGCTTCACGAATGTCATGGACCTATAATGAGCCCCGTCACGGTGACGGGCAAGGGCCTTGACGGCTATTTCTGGTCCGCCTACCCTGAGGGGGTCATCGGTTTCAAACCGAGGGGCGAGCGGGCTCACCAACGCGACGGCGAGGGGGGGCCGGCCCGTTCGCCCCACCTTCCAGCCCCCGACCGCACACAGGTCGGCACGGTGTCGACCAGGGTCAGGGCTCGGCCAGATTGCTCCCCGGTCGGGCCTTGACCCATCTGCCCCTAGTTGGTAGTGGTAGGGGCATGACAACAACAAGAAGACGACGGCGGAGCCACACCTGCAAACGGTGCGGCCACCGTTGGGTTGGCCGCGTGGCTCATCGCCCCGTGCGCTGCCCTAAATGTCAGTCGCCGTACTGGAACAAACCACGACAACGGAGCCCCCGATGACCAAGGCAACGAAACACGCATCCAGCAAGGAAGACGCGCGACTGCGCACAACAGCCGAAGCGGTAGGCGTGCCGCAGTACGTCGTGCTGCGACGAGCCCTCGACCTGTTCGAGGCCGAGCTTCGCCAGCACCTGCACGCTTACGCCAGCATCATCTCCCCCGCTAACGTCGAGCCCGCCCCCGGCCACGCCGTTCGCGGACACCGCAACAACGGAGACTCGCCGCTGAAGGGGCGCACCTACACGAAGAACCAACGCTGTCCCGGCTGCGGTAGGAAGTTCGCACCCCAGGGGCTCGCCAAACACCAGCCTACCTGCAAGAGGGCGAAGCGTTGAACCCTGGAATCTTCCCCAACCTGAGCTGGGACGAGTACCTCGCCATCGACGCGGTGTCTCGCTCCCAGCTCCTACGCCTTTTCCACTCCCCGGCGGCGTTCAAGCACGCGGAGGAGAGGGAGGAGACGCTCGCCATGAAGGGCGGGACGTACACGCACATGGCGGTTCTCGAGCCTGAGCGATTCGAGAGCACCGTCGCGGTGATGCCGCGCTTTCACGGCGGCATGAAGGACGAGAACGCCGTGGAGAAGGGCTACGATGGAGGCCGCGAAGCGAAAGCCGAGTGGCTTGCCGAGCATGAAGGGCTCGAGGTCATCGAAGGAAGTGTGCGCGACGAGTCGCTAGGGATTGCCAACGCGGTACACCGCTGCGAGGCGGCGCGCGTTCTGCTCGAGGGCGAGCGCGAGGACAGCGAGGTCACCGTGGTCTGGGACGACGTTGCCCACGGCGTGCGGTGCAAGGCGCGGCTCGACCGGCTCTTCGACAACATGACCGGCGGCATGACCATCGTCGACCTGAAGCGCACGCACTCTGTGCGCCCGGCCACCTTCTTCAACTCGACCGTGCCGAAGATGCGCCTGCACATCCAGGACGCCTTCTACACGCGAGGGGTGCAAACGATTCGAGGCGTCACGCCCGACCCCATCTTCGGTGACGGCTACGCCTTCGCCTTCGTGGCGTTCGAGCCGACCCCGCCTCACCACGCGGCAGTCTTCGAGCTTGGCGGCTCTACGCGAGAGCTAGCCAACCGCGAGCTTGACCGCATGCTCGAGGTTGTCCGCTGGTGCCAGGACACCGGCAACTTCCCCGACTACTCGACGCACGTCCACAGCGGCGAGCTGCCTATGTACTACGACGAATTCCAGTACCCCGAGGACTATGCCGATGGAGTTTAGCCAACACAACGTCACCCGCGTGAAGGTGACAGGCGACCTGTTCTCAGCCAGCAGCGGAACGCCGCACGGCTGGCTCGAGCTGGCCGTGAAGTCCAGCCCAACTTACAGCGACCCAGAGGAAAACGGGTACACCCTGTACTCGGACGATATCATCGCAACCCTGCGCGCCATCGAGGCGCAGGCGGGGGAAGTACTCCACCGCCTGGAGGCCCTCGCGGCGGCGACAAAGGAGGTAGCGCATGAGAGCTAGCGACGACGGCGGGCAACCCGACCCGCCCCCCATCGAGGAAACCCTGGCCGTTCCCTCGTCTGACAACACCAAGCCCGTGCTCGAGTTTACCGAGCATGGTCTGGCCCTCAACAACACGACCGACCTCTTGCAGTTTGCGCAGTTGATCCTGTCGGAGGGGCTCGCGCCCAAGGGGCTGCGGACTCGCGGCCAAATTGTCATCGCGTTGCAGGCTGGCGCGGAGGTTGGGCTCAAGCCCATGCAGTCCCTAAACTACATCGCCGTGATCAACGGACGCGCAGCGATCTGGGGTGAGGGGGCTAAGGGGCTCGTCGAGGCCAGCGGGAAGGTCGAGGGCTGGACCGAGTGCTGGGAGGTTGACGGCGAGGCTTTTGAAGACCCGCCCGCCGGGGCCTTCCCCGACAGCCTGACGGCGGCGACCAGCCTGTCGCGCACAGGTGGCGCGTCCGTGACCAGACGATTCTCAGTCGCTGACGCCAAGCGGGCGAGGCTCTGGGGCAAGAAGGGTCCATGGACCGAGTACCCCATGCGGATGCTGCGGGTGCGCTCGATGGCCTGGGCGATGCGCGACCTCTTCGCGGACTGCCTGGGGGGGCTCGCGGTTCGCGAGGAGTTGCAGGACTACAGCTCTCCGCTCAACACCGTGAGAGAGGTGGAGGCTATCGCGCCTCGACCGGCGGAATGAGCGACCCGCGCGACCTCAACCTGACCAGGGAGGGGTTGCGCTACCCCGGTTGTCCCATCGCGTGCGGGTGCTGCCTGCTGTTCTGGCTCACACTCATCGCTCTTCTGGTGCTGTGACCGGCGCGGTCAGCTTCGCCGTGTTCGGCGTGCCCCGCCCGAAGGGATCGAAGAGAGCCTTCATCCCCAAGGGCGGGACGCGGCCAGTCATGGTCGAGTCGGCGGGAGAGAACCTGCGCGACTGGATGACCGCCCTGCACGCCGTCGCGCAGGAGCACGCACCACGCGCGCTCACAGGCGCGCTGCGAGTTGACGTGCGCTTCGCCATGCCACGACCCAAGTCTCACTACCGTGCGAGCGGCGCGCTCAAGGACGGCGTCCCGACGCACCGAGCGAAGTCTCCCGACGTTGACAAGCTGTTGCGAGCTGTGCTCGACGCCCTCGAGGGACCGCTGTTCGCGAATGACGCACAGGTCGTCGAGATCTCTGGCGAGAAGACCTACTCGGATGACGCCACGCGGTGCGGCGCGTACATCACGGTCGGTCCAATCGAGGAGGGCTAGCCGTCGTCTTCGGCAACTGCCGACGATCCGGTGAACCGCGACCGCGCGAGCCTGAAGCCGAGGAAGCTGAGTAGCCCAATCAGCGCGCTACTCAGCGCCTCGGCTGCACCAAACGACCACGACTCGCTGACCGCACCAGTCGCCTCGTCGACCGAGGTGTGGCGCGTGACGGACAGGAGCGACTCCTTCTCAGGCTCGGGCTCCCGCCAATCGCGGTAGTCCTGCACAACGCGCTCGCGCACGCCGCGCACGGAAACGGGGTCAGCCCCCACCGAGGGAATATCCCATTCGAGCCAAGTGACGATGCTGTCTAGCTCGTACTTGCCCGTTTCTCGAATCGTATCCGCTCCCGTCTGACCAATCTGACGCCCACTATAACCACCAGAAGTAAACGACGAGCCCAGCCCGTAGCGGTCGGGCAGCGCAGCGTCGAGAAAGCTCGACGTTGTGCCGCAACCCCACAGGCCCACAAAAACAAACAGCAGGGCTGCCAGCCCCGCGAGCTCCTGTCCGCCAAACGCTTCCATCGTTGTCCTCTCAGGTTGCTGCCGTCAGGGCAGAGGAATGTCTCTCTAACCGCTTCCGCGCGTAATGGGTTCGGGAGTAAACCGCGTTGCGCGTAACGCCGAGTAGACCGGCAATCTCACGCATGCTCAAACCCCTCACCTTGAGCCGGTACACCTCCGCCTGCTCGGGAGATACTAGGCCGACGATGTGGCTACAAAGATCCTTGGCCGCAGCCACGTCGGCGGGGCCAGCCTGCGAACACAACATGCCGTGAAGCCCCTGGAAACGCGGGTCGGCCATGTCGATGTACTCGACGCACCGCCGCCGGGGGCGGTCATATCCCCCCAGGTGGTCGATCCTCCGCAACTCGTCTTGAACACCCCACCGGGCTCGCTGGTACACCCACGCCTCCAGCGGCCTGCCGGGGAACCGCTCTGGGTCGTAGCGATCAAGCTCCTGCCAAATTCTAGCCATCGCCGCCGCGTGTGCGTCTTCCCACACTGAGAGCGGGACGCACAGGCTGTTCACCGCCCGACGGGCAACAGGCTCAAGCGCCTGCAACCTCTCGTCTACGGCGGTGAGGGGATTCACCCCCCGTCCTCCTCGATGCGCGAGGCGATGTGGCGCATCTGGTCGTTGGCCGAGCACGTCGCGCAGTTGGGCAGCGTGCCGGGAGTAGACGCCGCGTCCACGACATCCGCCTCGACCTCCACGATCTTGCTGCAACGCAGGCACGCCAACGTGTAGTAGCCCCTCTCCGCCATCAGCTCGGCCCCAGGTAGACCAACGTCAACGTGGAGATGTTGGCTATTGTGTCGAAGGTGCCCAGCGCGTAGCGGAGCATGACTACCCGGATCTGGTCGTCTACGGCGGCGGAAACAACACAGGCGTGGTCCGTTGACACCCGAGCCCCAGCCGTGTCGATGCTCTCGTAGAATTGCCCAGACGCTACGGTGGTGAAAGTGCCGTTTCCGGCGGTGTCCTTCTGAAAACCAAAACGCCCGTTGCCGGTCCCGGTGCTAGTAAACCCGATGGAGGTGATCATCAGGTAGCGGCCTGCCACGTCGACCTGAACAAGCTCCGGGTCCGTCGTCGTTGAGTGGGTGTAGTATGCCGTGTCGATCACGATGTCATCGTCCCACTCGGTGTATGCTAGCGACGCACCCCAGCCGGTCTGCGCCGAGGTCGCTCGACCGTGGTACACGGCAGCCGTCAGCAGCACATTCCAGTTGGTGCCGTCGTATAACTCGAGGCGGTTGTTGCTGTTGTCGTAGTGGACCCAGCCCTCAGAGATGACGCCCGACCCAGGACGGCTGTCCCCAATCGAGCGCCCCCATGTGACTGTCGCGAAAGACACTACGCCTCGCTCTTGCCCCCGCGAGCCTTGGCGAGCATGCCGAGCGTGACCTTGAGGAGTCCTACGGCTGCTGGCACCACGGCACCGGCTGCCGGGACGAGGGTCGTAGCCAGGGAACCAGCGGCCTCAACAGCCGCGTCGCCCTGCGTCCCCTCACCGCCAGCCGCCGGGGCAACAAGCCACTCACCAACCACGCCTGCCGACTCGCAAGACTGCAAGAGCCAGGACAGGCCCAGGAGGAGAATCAGGTAACGCATCACTCCCCCCCCTTCGCCGCCGAGCGGCTGGTGGCATAGCTGCCAGCAACCCAGGCCGCGCCAAAGGCCGAGGCCCCTGCCCCGATGTCCAGTCCCGCAGCCATGCAGGACCACGAAGCAAGCGCACACACGAACATCGCGCCCGCGCACATCCAAAACTCTGTAGTGAATTCTCCGCCCTTCATACGGGCTCTCCTTGCTGTGGTTATCGGTCGCGCAACCCCTCGCGGAGCAGCGTTAGCTCGCGGTGAATCGAAGACAACTCAGCCTCGACCGCCGCAAGACGCGCATCCAACTCTAAGCGAGGAACAGCGTCCCTGTGAGGGTTGGATCCGTGTACTTCAATCATCGCCCAGTTAGTGCCCGCCACCAGCAGAACCGAACCGAGCACGGTACTCAACATCTGCCACACCTTGACGCCGTTACCGTTGTTCACCAGCCCACTCCTCCAGCAGACCACGCCGCCGATCCCACTCCTCAAACCCGAGCTTGTCCTCCCACCGCTTCTCTGTCGAACCAGACATCTCCCAGGGCAGGTAATCGTCGAAGGTCACATCCAGGGCCAGCCTGGAGGACAGGCCCGCCTCCCGGTAGATGTCCTCGAGTAGCATGTCCGAGAGGCCGAGGCGCATCGCCGCGCGGTGCCGCCGCTGCATCCCATCCCACGCCTCGCGCCGCGCGTGCTCGCCGTTCTCCAGCGCCTTGCGAATCTCCGCGTCCGTCACGGTTCCGCGCCGACCGAGCGTGCCCGTGATGAGGCGCGTGGCGTCGCCCCACTCTCGCGAGAAGTCCTTGGACCTGTACCCCACGGCCTGCTCGAGGTTGAACTCCGTCAGCCGCTGGCCGGTAAACATGGCAACCATCTCGCGGGTGGGGTCGTAGGTCACCCCACCAGGGCTCTCGTAGCCGCGTATGCCCTTCCACGTCCGGTCGAGGCTCCTAATAGTGCCGGGCTCAAAAGCCTCCCACAGCGTGCTGAGAACCTCCTGAGCGCGCTCGTCAAAGGGCAGCCCTCGGGTCCAGAAAGGCTGCTCCTTGGCGTCGGTGCCGATGGCGTAAGCCTCCTTGATCTTGCCGAAGAGAATCTCCTCCCCCAGGAACGGCTTGATCGACTCGGTGACCGTCTCCCTCACCGCGTCCTCGATGGAGTGGTTTGCCAGCAGAGCCATGATGGGCGTCTTGACGTACTTGAACGGGTCGACGTAGCTCAGGTCGACGAACCCGAGCCAGCCGTCGCCAGCCTTGCTCCAATACAGCTCCCCGTTCTGGTTCCACGATGCCATGAACTCGCGCATGTCCTTCTCGTCCTCCCAGTCGATCCCGAACAGGTAGCGCGAGTACCACGCGAGGGCGCTGGGGATGGATGCCGCGAGCCCGGCCCCAACAAGACGGCGAGCGCCAACCCGCCGCGCCTCAGGGTTGCTGCTCGACAGCTCGCTCTTGATGCGAACCGTCGTCGTTCCCGTGATGCGCATGACCTCGGCGGGGAAGCTGATGAACGTGCCGAACGCCGGGAAGCGGCGCAGGTGCTTGCCGAGGCGAGGCACCATGGAGTAGGTGGGGTACGACGAGCGAACCGTCTTCGCAGCGAGCCGCTCGATCTCCGCCTTCGACGCCTTGGGGTTCATGCGGCGTTGCAGCGTCTTCTCGTTCTCGAACCCGTACACCTTCCAGAGCATGTCGCCCGCGCGGTAGTAACGCATGGCCGCACGGAAGGGTGCCTTAGCCATCCGCATCGCGCGCGACTCGAGGAATTGCGAAGCCATGTCCGACTGCGAGGCTTCGCGAATCATCTCCATCAACTCGCCGGGCCGAGCCCCCTCGTCCAGCACGCCCAGCTCGATCAGGTGGGTGACGTACTCGAGGTGCTTCTCCTTGGGCTTGCGCAGGATCTGGTTCCATGTCGCGGCCCACGCCTTCTTGGCGTGCCAGAACTCAAAGTGCCCGGCTGTCAGCGCGAAGCCGATGTTGCTCAGGACGTTGCGCTGCGCCGTCGTGACCGACAGGACGGTCTTGCCAACCTTGACCGCACCGTTGAGCTTCAGGTACATGCGCAGCCAGTCGGGAACCTCCTCCTTGGCCGTGGCGTCCTCGAACGCCTGCGCAATCTCTGGGCTGGTGTAGTGCCCAGACAGCGGGTTCATCACGTCCGAGCCTTCAGGCGCAATCTGCACGAAGTTCGTGGGCGTCGCCCCATCCTCAGGCTTGCGTATCCACCCGCCCTCCAGCCCAGCCGCGAGCGCCTCCTCGAGGAATCGGTGGTTGGCTACCAGGAAGGACATCTTGGCGACCGAGCGCGCGAAGTTGATGCGCGGGTCGATGTGCTCCCCGAACAACTCGCGGATCTCAGGGGCTATGTCCTTGCGCCGCGTGAGGATCGAGAGATCCTTCGCCCCCAACTGGCTCTGCGCAATCAGGGCCATCGGTGAGTCCGCCGCCTTGCCGTCGTGGAGCAGGTGCTTGATCATCCCGTTGATCTCCGCGTCGGACTTCTCGGGGAACTCCGCAGCGAGGAACGAGTGCGCACGCCGCACAGTCTCTTCCGGCACCTTCTTCGACCAAGTCGGGTCATCGAACACGCGGTACGAGCGCGTGAGGTAGAACCCCATGTTGTTCTGAACGGTTTCCAGCATGTCGCCCTCGATGACCCCCGACCGGATCAGGTCGCGCGAGAGCGCATCCACCATCTTGCGCATGCCGGTAACTGGGCGGCGCATCCCTTCGGGGATCGTGCCCACCTCCGCGCGCCCGGCGAGCACCTCGTTGAGCGCGCCAAGCTGCTCGTCCGTGAGGCGGTCGGAACCGTAAGCCTCCTTCGCCGCCACGCGGAACGACTCCAGCGCAGCCTTGACTTGGTGCTCGCGCGCAGCGATCTGCCCCTTGCGCCCAACATCCAGGTCGAAGGCTGTGGAGGGGAGGTTGCCCTTCGTAAAAAGCTGACGCTTCGCGCGCGCGGCGAGCGGGATCGAAACATCAACCTTGTGCTTCGCCGGGTTCTCGCGCGCCACCGTGACCGACTCGCTGTTGGCGTTGTTGTTAGCCGCCTGAGCCTCGTTCAGCAGGCCCTGCCCTTCCATCCAAGACTGCACGGCCTCCTCGCCTTGCCTTCTCCTCCACTCGCCGGGAATTCCCCGCCACCCCAGCCCGCTACGCCCGTCTTTATCGACGAGCACGACACTGGTTGCCGCGCCCCCGTAGCCTTCCCCGAGGCGGTGCGCCGAATGGGGCGTCCCCCCCGGCCCATCCTTCTCCATCACCAGGATCGCACCCGAGCCCGCGTGCTGGTCGAGGAGCGCCCGTAAGGCTTCAGGGCTCGGCGCTGCGGGCATGGTTACCACGCCCTGCACCAGCCCCAGGGTGTCGTGAAGGATCACCACAACCGACCCTGGGTCGACGGTGACCCGACGCAACAGGTCAACAACAGCCGCGTTGCTCCGCACGTTAGGTGCGCGTCCTTTGAGGAGGAAGGCCGGGCCTTGGTAGTTGTCGCGCAGCGGGGTGTAGTCGTGGAGGGTGACGTAGGCTTCGGGCGGTGAACCTGGAGGGATGTCGCGGTAGGGGTGCTCACGATCAACCGACGTGTCGGTGCTTTCGTATACGGAAAACTGCTCCCCGTCCGTGATGAGCCCCACCATGCCCGCCCCAAGCCCGTTCACCATATCCCCAAGGCCAGCGTATGTTTCTATGTCTTGCGCCGAGGGTTTGGGGTTGCCAGATGGGTGGTTGTGCGCCAGATAAACGGTCGGCGTTTGTCCGCGACCTCGCACCTCCTGCACCGCCTCCACCAGAGGCCGCGCGGCGGGTGCCGAAGCACCTGGAGTCTCCATCGGGTGCGGGAAGACAGACATGGACATCCCGCCAACATTCAGGATGCCGCTCGCCACCACCACCCCGTCCTCGTCCACGACCATGTATGAGGACCGCTCAACGTGCGGCGAGCGAAGCAGGCTGAACAGAACCGCCGCGTCGGTGTCGGACTCGACCCGGCTGCCAACGACCGCGAAGCTGTTGGGGCCAGGGTTGTGGACGTAGTTGCTCGCGAGCGCGGAGATCGAGTCCTCGGACCCCATCTTGATCTCGCCGCCTTGCAGCAGCGTGGCGAGGCGCTGGTCCTCTTGAGCTGCCTCGGGGCGCGCAACCTCCTCCTCGGTCGCCGTGCCCTCGGGGAAGCCTAAGTCGACTGGGGCGGGCGCGGGTCGTTCTCGGACGACGCCGCCCGCTTGGACATCCTCGCCAAGTGGCGCTCCTCCTCTTCCCCCGTCGTCACTAGCGGCTCTTCCACCTCGTCGTCCGCGAGGTGCGGCTTCATCGGCGGGTATTCCAAGTTGCTCTCTTGTTGCTCGGGCATAGTCTGTCTCCGCACTAGCTAGGTCTGCGGTCCCAAATCCACGGTGTAGCGCCTTCTCATAGTACCACAGCGCAGCCTGAATGTCTGCGACCGCGACGAACGGCAGGCCAGCCGACGCTCTGTCCGCCTGTATGCGCACAATCGTGCGGCGCATGAACGCCCTCTCCCCGCCGCTGGCAGGAGACTCGCGAAGGACGCCGCCCTTGTTCAAGGTTTTCCCTAATGTATTGGCCTTGATGTTTAGGGGCGTCTTGAACTCGTAGTCCGCGTTGCGGTAAGCCTCCTCAAGCTCAAGGGCGTACTCGTCGAGGTAGGCGTCGTCCTTCATCAACTGCCCGCGACGCCACCCCTTGATGCGGCCCTTCGGCAAAACCTCGCGCAGGGCGGCGCGCTGGTTCGATAGGGCGCGCGGGGTATTGCCCTCCATGTTCCCGGTGGCTCTCGCAAACGAGCGGACAAACCATCGGTCCATCGTCAACAGGTGCGTGCGCCCACGCATGTTGGCGTAGAAGACCCCAACCTTTGGACCCCAATAAACCGCCGAGCCCGGCACGGTCGAGTCCATAAGCTCGCCGCCGACGCGATACCCATCGGCCACAAACTCGCGCTTGGTCGATTCCCGATCCAGCGCCGCAAGCGCAGCGTCTAACCCAACACGCTTCGCCACCGCCTGCATGGTGCGCATGGCCTTCTTTTGGGCGGGCGCTGCCGCGCCGAGAGTAGCCTTTGGCTGGTATAGCGACCCGTTTTTCTTGAAGCCGCGATAGGCGGTGAGCGCGGATGTCACGTTCTGGTGTACCGTGACCCCGTTAGACCCAATGGCCAGGAACATCGTGTAGATTGCGCGAGCCCTGCCTTCGGTGGCGAGTTCAGGGAACTCTTGCGACAGGGCCTCGAACATCTGATCGACGGCGGTTGTGTACCACCCAACCCCGCTATCCAAGCCGCCCTGCTGCAACTGATACTCGAGTTCGTGGCCGAGGGAGCGAGCTATTAGGGCCTCCGCCTCCTCGTCATGCTGCGCCCACGGGATATGTGACCCTGTGCGCTTTGCGCGCCGCGCTGTTGCGCGAGCCACGTCCACCAGTTTTGGCTGGCCGCGCTTGCCTGTCGGTTTGATGTCTAGCGTCTCTTCGCCGGTCGCCAAGGGAACGGACGATCCAGGTGGCGCGGCCTCCGCGCCCCACTCGGCTGCGGGCTCGCGCACGATGCTGGGGTCGGCGGGGTCGAACGCGCCTACGTTGCCCGTGGCCGACTTGACCTGGGTGGAGTCGAAGGCGACGTAGGAGGTCGAGCCGGAATCCTCCACCTTGTTGATGTATGCAAGACCGTCGTAGCCGTTGAGTCTCAGGAAGTCCTGTAAAGGGGCGGGGTCGCCCCACTCCAAGTCTTCCTCCATCCCGCGTCGGCCACCCTTCCACAAACTCCAGTCGAGGTCGTCGTCATGCACCATCTGTAGGTAGACATGCCCCGGACCCCAAGAATCGAGCATGTCGTCAATCTGATATGGGTTTTGGATGGCTAGATACACCGGCATGATGGCCTCGCCACCCCAACCCGCGCGGGTCTGCCCGGTCCACGCCATGCGGGTTCCCTCCAGGCGCTTTTGAGCAGCCCTGGCTGTTCCGAAGTGGGCACCCATTTCGCCCTCCACATCGAACACGTCAAAAGGCGCGCGGCCCTCGGGGGTTTGGGCTCCGCGCGTCCCGTGGTACAGCACCAGCGGGTCACCGTTCTTGTCTCTTATCCCGTCCCCGAACCAGTTGCGGAAGGCGGGCGTGTCGGGCGCGGGCGCGGGCTCGATGCCCGAGGTGGGACGCTCTGCGACCGTGGGATCTACTTGGCGAGCGCCCCACATCACATACCTGGGCATCATCTTCTGAGAAACGTAGGCGCGTACCGTCGTGACGTTGGGGTTTTTCTGCAACGCCGCCACGCGCATCGCGCCGTCGATGGGCTGCGTCTGCTTGCCCACATCGCCAGCCGGGGACACAACCCGCTGCTCGATGGCGGTGATCGGGGGGAGAGCCGCAGCCTCCTCGGGGCTCATGCGCAGAAGCTCCTCGTACCGATCCGCCCGGTAGTCAATTTCAGGCCCCACGCCCACGTCCAAACGCTCCACGGGCATGTCCACAAGAACGAGCATCCCCACGTCTTCGTCCCGCAGGGTGTCCGCGATGAGCGCGGCGTTAGCCCCTACGTCATACCCCTCGGCCTCGTCTGGGGCGAAGGTACGCTTGTGCCACGCCTCGTAGGCTTCAGGCGTGTCTAGCCGCGCGGGCGCGGGCTCCTCGCCCCACTCGGCCCCAGGCTCACGCGCGACAAAGGGCTCGCCCGCTTCTGCCGCCTCGATGGCCTGCTCCTGGCGGCTCGGCTCCTCCCGCCTCGGCGGCGTCACAGCCTCCATCGGCGGGCGCGGCATGCGGTCGATCTCCTGGCGTAGCTCCAGAACCGCCTCGTCCTTGTCAGGATCCAGCCCCTGCTCAACGTCCCGCTCGATCAGCCGCGCGAGCCGAGCAGCCATCCGACCGCGCTTCAGCCGTATCCGCTTGACCTGACTGGAGGTCAGCGGTGAGGGGGCTGGCTGCGGCTCAGGCTGCACAGGGGCCTGAGGGGCGCTCACAGGCTCCTCAGTGACCGCAGGCTGCTGGGTGGGCCTCGGACGCTCAGGGATCCCGCCCTCAACAGCGGGCTCCACAGCGGCTTCTGGGGCCAACCCCTCTGCCTGCCGGGCGAGGTCAGCTTCGTGCTGAGAGATCACGGACTCTTCCAGGGCTTGGTTGCCGCGCTCGCGCAGCCGGGCGAGTTCGCTAATCGTGTGCGCGGGCACGGGAGTACCAGAGAGGATGCCGAGCGCCCGTTCCTTCGCCTGCTCGCTCGCCCGCCACTCAAGCTCCTCGCGGTGCCTTTCAGCCAAACCCATCAGCTCGGCAAACTCCGTTTGCTCGCTGGAGGTCCAGTCCTTCGGCTCCCCCCCCC
>Ga0208316_1000356_pt1 | contig 42250 bp, 42 predicted proteins | sample MalvireepMed_231_FD_184240 | JGI IMG/M metagenome (GOLD analysis project Ga0208316, IMG submission 184240) | Marine viral communities from the Global Malaspina Expedition - Malaspina viral metaG DeepMed_231 (SPAdes) (version 2) | ecosystem: Environmental > Aquatic > Marine > Oceanic | place... | reverse complement strand
CGCTTCATGCTGCTCGCGCGAGATCGGGAAGCGGGCCAGCCAGAAGGCAGCGATAGAGGCGAGTACCGTGGCCGCCAGCATGAACAGCCACACGAGCTGGCGAACCGTTTCGGGCGCAACCTCGGTCTGCGGCGTGCCGGGCGCGAGATCGATCGATTGCACGATCAGGCTGGTGAGCAGGATGCCGCCGCCGGTGGCGCATTTCTGCACCAGCCAGTTGCCCGCGTAGAACGTACCTTCGGCGCGCTGCCCGGTGCGCTCCTCGAAGGCCTCGACGATTTCGGCAACCATCGACGTGGCCGAAATGATCGCCACCACGCTGGCGGTGTTGGCGCAGACGAGAAAGCCATAGAGCAGCGCAGTCGAGGCGGTGGTGCCCACGGTGGGCCAGGCCCCCGCGAGATAGAACACATAGGGGCTGCAATAGAACGCCAGTCCGACCAATGCGCCCAGCGCTGCCGATTTGGGCTTGCCCCACCGGCGGTGGAGCGGCCCGACAATCACGAACATCAGCACGACCGACAGGAACAGCACCGCGGGATAGAGCTGGAAGGCGAGTTCGGAGAACTGCCAGACGTAGAGATTCACATATTGCGTGATCGAGAACGTCATGCCCTGCAGCACATAGGCCGCCAGCCCGCCCAGCGCGAAAATGACGAAGGCCTTCTCGCGGAAGGCATCGAAGATTTCCGCAAAAGCGCCGGTGATCGAAAAGGGCGGGGGCCGCCGTTCGGGCAGCTGCGCGACGATGCGGTGCTGCGCCGCAGCCGAACCGATCACCGACAGCGCGATCAGCGCCGCGCCGAACAGGCCGTAGCTGGCATAGCCTTCGGGCTGCAGCTGTGATTGCGGGGTGGGCAGGAACACGGTGAAGGTCAGCACCATCATCAGCAATCCGCCGAGCCAGCCCGACAGGAAGCGGTAGCGGAACAGCGTGGTGCGATCGTCGTAATCGTCGGTAATCTCGGGCACGAGGCTGACCGAGGGGACTTCGCAGGCCGACAGCAGCAGCCGCACGCCCACCGCCAGCGCGACGATATCCCAGAAACCGGGGGTGCCCGTGAAGGGCGGGGACCACAGCATGGTCCACACCAGTGCCAGCGGCCACGGTGCCAGATACAGCCACGGCAGCCGCCGGCCCCATTTCGTATAGGTGCGGTCGGACAGATGCCCGATCAGCGGATCGACGAGCGCGTCGATCACCAGCGCGGGGGCCAGCGCCGCGCCCACGGTGCTGGCATCGACCCCCAGCACCAGATTGTAGAACGGCAGCAGGAAGAAGCTGAAACCGCTGTCCTTGACCCCGAAGGCGACGGCACCGAAGCCGTGGACCAGCTTGAGGCGCTGCGGAAGGGGGCCGGTGACGAAAGGCATCAGGCGTTTTGCTGTGCCGCCTTGACCTGTTCTTCGAGCGCCATCAGCGCTTCGAATGCACCGGCTTCCTCCGGATCCCAGCTATGCCGCGGCCCCAGCGTAATACCGCCATCGACGACCATCGAGGCGCCGGTCATGAAGCCGGCCTGCTCGCTGGCGAGAAAGGCGACCGCCTGGGCGATATCGTCGGACTGGCCGCCGCGCGCCACCGGCTGCGCGTTCGACGACATCTGCGCGATCATCGCCTTGGCCTGTTCCTTCGCGGCATCGGGAATGTCCATCGTCGCAGTGAAGATGTTGGTGTTGATGAAGCCCGGCTGCACCGCATTCACGCGGATGGCGAATTGCGCTAGGTCGGTCGCCGCGCATTTGGTGAGGTGCAGCACGCCGGCCTTGGCGACGGCATAGGTCGTCGGGGAATAGCCCGGACCGACTGCCGCGACGCTGGAGACGTTGACGATGCTGGCTCCCTTGCGCCCCTTCATATGCGGGACGGCGTAGCGGATCCCCATCGCGACCGACCGCAGCAGCAGGTCCATCGTCCGGTCCCAGGCTTCGGGTTCGATCTCGGCGATGCTCTCGCGGGCGCCGCCCGCCCCGGCGTTGTTGAACAGCGTATCGATGCCGCCGGTTTCTTGCGCCGCATGGTCCATCAGCGCCTTGATCGCCGCGGGATCGCAGACGTCGCACTCGACGAAACGGACGTCGCCCGGCGTTTCGCGGGCCAGTTTCTCGCCGCCCGCAACATCGATGTCGCTGGCGAAGACGGTCGCCCCCTCGCCGGCGAACAGGGCGGTGGCGGCGGCGCCGATACCCGATGCGGCACCGGTGACGATGACCGTCTTGTCCAAGAATCGCATCCCTACTCTCTCCCCGAATTTCTTGCCTGCCAGCTTAGGGCAGCATGGCAAGGCGTCAACGAATTCCGGCTGACGTTACGGCAATAGGGCAGGTTTCGACTGCCCTTGCGCAGTCGGGCCGAATCACCCTAACGTAAGCGTCAACATACCGCTGCTTTAAAAAGAGAGGATTCGGCCAATGTCCGACAGCGACCTGCAAGCCTTCCGCGCGGAAACGCGCGCATGGCTCGAAGCCAATTGCCCGCCCGAAATGCGCCAGCCCGTCAAGGACGAGGATGACATCTACTGGGGCGGCCGCAACGCCACCTTCAAGAACGATGCGCAAAAGGCCTGGTTCGATGCCTGCGTCGAGAAGGGCTACACGGTTCCCGCATGGCCCAAGGAATATGGCGGGGCGGGGCTGACGCCGGCGCAGGCCAAGGTGCTGCGCGAGGAAATGGCTGCGATCAAGGCGCGTCCGCCGCTTTCCAGCTTCGGCATCTGGATGCTCGGCCCGGCACTGCTGCATTTCGGCACCGAAGGCCAGAAACAGCGCTTCCTCAATGAAATCGCCCGCGGCGAAATCCGCTGGTGCCAGGGCTATTCGGAACCCGGCTCGGGATCGGACCTGGTCTCGCTGCAGACCTATGGCGAGGACAAGGGCGATCACTGGGTGGTCAACGGCCAGAAGGTGTGGACTTCCTATGCCGACAAGGCCGACTGGATCTTCTGCCTCGTTCGCACCGACAAGGACAACAAGTACCAGGGCATCACCTTCATGCTCTACGACATGGCCAGCGAAGGCGTGGCGACCAAGCCGATCCTGCTGATCAGCGGCAACAGCCCGTTCTGCGAAACCTTCTTCGACGATGTGAAGGTGCCCAAGAGCTATGGTGAAGATGTGCCCGCCCAGGTCGGCGAGGTGAACCGCGGCTGGGATGTGGCGAAATACCTGCTCGGCCACGAACGCGAGATGATCTCGGGTGCCGATGGCGGCAACACCGGGACGATCGGCGCGGCGCTGACGCGCTCCAACGGCGAAATCGATCCCGTGCTGCGCGCCGAGCTGGCACAGTTCGACGTCGATGCGCTGGCCTATGGCGCGATGGGCGAGAAGTTCCTCGACGAGGTCAAGGTCGGCAAGGCGCACCCCGCACAGCCGAACATGATGAAATACGCCGGCACCGAGCTCAACAAGCGGCGCCACGAACTGATGATGGCAGCGGGCGGATCGACCGCGCTCGAATGGACCAGCGAGGAAACCGACGGCGGCAAGCCGGCGCGTAACTGGCTGCGGACCAAGGCCAACAGCATCGAGGGCGGCACGTCCGAAGTCATGCTGAACGTCATTTCCAAACGAATCCTCGAGCTTCCGGGAGCCTGATCGATGCCTCTTTACTATGATGACGACCAGGCGATGCTGGCCGATACCGCTGGCCAGTTCATGGCCGAGGAAGGCTCGATCAAGAACCAGCTGCGCCATTGGCGCGACCGCGACTGCAAGGATGGTTTCGGCCATGCGCTGTGGCAGCAATTCGCCGAAATGGGCTTCGCGGGAATGCTCGTGGATGAAGACGACGGCGGGCTCGGCATGGGCCAGGTCGAAGCCAATATCGTGCTCGAGCAGATCGGCCGCAACCTGACTCCGTCGCCATTCATGTCCTCCTCCGTGCTGGCCGCCACCGCGCTCAAGCATGGCAGCAACGACGTGAAGGGCCGCTGGCTGCCCGGGCTGGTTTCGGGCGAGAAAGTCTATGGCGTAGCGATCGACGAAGGCGCCAAGCACCGCCCCGAGCGGATCGGCTGCCGCGCGGAAAAGTCGGGCAACGGGTTCAAGCTGTCGGGCCGCAAGGACTTCGTTCTCTACGGTGCCAGCAGCGAGATGATCGTCGTTGCTGCGCGCACCTCGGGCAGTGATAGCGACACGGACGGCGTCACGCTCTTTGCCGTGCCGCAGGACGCCGCCGGCATGAGCCACGACAGCGTACGCCTGGTCGACAGTTCGATGGCCAGCCATGTCACTTTCGACAATGTCGAACTCGACGGCGATGCCGTGATCGGCGAAGTCGACGGCGGCCGCGCCGTGCTCGATGCCATGCTGGTGGCGGGCCGCGTCGGCTCGGCTGCCGAAGGTGTCGGCGTGGCCGGGGGGGCGATGGACATGACCGTCGATTACCTCAAGCAGCGCAAGCAGTTCGGCAAGGTCATCGGCGAATTCCAGGCGCTGCAGCACCGCGCCGCGCACCTCTATTCCGAAGTCGAGATCGCCCGGGCAGTCACTGTCAAGGCGGCGCAACTGGTCGACGGTGGCAGCGAGCGCGCCGATCTGATGGCCTCGGTCGCCAAGGCCAAGGTCGCCAAGGTCGCGGGGCTCGCAGTGCGCGAGGGCGTCCAGATGCACGGCGGTATCGGCATGACCGACGAATACGACATCGGCCTGTACATGAAGCGGGACCGCGCGCTGCAGGAATTCCTCGGCGACCAGTATTACCACGCCGGGCGCGTCGCGGAGCTCAGCGGCTACTAGAACCAGAACCAGCACCAAACCCAGTCGTTGGGAGGGGAGCGAAGCAATCCAGGGAGCGGCACGATGGATTGCCGCGTCGCCTGCGGCTCCTCGCAATGACTGAAGTGGGAGAGAATTAAATGAACCTAGAAGACCTGTTCAGCCTCAAGGGGCGCGTCGCGCTTGTCACCGGCGGTAGCCGCGGCATCGGCAAGATGATCGTCGAGGGCTTCCTCGCCGCGGGCATCGACCGCGTCTATATCAGCGCGCGCAAGATCAATGAAATCGAGGAAACCTGCGCCGAACTGGGCGACAAGGTGATCGGCATTCAGGGAGACCTGTCCACCATCGAGGGGATCGAGGCGCTGGTCGAGGAATTGTCGGGCCGCGAAAGCCAGCTCGACATTCTCGTCAACAATGCCGGCGCGGCCTGGGGCGTCGACTATCTCGAATTCCCCGAAGCCGGCTGGGACAAGGTCATGGACCTCAACGTCAAGACGCCGTTCTTCCTCACGCAAAACCTGCACAAGCTGCTGACGGCCGGGGCCAGCGCGGACAAGCCGGGCAAGGTGATCAACATCACCTCGATCGACGGCCAGCGCGTCAATCCGTGGGAAACCTACAGCTACCAGGCGTCGAAGGCCGCGCTGATCCACCTCACCCGCCGGATGGCGGCGCGGCTGGTCAAGGATCACGTCTATGTCACCAGCCTGGCGCCCGGCGCTTTCCCGTCGAACATGAACCGCGCGGCACGCGATCACGAGGATGCGAGCGCGGCGGGCATTCCCTCGAAGCGCGTGGGCGACAAGTTCGATATGGGCGGGACCGCGGTCTATCTCGCCAGCCGTGCAGGCGATTACACGATCGGCGAAACGCTGACCGTCGATGGCGGGATCGTCAACGCGCTGCTGCCGAGCCACTTCGCCGAACCGAGCTGACCGGTGCTGCCGCCTCCGGCCCGGTGCCGGGGGCGGCGGATCAGGCGCTGAGGATGCAGTTGCGGCCCGCGGCCTTGGCGCGATAGAGCGCCTTATCCGCCTGCCGCAACGCTGCGGCGTTGGCATCGCCCGCGCCGACTGCCAGCGCGACCCCGCCCGAGAAGGAGATCAGCCCCATCGGTTCGTCTGTCTCGCGCAGTTTGAATTCGGTATCGGCCAGCGTGGCCCGCGCCTGATTGAGGCGTTTCACCACCGCCGCCAGATCGCTCGAGGGCATCACCACGATGAATTCCTCGCCGCCCCAGCGGCCCACGAATTGCGGCGCGCAGGCATCTTCGAGCGTCGAAGCGACCAGCTTGATCACGCGGTCGCCGACGCCGTGGCCGTAGCGGTCGTTGACCGACTTGAAATTGTCGATGTCGACCAGCGCGATGACCCGCGCATCGCCTTTTTCCGCCAGTTCGGCCAGATGCGCGTCGATCGCGCGGCGGTTGGCAAGGCCGGTCAGCTCGTCACGCTGCGCATCGTTGCGCGCCGCCTCCAGCTCTTCGCGCAGCGCCCTGACCTCGTCCATCGCCGCAGTCAGCTGCGATTGCGCGTGGAGCGAATGTTCGATCATCCGCGCGACGATCGAGGACGTGTCGCCCGTACCCTCGGGATCGGCCTGGGCTTCCTCGCTCAGTTCGCGGGCGAAGGTGCCGGTCGCATCCGCCGCCGAGGAAGCCAGTTCGCTGAGCTTGAGCGACTGGTGCCGCAGATGCGCGCTCAATTCGCCGTTCTTGCTGTCATAGGCGCCGAAAAACGTCGTCGTGCTGTGCGCTTCGAGGATGTCGTCGGCTTCGTCCTGCTTGATGCGGTAGCCGTCGGAGATGATCTGCGCGACCGCGCGGCCGATCGGCGATCCGGGATCGTTCAGCGCGATATAGGCGAGCGTGTAGTTCTGCGGCGTCGCGGCGAGGCGGTGGCTGGCCAGGAAGGCCAGCGTCTTCGCCCCGTCATCCAGCTTGGTGGTGGACATCGCCATCCGTCCCGCTGCCTCAGGCCATGAGTTCGCGCACGAAGGGGATCAGCCCCGTCTGCCGCTGGCGCTTGGTCCGCTCCGCATCGAGGATTTCGCGCACCTTGGCGAAGCAGCTGTCGACGTCTTCATTGATGACGACATAGTCATAGGCGTCCCAGTGGCTGATCTCGGCGCGCGCACGCTCCATCCGTGCAGCGATTACCTCGTCGCTGTCGGTGCCGCGCCCGCGCAGGCGCCGTTCGAGCTCGGCGATGGTGGGGGGCAGGATGAACACGCGCACCACGTCCTGCTGGTCCTTCTGGAACAGCTGCTGCGTGCCCTGCCAGTCGATATCGAACAGGAAGTCCTGTCCTTCCTTCAGCGCGTTGCGGATGCGCCCCTTGGGGGTACCGTAACGGTGGCCGAAGACCGGGGCCCATTCGTAGAAATCGTCTTCCTCGACCATCCGGTCGAATTCGGAATCGCTGACGAAATAATAGTGCACGCCGTCGATTTCACCCGCGCGGGGCGGCCGCGTGGTGACGCTGACCGAGAGCTTTATCTCGTCATCGGCGTCGAGCAGCATGCGCGATATGGTCGTCTTGCCCGCCCCGCTGGGCGAGGACAGGATGAACATCAGCCCGCGGCGGGCGAGCCTGTTTGTGGGTGTCTGGGATTCGGCCATGCACGCCTATGAAACAGCGGGGTCGGACAAATCAAGGTCAGTCGTCGCGATGCGCCTGCTCGATCAGTTCGCGGTCGCCTTCGCGGCGCTGCGCACTGCGGCTGCGCCGGCGATCGTACAGCGTCTTGGCCAGTGCCCCGCCGCCGACGATAAGCGCGCCGGGCAGGTTGCGGGTCGCCAGCTTGGCTAGGCCGAAGCTGACCAGTGTCTGGCCCAGCGTCTTGTTCCGAACGATCTCGCGCGCGGTTTCCTTGCCGTAGCGGCCGCGCAGCAGGCCCTTTTCCACCGCCCGCCGGGCGATGTAGGATCCCGCGCGGATCGCCACGTCGGCGACCATCAGATTGGTGGCGGGATTGTGTGTCGGGCCGGGCATGCCTTCGGTCTTGCCCGGCGTCTTGGCGCGCGCCTTGTCGACTGCCTTCGCGCCGTAGGTTGAAACATGTTTGACCATTGGTGCCCCCGGTCGGCTGCGGTTCGGTTGGAACCCTTACTTCTTGCGGCCGAAATCGACCGTGACGACATTCGAGCCGTCTTCAGTAGCATCAACGGGTTCGCCATCTGCCAGTTCCATCCCGTCGTTTTCGGGATGTTCGGGTTCCGCCGGTGCCATGTCGGCGACGGTGGCCTGGAACTGCAGCCCGAAATCGACCGCCGGATCGACGAATTGCGTGATCGCGGCATAGGGGATGTCGAGTTCGGCAGGGACCTGGTTGAACGACAGCCCGACGGCAAAGCCATCGTCGCGCACGTTCAGGTTCCAGAACTTGTTCTGCAGCACGATCGTCATTTCGTCGGGAAAGCGTTCGCGCAGGCTTGCCGGAACCGAGACCCCGGGAGCGTGGGTCTTGAAGGTGATGTAGAAATGATGGGCACCGGGCAGTTCGCTGCCGCCCTGTTCGATTTCGCCCAGGACCCGGCCCACCACGGCACGCAAGGCTTCCTGCACGATGGAATCGTAAGGGATCAGGCTGTCGGGCGTATCGTCGCTCATGGGTCGCTAGGTGGCGCTGCGCGGCGCAGGGGTCAAGCGGTTTAAGCGGGTCTTTACCCTGCGCGTAGGTGCATTTTCTTGCGCCTTGGCGCGCGCCGCTCTAGCGCGGCTGGCATGCGTACAGGCCGGATCGAACGAAACACAGCGGAAACCAGAATTCTTGTCGAGGTGGGCCTCGACGGGAGCGGCAGCTATGATGTCAGCACCGGGATCGGCTTTCTCGACCACATGGTCGAACAATTCGCCAAGCATTCGCTGATTGACGTGACGATGAAGGTCGATGGCGACCTGCATATCGACCAGCACCACACCACCGAAGACAGCGCGCTGGCGCTGGGGCAGGCGCTGGCCGCCGCGCTCGGCGACAAGGGCGGGATCGCGCGTTACGGCAGCGCCTATTCGCCGATGGACGAAACGCTGGCGCGGGTCGCGCTGGACATTTCGGGACGGCCCTATCTGGTGTGGAAGGCCGGGTTCAGCCAGGAAAAGCTGGGCGAATGGGACACCGAGCTGATCGAGCACTGGTTCCATTCGGTCGCGCAGACCTGCGGGCTGACGCTGCATGTCGAGCTGCTCCACGGCAGCAACAACCACCATATCTGCGAAGCGATCTACAAGGGCTTTGCCCGCGCGATGCGCGCGGCGGTCGAAGTGGATCCGCGCAAGGGCGGGGCGATCCCCAGCACGAAGGGGCAGCTTGGTGGGTGAAGTGGTGGCCCTGGTCGATTACGGGGCCGGTAATCTGCATTCGGTCGAAAACGCGCTGCGCAAGGTCGGGGCCGATGTCACGGTAACCGCCGATCCCGACGTGTTGCGCGCGGCTGACCGCATCGTGCTGCCGGGCGTGGGGTCGTTCCGCGCCTGCGCCGAAGGGCTGCGCGCCGAAGCCGGCGTAATCGAGGCGATGCGCGAACGCGTGTTCGTGGGCGGGGCGCCGTTCCTCGGTATCTGCGTGGGCATGCAATTGCTGGCCACGCGCGGGCTCGAACACGGCGAAACGCCGGGGCTGGGCTGGATCGACGGCACGGTGCGGCTGATCGAACCGATCGACGACAGCGTGAAGGTCCCCCACATGGGCTGGAACGACGTCGCGCCGCTGCCGCATGCGCACGACCATGAAGTGCTGGTCGGCGGCGAGGCCTATTTCCTGCACTCCTACCATTTCAAGCTGCGCCATCACGAAGACGTTCTGGCGATGACCGATCACGGCGGCGGACTGGTCGCGGCGGTCGGCCGGGACAATTTCCTCGGCGTGCAATTCCACCCCGAAAAGAGCCAGGCCTACGGGCTCGACCTGCTGTCGCGTTTCCTCGAATGGAAACCGTAACCGCGCTGGCCCGGCCACGCGATGTAATGGAACCGAAAGTATGATCGTCTTTCCCGCTATCGACCTCAAGGGCGGCGACGTGGTGCGCCTGGCCGAAGGCGATATGGACCGCGCCACCGTCTATGGCGACGATCCGGCCGCGCAGGCCCGGCTGTTCGCCGACGCCGGCGCCGAGCACCTGCATGTCGTCGATCTCGACGGCTCCTTCGCCGGGAGCGCGCAGAACCGCGAGGCCGCCGAGGCGATCGTCCGGGCGTTTCCCGGGAAGGTCCAGCTGGGCGGCGGGATCCGCACCCCCGCCGATGTCGCCGGATGGATCGAGACGGGGGTCGCGCGGATCGTGATCGGCACCGCCGCGCTCAAGGACCCGCAATTCGTCAAGGACATGGCGCGTGAATATGCCGGCGCGATCGTGGTCGCGGTCGATGCGCGCGACGGCATGGTCGCCACCGACGGCTGGGCCGAAGTATCCGATGTCTCGATCGTCGACATGGCGCGGCGGTTCGAGGATGCGGGCGTCGCCAGCCTGTTGTTCACCGACATCGGCCGCGACGGCATGCTCAAGGGCGTCAATATCGATGCCACCGTGGGGCTCGCCCGGCAGGTCGACATCCCGGTCATTGCCAGCGGCGGGGTCAAGGGACTGATCGATATCGACACGCTTGCGCGGTTCGCCGGCGACGGGATCGAAGGCGTGATTACGGGCCGGGCGCTGTATGACGGGCGGCTCGACCTGGCGGCCGCGCTGCGTGTGGCGAAGCAGGCATGACGGTCCGCGTCCGGGTCATCCCCTGCCTCGACGTGCGCGACGGGCGTGTGGTCAAGGGCGTGAACTTCGTCGACCTGAAGGATGCGGGCGACCCGGTCGAGCAGGCGCAGGCCTATGACGCGGCGGGCGCGGACGAGCTCTGCTTCCTCGATATTTCGGCCAGCCACGAAGGGCGCGGCACGTTGCTCGACATGGTCCGGCGGACCGCGGAAGTGTGCTTCATGCCGTTGACCGTCGGCGGCGGGGTGCGCAGCGTCGAGGATGCCCGCGCCCTGCTGCTCGCCGGGGCGGACAAGGTGGCGGTCAATTCGGCGGCAGTGACGCGGCCCGAACTGGTGCGCGAGATCGCGGAGAAATTCGGCAGCCAGTGCGTCGTCGCCAGCGTCGATGCCCGCGCTTCGACCAGCGGCGAGGTACGCGGCTGGGAAATCTACACTCACGGTGGGCGCAAGCCGACCGGGATCGACGCGGTCGAGCATGCGGTGCGCCTCGCGGAACTGGGAGCGGGCGAATTGCTGGTCACCTCGATGGACGGGGATGGGACCAAGGCCGGCTACGATGTCGATCTGACGCGGGTGATCGCCGATGCGGTCACGGTGCCGGTGATCGCCAGCGGCGGGGTTGGCACGCTCGATCACCTCGTCGAAGGCGTGACGCGCGGCCATGCCAGCGCGGTGCTGGCGGCATCGATCTTCCACTTCGGCGAGCACACGGTTGCCGAAGCGCATGCCGCACTGCGCGCCGCGGGGCTGCCTGCGCGCGGCTGACCACGCACCGCGCCCGCGGCTGCGGGCCGCGCGGCGGTGCAACTGCGATTGACGCTGGCCGCAGGCGCCGTGCATAGCGCAGCGCATGGATACGCTTTCCCGCCTCGAACAGACCATCGCGCAGCGCCGCGCCGCCGACCCTGCCGAAAGCTATGTCGCCAGCCTCCATGCCAAGGGCCTGCCGCAGATCGCGCGCAAGCTGGGCGAGGAAGGCGTCGAAGCCGCGGTGGCGGTGCTGTCGGGCAGTGCGGAAGAGCTGACCGGCGAAGCCGCCGATATCCTGTTCCACCTGCTCGTCGCGCTCGACGCGCGCGGTATCGGGTTCGACCGGGTCCTCGAAGAACTCGACCGCCGCGACGGCATCTCGGGCATTGCCGAAAAAGCCAGCCGGAGCGCCTGATGCCGATCGATCCCACGCTTGCCTATGACGACGACAATATCTTCGCCAAGATCCTGCGCGGCGAGATTCCCTCGACCAGGGTCTATGAAGACGAATGGGCCTATGCCTTCGAGGATATCAATCCGCAGGCCGAGGTGCACACGCTGGTGATCCCCAAGGGGCGCTATGTCAGCTGGGACGATTTCAGCGCCAGGGCGGAGGCTGAGGAAATCGCCGGTTTCGTCCGCGCGGTGGGCAAGGTCGCGCGCGACAAGGGGCTGGTCGAGACCGGGTACCGGATGATGGCCAATATCGGCGCGCATGGCGGGCAGGAGGTCGCGCATCTGCACGTCCATCTGTTCGGCGGCGAACCGCTCGGGCCGATGATCGCCCGGCGCTGAACGCACGGGGCCCGATCTTTCGCTGCCGGCCCAACTCTTTCCTTGACCGAATCCCCCCTGCCGGTTAACCGGCCGCTTGATTTCGGCGCGTCGGGGCACCATCTCCGGCGCGCATTTATTTCACGAGAGACATTATGAAGATCCGCAACAGCCTCAAGTCGCTCAAGGGCCGCCATCGCGATTGCCGCGTGATCCGCCGTCGTGGGCGCACCTATGTCATCAACAAGACCAACCGCCGCTTCAAGGCCCGCCAGGGCTAATCGGCGCGTCGTCCCGCAGGGGGCGGCAGTATTGCAGACCGGCCCGGCTCCCGAGCGGAGTTCGGGCCGTTCGCATTGGGGGTATGACCATGCAGGCCGAAGCGGTCGTCTTCGATGTCGGGAGGGTGCTGTACCAGTGGCACCTGCGGCATCTGTTCGAGAAGCTGGTGACCGATCCCGCGCGGCTCGACATGCTGCTGGGCGAAGTGGTCACCGAGGAATGGCACTTCGAACATGACCGCGGGCGCACGCTCGGCGAAATGGTGCCCGAACGGATCGCGCTCTATCCTGATTTCGAACCCGAGATCCGCGCTTATGCGGCGCGTTTCAACGAAACCATTCCGGGGCCCGTCCCGGGCAGCCATGCGCTGGTCGAACGGCTCGATGCGCGCGGGGTGCCGCTTTATGCGATCACCAATTTCGGCGCGGAGTTCTGGGCCGGCTTCCGCCCGACCGCACCGATCTTCGACCGCTTTCGCGCGATCGTCGTCTCGGGCGAGGAAAAGCTGGCAAAGCCCGATCCGGCAATCTTCGATCTCGCGGCGCGCCGGTTCGGCCGCGCGCCCGAAGCCATGCTGTTCATCGACGACAACCGCGCCAATGTGGATGCCGCCGCGGCCCATGGCTGGCAAGTGCACCACTTCAGCCGGGCGGATCTGCTCGAAGCGGACCTGGCCGAACGCGGACTGATATAAAAAAGGCCCCGGCGAACGAATCGCCAGGGCCTTGAGTCAGCCACCCGATGGAGAGGGGTGGGGGAACTTAAATCAGCGGTTGCACTGCGCGAGCTTGTCGGCGTCGAGTGCCTTTTCATCCGCGACGAAGGCCGTGATTTCGCCGTGTTCGCGCTGCAGTTCGCGGCACATGCGCAGCGGGCGCGAGCTGCCCTTGCGAGCGACGCAGGTCGTGCCCTGGCAGGCCCAGGCGACGCCGGCGGCGACGGTGGTGGTGCGTTCTGCCACGGGTTCGGCCAGCTCGACCGAGTAGAAGAAGCCGTTGGTGCGCGCTTCTGCCGGGGCGCCGGCAAGCGTCAGCGAGGCCACTGCGGCGGTGGCCACGAGGCCGAGCGAAGCGAAGCGGGGGAGGAAGGACGTCATGGGGGGGATTCCTCGTTAGTTGCTTTTATTGCAACAGTGTTTGAGTTTCTTGCAATTAGGTTTCAATTAGCAACCCATTGCCTGCCAGCCCCTCTAGCGTTATGGGTTTCGGACTGCAACCGGCATTTCCAAAAATTTGGCAAAAGCCGAATTTCCGGTAGATAGGTTGCTAGAAGAGGACTGAATTATGGGTGATATCCGCGAACCGCTGCGTGAACTGACCGAATGCGGGCTGCCGCAGGCCCTCGAGGTCATGGGCGAGCGGTGGTCGTTCATGATCCTGCGCGCCAGCTTCAACGGGCTCCACCATTTCGAGGAATTCCTCACCGAGCTCGGGATCGCGCGGAACATCCTCTCCAACCGGCTGGCCAAGCTGGTCGAAAACGGCATCCTCAAGCGCGACCCCTGCGCCGAAGACAAGCGCAAGATCGAATACCGGCTGACCGACAAGGGCCTCGATCTGCTGCCCGCCATGGTTGCATTGCGCCAATGGGGGCAGAAATACGGCGCCGAAGTGGTCGAGAACCCGGTGCTGGTCGACGAACGCGATCGCCTGCCGATCGGGCCGATCTCGATCCTCAGCCACGATGGACGGATCCTCGGCCCGGCCGATCTCCATCTGGTCGAACGTGACCGGCTCGGCATCCGGGCCGATGGCAGCAAGGCGGCAGCGGGCACCCCGCTGGCCTATGGCGAAGTCGTCGACATCGACAGCCTGCGCAAGGCCAAGAGCGCAGCCTGAGCGAACCGGGCCAGCGCACGCGTGATAACCGCTACATCATCGTGCGCGGCAGGCTGTGGCGCGCGAGCAATCCGCAGCTGAAAGAAACCGAACGCCAGATGCTGGTCGACCAGTTGATGGAGGCCCGGCGGGAGGTCGGTCAGGCGCGTCGCGCTGGTGACGAGACCGCCGAACGCGCAGCCCGCGCAAAGGTCCATGCCGCAAAGGTGGCGCTGGGTGAACGCGGCCCGGTGTGGTGGGATGACGGTGCACCCGATTACAACCGCCATCTGGTCAAGAACACGCCCTACCGCGATCCGGCGCTTATCGCGGACTAGCCTTCGAAACGGTCTGCGCGCGGACGCAGCTGGTAATCGATCCGGATGCGCACCCATTCGCCCACCATTGGCCGGCCGCCGCGCTGGGGCGGGCGCACCTTGAATTGCCACGCCGCCGCCTGGACCGCCTTGCCCAGCCCCGAACCGCGTGGCGATTCGCCCACCACGACGCAGTCCTCGACCCGGAAATCGGGGGCGGTGCGGCAATCGATAAGCCCCCAGCCGGGACCCTGCGCGGTCGAGAGATAGCCCGCCAGCTCGTCGTCATAGGGGCGGCGATACCAGCGCGCGGCGTAGAGCGGTTCGCCATTGGGGCCGCTGCCCGCGATCTGCGGGGTGTCGCCGGGTGCAGGAGTGAAGGCAGGGCCGTAGGCCTGCGGCGCCTCGGCTGCCGGGGACTGGCTGGTTCGCGGCTCGCTTTCGAGCGAGAAATCGTTGCGCAGGATCGGTGGCGGCGCGGCGGGCTGGGGCGCGGGCGGTGACGGCGCCGCCTGCCGTTCGCGCGGGGCCGCCGCCGACGATGCTGTCGGGGGTTGGGGCCGGGCCGGCTCGGGCGAGGGCGCTTCGTCGGGTTCGTCCTGCGCCTCGGGCGAAGTGAAAGCGACCAGCGTGTCGCGCATCTCCGCGATCTCGCGCTTTGCCGAACCGAGCGACAGCAGCATCAGCACCAGCAGAACTTCGATTGCCAGCGTCAGCGCGAGCGCGGGCAGCCTTCGCCGCATGTCTGGGCTGAGCCGCGCATAGCGCCGCCGCAGCGCGGCAAACGCGCCCGGTGCAGCGGGCGGGGAAGTCGGTGCGGGCACTTGGGTCACATGCAGTATCCCGACGGGGACTCGTCCGGTCCGGTTGCGCTATCCTGCCCCACGTGGGCGACATGGACCGATGCAGCCGCGCCTTCAAGGGCGATCGGCCGCGAGTGACCGGCGGGCGAAGCCCTGACCCCGTGACGTCATCGTTAAAACGATCTCAATACGTCGCTGCGATAAGGCGGGGCATTCACGAATCCCGTTAGCAGAGCCGGACCTGCCTTGTGATCGAAATCGAAGTCCAGAATGAAACGCATCAAAGCGTCCACCGCATCAAGGCGATGGCCGTGCCCCGCATCGGCGAAGGCATCCGGCTGCTCGAACCCAGCGGCCAATGGGCTTCCTACGACATCATCGACGTATGGTATCAGCAGGCCGAATTCGGCGAGGTATGGGTGCCCTATATCCATGTCCGGATCACGCCCGACGAATTGCGCGGCGTCGCCATGGGCGAGGCGAACCCGCTGGTCGACAAGGGCCAGCAGGTCCCCATCGAGGATTTTCTCAAGAAATTCGAAGGCGAATTCGAGCACGAGCCGGTGAAGCTCAATCTCGATCTGGGCGAGGACGTCTGAGCGGGCGGTCAGGCGCGCGGCGGCTGCCGGCGATAGCTGAGCGCTTCGGCGACATGGATCCGCCCCACCCGTTCGCTGGCCGATAGATCGGCGATCGTCCGGGCAACCCGCAGCATCCTGGTGTAACTGCGCGCGGAGAGCCGCATGGCGGTGGCCGCCTGCATCAGCAGCGCGCGTCCCGCTTCATCGGGTCCGGCAAATTCTTCCAGCGCATCGCCATCGAGTTCGGCATTGGTCCGCGCACCGGTGGCATCCGCCCGGGCGGTCTGGCGATCGCGTGCGGCGGCCACGCGCGCGGCGACGTCGGCGCTCGATTCGGCAGGCGGCGGGAGCGCGAGGTCGGCGGCGCTGACCGGATCGACTTCGACATGCAGGTCGATCCGGTCGAGCATCGGGCCGGAGACCTTGCCCTGATAGTCCGCGGCGCAGCGCGGCGCGCGGCTGCAGGCGAGCGCCGGATCGCCAAGATGGCCGCAGCGGCACGGGTTCATCGCCGCAACCAGCTGGACGTTGGCCGGAAAGCTGACATGCGCATTGGCGCGGGCGACATCGACCTTGCCCGTCTCGAGCGGCTGGCGCAGCGAATCGAGCACCGCGCGCTGGAATTCGGGCAGCTCGTCGAGAAACAGCACGCCGAGATGGGCGAGGCTGACTTCGCCCGGCCGCACCCGCAACCCGCCCCCGGTGAGCGCGGCCATGCTGGCCGAATGATGCGGCGCGCGGAACGGGCGCGCGCGGCTGATGCGCCCGTCTTCCAGCGTGCCCGCGACCGACTGGACCATGCTGACTTCCAGCGCTTCGGCGGGTGACAGCGGCGGGAGGATGCCGGGCAGGCAGCTGGCCAGCAGGCTCTTGCCCGCGCCGGGCGGCCCAACCATCAGCAGGTTGGATACGGCTACACCGCCTGTCCGGAAGCCTGTGGATAGGCCGATCGAATGACAGAAAATGGGCCGTTAGTGGACAGTCCGCTTTTGGCGCGGGACACATGAAAGCCGCCAGCATTTCTGAGCACAGTCGATCCTGCGTGACAATCGCACGATGCAACATTAGCGGATCGCGAGTGAGTGTTTCCTGTTCTGAAGCGGCCTCGGCAGCCGTGCGCCCCGCCATGCCCGACCCTCGTCAGTTAATGCGCGACCTTCAGGTGTTCCGCGATCCCCAGCCGGGGCGTAGCCTGTGGGAGCTTGGTATTACGCTGATCCCCTTTCTTGGGCTGTTCGCAACGATCATCGTAGCAGCGGACGCGGGTTACCTGTTCGCCCTAGCGCTTACTCCGCTCGCTGGACTGTTCCTACTGAGGCTATTCATAATCCAGCACGATTGCGGCCATGGATCCTTCCTGCGGAATCGCGCGAGCAATGACTGGTTCGGGCGGATGCTGGGCGTCTTCACGCTCACGCCCTATGATTGCTGGAGCCTCAGCCACGCGCGTCATCACGCCATGACTGGCAACCTCGACAAACGCGGCTTTGGCGATGTCGATACGCTGACGGTGCGCGAGTATTGCGAGAGATCGAGGACACGGCGGCTGGGCTATCGCCTATACCGCCACCCGTTGACCTTGCTTGGTTTTGGCCCAGCCTATCTCTTTCTGCTGCGGCACCGTCTGCCAGTGGGATTAATGAAGGAAGGCTGGAAGTTCTGGGTCAGCGCACTGGGAACGAACCTTGCCACTCTCGCAATCCTAGCGGTGCCAATCTGGTTGGTCGGCTTCGCAGTGACGCTGGCAGTGTTTCTGCCGACTCTGCTCGTCGCAGCGGGCATGGGAGTGTGGCTGTTCTACATCCAGCACCAATTTCCCCAAGCATACTGGAAAAGCAAATCCGACTGGTCCTTCGCCGAAGCCGCCCTGATGGGCAGCACACATTTAGACCTGCCGCCGGTTCTGCGCTGGTTCACCGGCAACATCGGCATCCACCACGTGCACCACCTTTCGAGCACGATACCCTTTCACCGCCTGCCCGAAGTCCTAGACGCGCATCCGGCTCTACGCGATCTCAACCGCTACACGGCATGGGAGTCGCTCAGCGCGTTCCGTCTGGCTCTGTGGGATGAGGAACAGCAGCGTATGGTGACGTTTGCTGAAGCCAAGAAGATGACGGGCTAAACTTTCGCTTTTATACAGCTAGATCCGGCCCTGCACGCCGCCGAACAGTGCCTCGGTAGGATTCATCCCAACTCACCAACGCCTCGCCGAAAATGGCCGGAACTGTTTGAGCGGGAATTCGCTGCGTCATCATGTCGCGGAGAAAATCTATGTCTCAAAATTCGAAAATCGGCGCCGGATTGGGCGGCGTCGTTCTTACTGCCGGAGCGATCGCATTCGGAGCGTTCCTGTCCAACAGGCACCAAAATCGCGGATATGACGATGCCGCCAACCATACCAAACGCCAGCCTGAAGGCGACAACGCGCAGGTCGGCCGATCGGTAACCATCCGCAAGCCGCGAGCCGAACTGTTCGCGTTCTGGTCGGACTTCTCCAACCTGCCGCAATTCATGGAGAATGTGGAAGCGATCGAAGCCGGCGCAGACGGGGTGTCGACCTGGCGGATCAAGGCCCCCGCGGGTCAGGCGGTCGCGGTGAAAACCGAAATCGCCAGCAAGAAGCAGGACGTGCTGATCGCCTGGCGCTCGGTCGAGGATTCCGAGATCGAGACCAGCGGCGAGGTGCGCTTCGAGGATGCTCCGGGCGAGCGCGGAACCAGGGTCAGCCTGGTGATGGCCTACGACCCGCCCGCAGGCGCGCTCGGCCGAGCGGTGGCGAAGCTGTTCCTGCGCGAGCCGCAGGTCCAGGCCCGGCATGATCTGAAGCGTTTCAAGATGCTCATGGAAACCGGGGAAATAGCGACATCGGCGCGAACGCGGGACGAAACCCGTGCAGCCAAGCAGGAGAACGGATGATGCGAGCACTTACCTGGCATGGAACCAACGACGTTCGCGTGGACACGGTCAGCGATCCGGAAATCATCAATCCCCGCGATGCGATCATCAAGATCACCAGCACGGCCATCTGCGGGTCCGACCTTCACCTTTATGATGGCGTCATTCCCGGCGTGGCGCCGGGCGATGTGCTGGGCCATGAATTCATGGGCGAAGTCGTCGAGACGGGGTCTGCGAGCGATCTGAAGAAAGGGCAGCGCGTCGTCGTGCCTTTCACGATCAGCTGCGGCGGCTGTTTCCATTGCAAGCAGCAGCAATATTCCGCCTGCGACAATTCCAACCCGGCTGAAAAGCAGGATATGTCGGCGACGCTCTACGGCCAGCCGATGGCCGCGCTGTTCGGCTATTCGCACCTGACCGGCGGCTACTCGGGCGGACAGGCCGAATACGCCCGCGTGCCCTTTTCCGATGTCGGCCCGATCGTCGTTCCCGACCATCTGGAAGACGACAAGGTGTTGTTCCTTTCGGACATCCTCCCGACCGGCTGGATGGCGGCGGAAAATGCCGACATTCAGCCCGACGATACGGTTGCGGTGTGGGGCTGCGGCCCGGTCGGATTGTTCGCGATCCAATCGGCCATCGTGATGGGCGCCTCCAAGGTAATCGCGATCGACCACTATCCGAACCGTCTCGCACTGGCGAAGCAGCTGGGCGCGGAGATCATCGACTTCCGCGAGACCGATGTGCGCGAGGCCCTGATGGAAATGTCCGGCGGGATCGGCGTGGATGCGGTGATCGACGCGGTCGGCATGGAATCGCACGGCTTCGCCATCGACAATATGTTCGACGTCGTGAAGCAGAAGGTCGGCATGGGCGCCGATCGCGCGAGCGCGCTGAAGCAGGCGATCCTCGCGGTCCGGTTCGGCGGCAAGGTCTCGATCCCCGGCGTCTATGGCGGGATGACCGACAAATGGCCGCTCGGGGCAATGATGGAAAAAGGCCTGCAGGTCCGTGGCGGCCAGACACATGTCCAGAAATATACCAAGCCGCTGCTCGAGAAGATCGAGGATGGCACGCTCGATACCACGTTCCTGATCAGCCACCGGCTGCCGCTCGAACAGGCGGCCGAGGGCTACAAGAATTTCAAGGAGCAGCAGAATGAATGGACCAAGGTCATTCTGAAGCCCGGGATGGAGAACTGATCATGGCCGGGAAAATCGACAAGCTGTCCGGGCTATGCGTGATTACCGGTGCTTCGAGCGGCATCGGGCTTGAGCTCACGAAACTGGCGGCCCGCGATGGCTGCGACCTGATCCTCGCCGCCGACCGCGATCTTGGCGCGGCCGAAGCCGCCGCGCGGCAGTGCGGTGCCGCAGGTGTCGAGACGGTCGAAGCCGATCTCGCGACCCGCGATGGCCTCCAGGCCCTCGTGACGGCGCTCGGCGACCGTACGCCCGACGTCCTGCTCGCCAATGCCGGCCATGGGCTGGGCGAAGCGTTCCTCGATCAGGAGTGGAAGGACATCGCCCATGTCATCCACACCAATGTCACCGGCACGACCTGGCTGCTGCACCATGTCGGGCAGAAGATGCGGGCGAAGAATGCCGGCCGCATCCTCGTGACCGGTTCGATCGCGGGGCATATCCCCGGCGCTTTCCAGCTCGTTTACAACAGCACCAAAAGCTACATCGATTACTTCTGCTTCGGGCTGCGCAACGAGCTCAAGGATACCGACGTGGTCGTCTCGTGCCTGATGCCGGGGCCGACGGATACCCAGTTCTTCGACCGCGCCGGGCTCGAGAACACCGATGTCGACAAATCGGACAGCAAGGACGATCCCGCCATGGTCGCCGAGGCGGGCTACAAGGCCCTTCTCGAAGGCGACGCGCACACCGTCAGCGGCTTCATGAACAAGATCCAGGATATGTTCGCCGGCGTGATCCCCGACACGGTGCTTGCCCAGATGCATCGTCGGATGGCCGAACCTGACGATCGCTAGGGCCGCACGCCTTTGCCAATCTGCAACAACCGAGGAGAACACCTATGCCTCTCACCGCCATCGCCCTGAACTGCTCGCTCAAGAAATCTTCGGACGAAGCAAGCTCGACCGATGCCATGATCGCCGTGCTGCAAGAGCATCTGGCCGAGCAGGATGTCGAACTGGCCGAAACCATCCGCATCGCCGATTACAATGTCCCCCCGGGCGTGACGTCGGACGAGGGCGAGGGCGACGACTGGCCGGGTATTCGCGGGAAAATCCTGAGCCATGACATCCTGGTCTTCGGCGGGCCGATCTGGATGGGCCAGATCGGGTCGGTCGCCAAACGCGTGCTCGAACGCATGGATGCCTTCACCAGCGAAACCGATGACCAGGGCCGGATGCCGAGCTTCGGCAAGGTGGCGATTGCCGCGATCGTCGGCAATGAAGATGGCGCGCACTGGAGCTCGGCACAGCTGTTCCAGTCGCTCAACGACACCGGCTGGACGATCCCGGCGGGCGCGGCCTGCTATTGGGTCGGCGAGGCGATGGGCAACACCGACTTCAAGGAGCTGGCCGAAACCCCCGATGCGGTGACCGAGACCGCACAGATGTGCGCGATCAATGCCGCACATCTCGCGAAACTTCTCGCAGGCGACACCTACCCCGGGACGAAGTCCTGACGGCCCGGAACGCTCACACTCTGTAATCTCTTGGGAGACCATCATGGGACAAGGAACCACCAACCGGATCAAGCCGCCCCTGCCTGAGCAGCAACAGCGTGTTCCGGGCGCGACCGAGGCAATGCACCCCAAGCCCGATCACGGCGAAGACAGCTACGAGGGCTCCTGCCGTCTCGAGGGAAAAAAGGGTCGTCATCACCGGCGGTGACAGCGGGATCGGCCGCGCGGTCGCAATCGCCTTCGCGCGCGAAGGCGCGGATGTGCTGATAGCCTATTTGTGCGAGGATCACGACGCGCAGGAAACGAAGGAATGGGTCGAAAAAGCGGGGCGAAAATGCGTCCTGATGCGCGGCGATATCAGCGATGCGGCGCATTGCCGAGCGATAATCGACGAGGCTGTCCGCACCTTCGGCGGTATCGATGTGCTGGTGAACAACGCTGCCCACCAGATGACTTTCGAGACATTGGAGGACATTCCCGACGAGGAATGGGAGCGGACCTTCGCCACCAACATCCACGCGATGTTCTATCTCGCCAAAGCCGCCTTGCCCCACATGGGTGAGGGCAGTTCGATCATCAATTCGGCGTCGATCAATTCCGACCAGCCCAATCCCACGCTGCTGCCCTACGCGACCACGAAGGGGGCGATCCAGAATTACACGGCCGGCCTCGCGCAATTGCTGGCAGACCGGAAAATCCGGGTGAACTGCGTCGCGCCCGGCCCGGTCTGGACACCGCTTATCCCCTCGACGATGCCGGAAGAGGACGTCGCCGAATTCGGGAAGGATTATCCGCTCGGCCGCCCCGCGCAGCCCGCCGAACTCGCGCCTCCATACGTCATGCTGGCGAGCGATGAAGCGAGCTACATCTCGGGAGCCACAATCGCCGTTACCGGCGGCAAACCGATGATGTGACCTCCCGGCTGCCCGAGTAAGGGGGCGGCACAGCGCGGCTGACCGCTGCTCCGACGAATACGCGGATATGACGCCGACGCCTATTCGTCGGGCGATCGTCCGATCGAGCGCGCGATGTTGCGATCCTCCTTGCCGAACTTGTCTTCGGCAACCCGCAGGACCGTGATCATGATCAGGCTGACTACGGTCAGTATTGCCACCAGGGGCCATTGCGCGGCACCGCAGGCAATACCCACCATGGTCGCCAGCCATAGATGGGCCGCCGTCGTCAGATTGTGGAGTTGGCCCTTGCTGAAGACGATCAGACCGGCCCCGATTATCCCGATGAACGCTCCGGCTGCCTCGAACAGTCGCAGGGGGTCCATCCGCGGACCGTCGAGCTGATGGTATAGGGCCATGATCGACACGACCATGGCTGCTGCCGAAACACAGATCAGGCCATGCGTTCGCATACCGGCGGCATGGCCGCGCCATTCGCGATCAAGCCCCAGCACCAGACCGAGAATTGCAGCCACGCCAAGCCGGCTGATGATATCACAATCGAGCCATTCGAGGGATGTGACAGGGTTGAGTTCCATGGTTCGCTATTCCGCTTTCTGCCCGGGTCCCGGGATGGGGTCTTCGCGCTCGTCGCAAGCTGATAGGACAACCGACCCGAGTGCTGCAATTGCCGGGTGGGATGCTCTCTCCTGTAGACAGCCGGGCAGCGCCCCTACGATAACCCGTTGCAAAGGTGAGACAATCTCTTCGTGGGACCCTTGCCCGATGCGGGGTCGCCCATGTATTCTCTTAGCGCGGACGGGTTCTCGACACGACAGGAGGAGAAACGTGATGGCGAAGAGAGACAAGGACAAATACACCGACAAGCAGAAGCGCAAGGCCGAGCACATTGAAGAGAGCTACGAGGACCGCGGCGTCTCGCAGGAAGAGGCCGAACGCCGCGCCTAGGCGACCGTCAACAAGGAAAGCGGCGGCGGCAACAAGTCCGGCTCCGGCCGGGGTGGCCAAGGCGGCAAAAAGAGTTCCAGCGAATACGGAGCGGAAAGCAAGTGATGCATAGCTACAAGCTCCGCGCCCGCGATGATCACAATTCAGTGATTGAAGAGATCGACTTCGAATGTCTCTCGATTGCCGGAGCTTTGGACAAGGCCAAGGCCATGGTCAAAGCCGGCCACGCCGATCTCTACGAAGATGGCATGCCGATCTGTTCGATGGAACTGGTGGCGGCAACCGGCGTGTGGCTAGTCGGTAAGCCGCGGCGAGCTGAACGCTAAACGGAATTATAACCGAGCAGCCCTTAGATCGCGGGCAGTTTCCAGCTCTACGTCTGCGTTCGAATTCGCCGCATCGGCAGCTAAAAGGGGATCCGAAAGCAGCCGTGAACGTCCAAAATCAGGACGCCTTATCGACGGCGGCTGCTAGGCCGATTGCAGACTGTCCGGTTCTGATTGCGTGAGCGGACTAAGCCGCTCTTCCGCAGACGACCCTAATTTCGGTCATTCGATGAGATTGGGTGAGCATGGGCCAGCAAAATGCCGAGCATTTCGCGCTCTTGTAAACCTTGAGCGCGAACAAGATTCGCCACACAAGGCTTGCAACTGCAAATGGTTCTCATTAGCAAGCTTATAGGCGCACCGAGATCGGCCAACACAAACACGCTTTAGGGAAACTATCATGAGAACTTACAAGGCGAGCCTCCTCGCCGCAGCCACGCTTTGTTGCCCGTCGCTCGCACTGGCGCAGACTGCCCCCGACATCGAACCGGATAACGGCGCTGAGGCTGCACCTAGAGAGGAGGCCATCGTTGTGGTCGGCAAGCTGACCGACTCCGCACTCGACCGCGACGATATCGAGATCACGCAGGCAAACGACCTGGGTGACCTCTTCCGCCGCACGCCTTCGGTCTCGGTCGGCGGCGCCATTGGTATCGCCGAGAAGATCTACGTTCGCGGTCTGGAAGATGCGCAGCTCAACATCTCCATCGACGGCGCCCAGATCCAGGGCACGCTCTTCCACCACGTCGGGCGCGTCTCTGTCGAACCGGAATTGCTGGAACGGGTGGACATCCAGACCGGGGCCGGTGAGGCTACTTCGGGCTTCGGTGCCATCGGCGGCGCCATCCGCTTCCGCACGCGCGACGCGGTCGACCTGCTGGAACCCGGCCGCAACGTCGGCGGCATCGCCCGCGCCGGGTGGTTCTCCAACGATGGCTACAAGCTGTCGGGAACGGCATACGGGAGAATTGCCGGTGATGTCGGTATCATCGCTTCCTACGTCCACCAGAACCGCGATCCCTACGAGGACGGCGATGGCAACCTCGTCGCCGGGAGCGGCGCCGAGCAGAACGTGGGGTTCGTCAAGATCGGCGGCGATGTCGGCATGGGGCACGGCTTCTCGCTCAGCTACGAACAGCGCGACGAGGAAGGCGAATTCGGTGCCCGTCCGAACTGGCCGGTTCTGGAAGGCGACCCCCTGTTTCCTGCCGAGGCGCAGCGACGCACCGTGATCGGCAACTATCGCTATGACAGCGGCGGCATCCTTGGCGTGGAATTGACCGGTTACTGGTCCCGCGCGCAGTTCGAACTCGACCGGTTCGACCGTTGGGGCCTCTACGGAGCCGAAATCGAGAACTGGGGCGCGGACGCGCGGCTCAACCTTGCCGCCGGAATGCACGATGTCACTCTCGGCGTGGAGTATCGAAACGATCATGTGTCCAGCGCCTATCTGGGCGATCCGGCCATGTGGCAGCCTTGGGCGTGGGACCCGGCAGTCGGTCGCTTCACCGAGAAAGGCGAACTCTTCGGGCTCTATGTGCAGGATCGCTGGCAGGTTTTCGACCAGCTCCTGGTTAGTTTCGGCGCGCGCTACGACAATTATAGCCTCGATCTCGTCACCTACGGCGGCGGCGCGGACAGCGATGGCGTCTCCTTCAACATCGGCGCCGATTACGAAATCGTGCCCGGTCTAACGGCGAATGTCAGTTATGCCGAGGCCTTCCGCGGCAAGGAAATCGGCGACGCCTTCACGCTGGAACACAATGCTGCCTGGGCGATCCTGCAACGGGGCCTCGAGCCGGAGACGGTCAACAATATCGAGGCGGGTCTGGCCTACGATGCGGACGGTTTCTACGCTTCGGCCGCCTATTATCGCATGGAGATCGAGAACGTCGTGCTCGACCAGCTCTACCGCGATCGAACGACTGCGCCGTTGCAGAACAACACCTACTACGAGAACGTCGGCGAATTCCGTTCGGAAGGCTTCGAGCTGCGCGGTGGCTACCGGTCCGGCGCGTTCGGGATCAGTGGCTTCTATAACCACTATAACCCGGAACTGAACGGTCTTCCGGTGAACGGTTACGAGCATCTCGCGCTGGGCAACACCCTGGGCGACCAGTGGAACGTCAGCGCCACGTTCGACCCTGCGCCGTCGCTGGGCTTCGAGGCGAGCTTGACCCGATTCGAGCGCGTCGAGGATCTGGAGGTGCTGTTCCGCGATGTGGAGCTGGGCTATGTCCCGGAAACGCAGTTCATCGAAAAGCCTGGCTACACGACGTTCGATCTGTTCGCCCGCTGGCAGCCTTTCGGCACCGATCGCTTCGAACTGCTGGCGGCCGTCTACAACCTGTTCGACGAGACCTACCTGGCGCACGCCAGCGTGGGCGATTACACCGCCATTCCGGACTACGAGATCGTGCGCGGTGTGAACGAACCGGGCCGCAACGTCCGTGTCAGCGCCTCGGTCCGCTTCTGATGCGCACACGCCCCGCCTTCCGGTTCTGGCACCGCTGGTTCGGAATCCTGGGCGGGGCGTGGCTCATCCTGCTGGCAATAACCGGCTGCGCGATCGCCTGGTATGACGAGCTGGACGGCCTGCTGAATCCCGATCTGCGGCACGCCCAGATCGTGTCGGGCCAACCAGCGCCCATCGACGCCGTGGTGGCGAGCGCGCAGGACGCGTTGCCGGGGTTCGAACCCAATAACATTCTTCTCGCTCAGCGGCCTGACCGAACGCACTGGCTACTGGGTCGCCAGACCATACCCGACGGAACGGCGCGCGCGGTTCAGGCATTCGTCGAACCGGCCTCGGCGCAGTTCGCAGGCTGGCGGAAAAGTGGCGCGATCAGTCTTCATCGCCACCATCTGCCGGACTTGCTTTATGGCCTCCATACCGACCTGCTCGTTGGCGAAATCGGCATAATTTTCGTCGGCCTTCTGTCGCTCGCCTGGCTGATCGATCACTTCCTCTCGCTCCCGCTTGCCTTTCCTCGTCTGAAAGGTGCGCTAAGCGCTTTCAGGGTTGGCGGGCATGCCGGCTCGTTGCGCCAGTTGTGGGATCGCCACCGCGCGAGTGGCTTGTGGCTTTGGCCCGTCACCGGAATGCTCGCTCTGACCGGTGTCACCCTTTCGTTTCCCATGGAAAGCCGCGAAGTCGTCGAAACCGTCTCACCGGTCAGTGATCGCCTGCATTACGCGATGGAAGAGCGGGGCCCGCCGACAAATCCCATCGGGCTCGATGCTGCCATAGCCAGCGTGACCGAGGACCGCGCGCAGGTGCACAGCGTTCGCCCGCACCCCGAGGTGGGCCTCTACGCAGTGCGAACTTTCGATACGCGCGATGTCGACAACCAGGGCAGGCTCTGGACTTACGTAAATATGGAGACAGGCAAGATCACGGCGCAGCGCCACGACGCTGGAGAAAACGCAGGGGATACCTTCTTCATCTGGCAATACGCGCTACACTCGGGGCACGCTTTTGGACTTGCCGGGCGTCTTCTCGTGACGCTGGCGGGACTCGTCACGATCTATCTCGGTATTTCGGGCTATCGATTATGGTGGAAGCGTCGGCGGCGAATTGGGCAAGCCCGATGACTACTTTGCACGCCGATTTTCGGCCGAAGTTCGATCCCGCAAACTACCATTTTTGGGATTTATATCTCGTTAGCTAGGCGATCAAAATCTTTAGGAATAGCTGACCTAACGCGGCGCTGAGTGGACGGCCGCTTTCGGGCGAATCTCGAAGCTCTCGGAATGACCAGGATTGGGGTGCAAAGCGGACGTGGCCGACTGATAGTCTTATTAAGAACGAAAAGAGGTGGCTCTCTGGAAGAGAGCGGAAAAGGGCACGCGATCCCCGCGTCCCATGGAGACTTGAGATGACTGAGATTGAACAACAGAAGCGCATCGCCAACTACCTCGCCGCCTTTGCCCACTTGGTGGGTGGCCAGCCCGGACGCTTCGCCGAATTCCGGGACAAAGTGGATGTCATGCTGAGCGGCACGGCGCCTCACGCCTTCAGCCTGATGCAGTTCTCCGACCGGGTCCAGGCAACTGGTCGCCCGCTCATCTGGGTACACCAGCCTGCAGAGAGCCCCCATGTTCCGCAGATCGGCCTGGTCGCTCAGGTAGACGGCGGAACGCATTATGTCGAAAACTGCATGCTCTGCCTGACTGGCGAAGACGACCGCGCGACTCTCGTACCAGACGGCTTCAATCTCGGCGCATACAGGTTCGACGATATGCTCGATCTGCACCACATCACTCAAGCACCGGCCTCGAACTTGGATGCGGCGGATGGCGATATGGTGAGGGCCTACAAGCGACTTATCGCGATCCAGGCCGACCAATGGGAGCGGGGTGACATCTTCGACCTGCCTCATCTCGCACGGGCAGCCTAGATTTTACGGTGTGCCGGATCGTCCGTAGGCGATCCGGCATCGCCACTCAGGAGCTATCTTCGTTGGTCGATTGCCCTGAGCATAAAGTTTTTAACGCGAATTCCTAAACGCTTCGTAACCGGCGATGGTTAACGGCAGTTATTAATCTGTTAGTCTTCGCCAGTTGCGACTGTCGCAATGAGCGGTTGTTCGGATTGGAGCAGGTTAGATATGCCTACACTCGGTCAAGCATTAGCTGTGGAAGAGTGCCGGAATGGCAGGAAATGGGCCGGAAACAGTCCTGCTGAAATGCGTCGGGCGACCCATCACCGACCTCCTCGTACACGCGTATCTGTCACCAGAAATGATCATCACTCATGCAAGAAACGTGATCACACCGTCGGAGAAGCATTTCAGCATCGAGTTCACGCAGCCACTGTACTATTTCTGCAGCGCTTCCGGACGATATTGGCGCTAGACAGCATCTCGAGAACTTCCAGATTGATACGTGTGTCGACCGCTTCGGGGCCGTTTCCGGACTGTCTGCTATTGGAGCGTTACGTCTGTCGTAAGCTTACTTTTGACCTACGCAAATGACTTTCGTTCCCGCCAGTTGATGAATCAATCTTTTATTCGCATATCCACGTTCGGTGTGTGGAACTTTTCAGGCGGAGCAGAACGAAGACTATGGAAAGCATCGGCGCTGATCTCGAAGTCATGAAGCGCGTGCCGCTGGCAGACGAGCATGTTACGGCGATGTGCGCAATCGGCCATGAGCGCGCCTATCACAAAGGTGAAATGGTCGCCGAAATCGGCCAACCTCATGATACGTTTGTCTACGTCATCGAAGGTGAGATCGAAGTCGTCGATCCCTTTTCCGGTGAGCGCTTACTGGAATCCAGCCTTGGGCCGACTCAATTCATGGGCGACATTTCCTTTCTGAACGCGGGGTCGCATTTTCTTCCAATGCGAGCGACAGTGGACACGCGGGTCATCGAGGTTCCGCGTGAGGACATGCTCGATCTGATGGGCCGCGTGCCCGAGCTTTCGGATCATATTATCACGGTGTTTGCCGCGCGCAGACGCAGGCAGTTCGAACTCAAGAACAGCATGATCAAGCTGATCGGTGCCGACCGGGATGCCGCGGTTCAGGACGTGGAGACCTTCCTCGCGCGCAACCGTGTGCCCTTCCAGTCCTTCGACCTCGATAGCAGCGATGATGAGGCCTCGCGCCTGTGCAATCTGGTGGATCACGAACCGGCCGTCATCGTGGGGCAGGATCGCAAGCTGGATGATCCCACTCCCCGCAAGGTCGCCCAGATCCTCAATTTGGATCTCGACGTCGCCGACGATACGATTGTCGATGCTCTCATCGTAGGCGGAGGGCCAGCAGGCGTCGCGGCTGCGGTCTATGCTGGGGCGGAAGGCCTGTCGGCGCTCCTAATCGAAGATACTGCTATCGGCGGTCAGGCGGGGACTTCGAGCCGGATCGAGAATTATATGGGATTTCCGACCGGCATTTCCGGTGCCGACCTCGTCTATCGCGGCCAGATACAAGCGATGAAGTTCGGCACCTGCTTTGCGATGCCGCGCCGGGTTGAAAAACTGGAAAAGCGACCCGACGGCCTGTTTCGCGCGACGCTGGATGACGAAGCCCATGTCTGTGCGCGGGGAGTTGTGGTCGCGACCGGGGTGCAATATCGCCGCATGCCGCTCGACCGGCTCGAGGAATTCGAAGGCGCGGGGATATTCTACGCGGCGACCGACATGGAAGCGCGCTTTTGCCGCAACACCGATGCGATCGTGATCGGGGGCGGCAATTCCGCAGGGCAAGCCGCGATGTATCTTTGCCGCGCGGCCAAGCAGGTCCATGTCCTGGTTCGTGGCGAGAGCTTGGCGGATTCTATGTCGAACTATCTGAGCAGACGGCTGGAAGCCGAGCCCAACATCCAGATTCATTATGGCTGCAAGATCACTGCACTGCATGGCGAGGATCATCTTGAGGCAGTGACGGTAATGGATGCGCAGGGAGAGTGGGGCATGGACACTCGCGCGCTGTTCATCATGATTGGTGCTGCACCCAATACGAACTGGCTCTCGGATTTGGTCAATCTCGATGCCAAAGGCTTCGTGCACACCGGTGAAGCGGCCGGCGCGGAAACGCCTTACGAAACCTCCCATCGCGGAATCTTCGCTGTGGGAGACGTGCGCGCGGGATCGGTCAAACGCGTCGCTTCGGCCGTCGGTGAAGGCTCGGTCGTCATTTCCGCCGTCTTCAACCATGTGCAGAACCTACCGGAGCTGGTACGCTAGCTTATCGGGTAGGCTTCCCGCCCGGATCATTGAGGAAGCTGCAAAATCGCTGCTGCAAAGAAAGGCAGCGCTATGCCAATCTGCACACAACAACCGAGAGGCCGAGCCAGCATCGGCGCTGATGTCTGCCGCGAGCACCTACTCTAGAGGCGCGATGGCCATGACACGTGTCCTGCTTACGGACTTTTTTTGGGCCGATTGCAGACAGTCCAGTTCTGGCGAAGCAAGTCGCGAAACCGGACATTCTGTTCACTCAGTAGTGAGCTCAAAATCGACACTGTTGTCACGGCTTACTTCTTGCAGAATCACCGCCGCATCCGTCCGCCTGTCGGCGGAATGGCTAGAACCTCAACCCTGTATGCAAGTTTATCTGGGGCGACTTGTCGGCACTCTCCAGACGGATGTTTGTTAATGGAGTCGCTGCTTCGATAGCGAAATCGAAATCGTCCAGCCGTGCGCGCAGCCCCCCACCAGCCGAAACCAGTGTCCCGCCGCCGAAGCCGGTGCCGATATTCCTAGCATAACCACCATCCAAGAAAGTATAGAGCTGGAGCCAGTCGAGCGTCGAGGTGGGGTTGTCGAGATCCTTGCGCAGTTCGACAAGGCCCGCGATCCCCTCATCACCGAAGCGCTCGCTGAAATCATAGCCGCGAACGCTGTAGGGTCCGCCGATCGAGAACTCCTGCGACGACAGCAAGGGTCGCGAGGCGATCTGGCCATTCGCGGCAATACGCAGGCCGAAGCCGGTTCCAAGGTCCAGCGCGGAATCGAACCAAGCAAAAGCCCTGGTGAACCGGGCACTTGCATTGGCGCGCGATGCAAGCGGATCGCCAACCTCCGTCGTTCCCCCGATCGCCAAGCCTCTCGTCGCGCCGATGCCACCATAGATGCGGCCGATGCCGATATTGGCATTGGCCGCAAAATTAACCGAGGCGGTGACTAGATCGTCCTCTTCAAAGAGCACGCCCTCCCGTGCTTGGCTCACATTCAGATAGGCCAGCTCACCGTTTAGCCACAGGTTGAAGCCATTGCCCCGCACCAGTGCATTGCTCGCGAAAATCGCTGCGTAGCGATTGTGTCCGCGTAAATTGCTGTCCCCCCGCGTTAGCCCAGCCGAAGCGGCGATACCGATCACCGTTGCGCCGTCGCCGAGTGTCTTGGCATAGCGGGCGTTGACGAAGACCATTTCGCGCGGCTGAGCGATGGTGCTAATCGCATGGACAGTGACGCTATCGTCATCGGCAAAGATGCCGTTTAGATCGAGCCGTAACCTGGCGCGGATCGGGCCGAAGCGGGCCGAGCCGAAATTATCCAGCGCGGCATAGCCGATGGCAGGGATTTCCCTGGCCTCGACAACCAGAACGCCAGCACCGCCCTCGCGCAGGTAGTCGGTTCTGGCGATGCTAATCCCCGGCAGTTCGCCCGCGAGCAGGAGCTGGCGTTCGATGAGTGAGGCATGCGGATTTCCCCCAACGAGCGGCGCCAGCGTCTTGCGCAAGCGGTCATTGTCCGTCCCAACGATCCGCACTTCGTCGATCTGCCCGATATCGAGTTCGACCGTGACGATACCCAGCCTGACAGCTTGCGCGGGGATCTGCGCGCTTGCAAAAATGTAGCCGCGTTCGCGTGCATGGGCGGCGATGCTGTTGATGAGGTTGCGCAAGGTCTCAGCACTGGCGTTCTGGCCTATGAATCTTTCATAGCTCGCGGCTAGGTCGGATGGCGTAAGTTCGGCAATGCCGCGAATATTTATCGCACCGATAACCATGGCGACGTCTTCGCTCACCGGGCTTTCCTCGTGGGGAGGTGAGAGGCGCTCGAATGGCTGGAGGACGGTATCATCTATTCGCGGGCCGGCGGCGTTCTCACCAAAGCTCGAACGAACGTCTTCGTTCATCGCCTCGAAGGAATGGCCTGCTTTCTGCGCGAACGCAGGCAGGCTTGTTGCCAAGGCAGCAAGGGCGATACTGTCGCGCAGGAATTTGATTGGATCGGCCATGCCTTTCCGATGCCGCATGAGCATTAGGAAAGGATTACGATTATATAAGGGTTTAACCGAAAATTCAGCGCCTTTCGAAACCGTAGGCTGTTTCGAATGGTATAGCGCGGCCTGCGCAAACCATTTTTCAGTATTTCCGACGCGGACGGAATTTGATGCGGAGATTTAGGGTGAAGAACGTCGCAAAGATCGCAGCGATCATGGCGCTGGCTGTGGGGGCAACCGCCAAGGCGGAATCTCCGTCGTGGACCCTTTCCGAGAGCACCGGGAGCGTGCACATTCTGCGTGCGGGCGTGTCGTCGATTGCCGTGGCCGGGGGTAGCCTGCGCTCGGGCGATGTCGTTTCGACTGGCAAGAAGGGGCGCGCGGTCCTTGTGCGCGGCCGCGAATATGTGGTCGTCTCGCCCAACAGCCGGCTGCGCATCACCAATCCCGAAAGCAGCAGCGCGATTACCCAGTTCTTCGAGGAGATCGGGACGGTCCTGTTCAAGATTGAGCGCAAGTCGACTCCGCATTTCGGTGTGCAGACGCCCTATATGGCCGCTGTCGTGAAGGGCACGACATTTAGCGTTACGGTATCCGACAGAGGATCGGCGGTGCAGGTCACCGACGGCGCGGTGCAGGTGGCAACCAATGATGGCGGCGCGAGCTATCTCTTGTCGCCCGGGGCAATCGGCATGGTCGAGGCAGGCCAGCAATACCGGCTGGTCATCAGCGGAGCTGAATCGAAAGTTATCGATTCGCCCAATGCGGCGCACGCTCCGGCGCCGACCGAGGCTGCCAGGGATAGTGCGGGCGACGGGAAGGCAAAGGAATCGGTTCGGATCGCCGGAGGCACCGCTGACGGGGTGATCGACACGGCCATTGCAAATGAGCCAGTCTCATTGGGGTCGCTCACCGGCGGGCTGGTCAACAGTCCCGCCGGCACCCGCTCGGCCTTTGCATCGGAGAATGCCCGGGGGAATAACGGCCAAGGCGAAAGTGGTGTCGGAAACGGCGGCAATGCTGATGGCTACGCACTTGCCATAAAAGCGCAGAGTTCTGACCACCGGCCCGGTGCCGGCAACGGCGGCGGCAACGGCAATGGCAACGGCGGCGGCAATGGCAACGGCGGTGGCAACGGTGGCGGCAATGGCAATGGCGGCGGCAACGGTAACGGCGGCGGCAATCCCAACGCCGACTGATGCGCGCGCTCCACTTCGATACGCTTTTCGTGGGTTAACCAAACCTACAGGGCTTGGCTGTAGCGCCTTCTTTTAGGTTCGGAGGCGAGAGACAGCAGATGGAGGGGCATTCTCCGCGGGCCGGCAGAGATTATGACGTCCTGTGGGCATGGGTGATCGCGTTTGCCGGTGCTTGGCTGGTTTTCGCGACGGGGATTGGCGAGGGGGTGGAGCGCCAAGCGCGTAATCTCCAGTCGAGTGTGCTCGAAAAGCGGGCTACGGGCGATCTGGCGATAGTGGAGATCGACAGCGCATCTCTACAAGCGCTCGAAGCCTGGCCTTGGCAGCGCGAAATTTACGCCCGGCTCGTGACCCGCCTGTCCCAGGCAGGGGTTGAACTGATCGCTTTTGACGTCGACTTCTCCTCTCCATCGACGCCTGGACAGGACCATCTATTCGCGCGTGCGCTGGCGGAGGCTTCGGCGACAGTCGTTCTACCCACTTTCAAGCAGCGCGCGACGTGGGCGGATGGCGGCTATGCCGAAAGCCTGCCGCTCGAAATGTTTTCAAGGTCCGCTTTCCTGGGCTCTGTCAACGTTCATCCCGATTCGCAGGGCAGGCTCGACTCCTATAGCTATGGCACTGTCACAGGCGGGCTCCCTCGCCCATCGCTCGCGAGCTTGATCGCGGGTGCATCCGGTGAAGTCGACACGCAATTTGCGATCGATCAATCGATCAATCCGGCAACCATCCCGGCCTACAGCTTTTCTTCCGTCCTGGAGGCGCCCGACGATTTCTTGGCGCAGCTCAGAGGCAAGAAGGTCATCGTTGGTGCGACCGCGATCGAGTTGGGTGATCGTTATACAACGAGCCGCCACTCAGTGGTGCCGGGCGTCGTCATCCAGGCGCTGGCGGCTGAAACGCTGATGCACGGCACCGATTTCAACAATTTCGGCTATATCCCCTCCTTCGTCCTGACCGCCCTTCTGATGCTGTTTGTTGGCTTGCGCATGAAGGGACGCTCGAACGGCCTGGCACTTGCCGCAATAGCGATGGTCATGGGCCTTGTTGGCCTTCGAATGCTGGTGCAGTCCCTCAAGCTCGGCACCTTCTCCAACTTGGCGGCCTTCGTCTTCCTAGGATTGTTTTTGCTGGCCGGAAGGGCGCTTCGCACGCAAAATGCGCTGCGCACCACCAAATTCATCGATCCGGCGAGTGGTCTTCCCAACGAGGCGGCTTTCGAGGCCTTCGTCGCAGGACGCAGCGGAAGTCAGTTCATCATCGGCAAGGTGCACGATTTCGGCGACCTTCTCGAAATCGTTCCCTACAAAGGCCGTCGCGACATGTTCGAGAACATCGCCCGCCGCTTGGCTCTGGTCGCTCAGGACGAGCGCGTCTACCATCTGGGGGGGGGCTATTTCGCCTGGTCGATGGACGACGGTTATCGCGATGGTCTCGACGATTACTTTCAGTCGATCCTTGCCCTGTTCCGCTCGCCAGTGCTGGTCGGCTCGCAGCGCATGACGGTCGAGTTCGGATTTAGCATCGGCCGGGAATCCATTGAGGGTGCGAAGAATGTCGCCCTGCGTGTTGCCCGGGATGGCCGGCAATGGTCCTGGCACGACGGCGAGATGTTGAGCGAGACCGAGCAGAAGGTCGAGCTTCTTGCCGATTTGGAAACGGCGCTTGAGTGCGGCGATGTCTGGCTTGCTTACCAACCCAAGTGGGACCTTGCGCGGGACCGTCTCGATGGGGTCGAGGCACTTGCACGCTGGACCCACTCCGAAAGGGGCGACATCAGCGCCGCGACGTTCGTCCCGATCCTCGAGGCTTCGGGCAAGATCGGCACGTTCACCCTTCATATCATCAAGTCGGCCCTGATCGACCTAGCGGAATGGCACGCCAGCGATCCGGATCTGCATTGCTCGGTCAATATCTCTGCCAAGTTGCTGACCGACGCGCGCTTCGTCGAAAAGGCCATCCTTGCCGTGGATGAAGCTCCAATCGAGAATTCATGCGTGGTTTTCGAGATCACCGAATCCGCCGCGCTTGCAGAAATCGAGCAGTCGATCGAGGCGCTGGAGCGCATCAAGGCAGCCGGGATAGCGATATCGATCGACGACTACGGCACCGGCCAGTCGACGATGAGCTACTTGCAGCGACTTCCCGCAGCCGAGATTAAGATCGACCAATCCTTCGTGCGGACGATCGAGCACGATTCTGCCAACCGCATCATGGTCGGCTCGACGATCCAGATGGCGCAGGCACTGGGGCTGCGCGTGGTCGGGGAAGGAATCGAAGACCAGCGCTGTCTCGATATTCTCAAGGAGTTCGGCTGCGACGTCGGCCAGGGCTGGCATATTTCGAAGCCTCTAACCGCGGCAGATTTCGTTGCTAACTGGCTTCGTCCCGACGGCCAACTAAGCGCCTGATGCATTAGGGCGCTCCAAGCTGATCGAGCGCGGCACCAGGCCGGTCATCCCCGCCAAGTGCAATCGCACGGTGGATCCCGAGCACGATCGGCAAAGCTGACGCCAGCGCAACGTGGTCGAGCGCAAGTATTGCCGCTTCAAGGACTGTCTCAGTGTGGCCACCCGCTTCGATCAGAATATCAAGACCTTCATGGCAATGATCGCCATCGCTGCCTTCATGGTGGATCTAATGAGTGCGGACCCTAGAAACTTTCCGCCTCATAGTTGGACATCGGCGGTCCGCATACAGGGCGAAGCTGCCTATCCGCTTTCAGGTATTTTTTGAGAGAGCTTGAACGTCCGACAATGGGGCGCAAAGCGGACTTAGCACAGCGGTCCCCAACGCGAGATATACTCCTTATCGGGGTGTGCCTTCAACCCGCGGCATGGCCGGTCAGAATTCCCCGAGTAATCGACAGGTATAATGCAGCGAGGCCGAAGCATCGGTGCCGCTTTCCGATCGCTCGAGCAGACTGCGAACTGGGTCTGGCATCATCAGGTCGGCGAACGGAAACGTGCTGAGCCCGCATTGGATATCGGCACCCTTCGCCAGTACCGAACCCCAGTCACGCGCAAGCTGACCACGGAAGTAGCTTTCGCGGCGGGCCAAGCCCGCCGCGAAATGAGAGTGTGTCCCTGGCCTTGAACCAGCTCACTAACTGTTGCTAGGAACACTTTATGCTTTGGCGGCGGCTGGGGAGTTTCTGCCGCGGAGCCATCGGGTTCCACCGAACCAGTACGCGCGGCGTCAGTTTGAAGGGGTTCGCTCTGTCGCGCAGCCAACATCTGCCTCGCCAGATCGACGGTAGCCTGCATCTGCTGGACGTCAGCTCCTCGTGCAGCCAGACGGGTTGCAGCTACATGAGACGCTTCACTTGTGCTTGAAGTCCTCATGCTGCGCTACTCCACGCAGTCTTGTGCTCACGCCATGCATCGAGCGCACTAGCGTAACCCTTATCGGAGCAAAGGCGCGCATCGACCTCGGTGAGGCCATTGAGCGTGAGCCCTCGCGGAAGCACGACAACGTGCACATGGCTCCCATTGCCGTGTAGCCCCGCGCAGCTCGGCACATGGCCGATCAAGATTACAGGGAACCGATTAGCGAAGTGCGACCGCGCAAATGCGCGAACCCTTTCATAAGCGTGGTGCCATGCCTCGTTCGAGTCGAGGTAGATCTTGGTCTGGATCATGGCGTGCTTCTCGAAGGTCGGCAGCGCTTCATCGAACCGTCGGGTCAGGAAAGCGAGGTCGACGTAATCAGCAGGCGCTGTTGGAGGCAGCAGGACTTCCACTTTCGTGGCTTGGCCAAACTTCGGATCATCGCCCAAGCGCACCTTGCGATCGATCCAACTGGAGATGCCTTCGCGGTCTCTCGTCTCCTGGTACCAGTACCGCGTGAATGCGAAGTCCGGATGCTCTTCGCGCACGTCATGCAGGAACGAGTTGAGCTTCCCCGGAGCAGGTGACTTCTTGGCTGCGCTGCGTTTCTTTGCTGGTGAAGTAGCCATGCTCAGTATCCCCCTTCGAAGGAGGGTTTCTCGGCCGCTCGCATTATGCCGGCGTAACGCTGGTAGCCTGTCTCGAACGGGGGCAGTTCGCACGGTTCGAGCCCATCGGAACTCAGGCGAAAATAGGGGCCTGAGCCAGCGCACGGGATAAGCCACAGACTGCTGAGGTCGAGCCGCCAAGCGACATAATGGTTCAGCCATTCGCTAGCCTCATTCAACAACACATCGAACGAGGCGCCGTGCAAGGCATCAAAGCGAAGCAGGATGAGATCCATACCCGTGATCTGCGCCATGAGCTCGCATTCAGGATAAAGCAGCGGACGATCGCACGAGGTTGCGGCGAGCGCCAAGTTCGCTGCCAGAGAGGTAACTACCCCCTGATTGAGCTGCTCGTCGAGAGGCTCGCCTCCTCGCACCGACACGCCGCAGGCTTCGACGAGTGCTCCTAGGCGACTGCGCGTTCTGTGTGCTGTTTGCGGGAGCAGTGGTTCGCCCATCACCGGGCGTTTGAGTGTGACCAGATTCATATTCTATCTTCCTTGGAAAGAAGCCGTTCTGGCCGAGGGCGGCTTCCCCCTATTTTCATCATCTCCTCGGCCTCACAGCCGATCACTTCCTCCATTGGTTAGGTCGACGCGCCGGCTCTCGGCGCGCGAGAATGAATTACTCTTTTCTTTCGCGGAACGGACTACTGGCGCTGACTTAAGGCACCGCTTGCTGGCGCTGAACCTCGCGTATGCGCAGTTCTGTCGGGCGGTGAAACGACAGATCACCGAAGAGGCTAGCCTCACAGCGCGGGGTCGCATTTCACACTGGATGATCTGCCGTTCCTCTATAAGGTAAGCACGGTGATCACGCTTCACCACCTAGGTGTTCTGCACAGTGTCCCGATGTCGAACACCACGGCGACAGCCCTGCGAGCGCTTACGAATTCTTGTGCCCGCGTCTAATTAGGAAGCCCGCTCGACGCCGCGGTATAAGCAGGAAGTTCGAACTGCGCAGAAGCCTCTAGTTGAACCACCAAGCCAGCCCTACGCCCACTGCAGCGAGGTGAAGGCTCAGGAGCACAAAGAACTCCAGCGTAGTTCCGAGGCCTGCGCGGCTACGCTTGGCCACCGGGACACCACGGCTCGCGTCGGCCGGACCAGGTTCGAGCGAGACCCTCTGCGACTAATTGAGCACCAATAGAACGGCCTGAACGATGTAGGGTAGCGAGCGTGCGACCGTAGCGATCCTGGCCGGTACGGGCGATCTCGAAGGCGCCGGCATTCAAGAGCTGAATGAGCCTGTTCCTGGCCCGCAGGGCCAGCGCCCTCTCGTATTCGCACGCGCCGATTAGCTCTGGCGTATCGATGTCGGCGATCCGGATTTTCTCACCTTCAAGCCAAACTGTATCGCCATCGTGGACGCAGTGATCACGTGGGCCAGGGGCACAAACAGCGAGCGCGGCAGCAATCGAAAACATTTGTCCACTCTAGCTTGAAAGACAGAATTTTCCTACTTGGAACAAATATGGAACATGGTGCCCATTGAGTCGGAGATTTCCATGATCGTTCTAAGCCCGCCAATGCTCGCCGCTATAGCTTGCATCATCACTGCCTGTGCTGCCCTGGTCTGGTCAGTGCGGCGAAAGCCATGAGTTCGAAGCGTCTCGATACGATCGCCGATTACTCGCGCCACGGCTACGTGCTGCGGGTGGACTGTCGCCGTTGCCGCAGGATTGCTTTGCTCAATCCACTCAGCATCGTGTTGCTTTGTCAAATGCGCGGTTGGTCAAAGCAGATGTCTGCGCTTGAAGGCCGCCTGCGTTGCTCTCGGTGTGGAAGCCGCGATACGAGGCTTGGACCGGCGTTTGGCAACGCCAGAGGCTCTCCATAATAGGCGGCTTTGCGCCCTCCATCCGGCCGTTCGGCCTTGTCGCTGACGAACCCGAAAGCCGCCATTCGTTCCGCAAGCGCTCAACTGGTTCAGACCCGACATTGCGCTCACGGCCCAACAGGCGTGGCCACAATTATGTTCGGAGTGCAGCAATCAGGGCGTCCCGAGCCATGGCCACGCGCGGGTGTCGCAGCGATGAGCGTGCCCAGACGAGGTAGTAAGCGTTGCGCGGCACCGTGATCGGGGCGGGGATCTCGATCAGCGTGCACGAAGCGCGTTCGCTGCGGGTGAGATAGCCGGGCAGCACCGTCCAGCCGAGGCCCGCGCGCAATCCCGACCGTAGCACCCGCAGATCGGGCGCGGTCAAGCCTGGCTGGCTGGTCAGCTCGATCTGGTTTGCCTCGAGCCAGGTCCGCAGCAGCGGCCGGTCAAGATCGTAGGCGAGGTGGGCCGTCCGGTTGAGCCCGTCGGCAAGCGGCAATTCGGCAATCCGCATAGCCACGGCGGGCGAGGCTACGGCGCGCAGGTGCTCTTCGCCCAGCACATGAAAGGCCAACCGCGCATCTTCGGGTTGCGAGGCGGTGACGGCCAGGTGCACCTTGTCTTCGAGCAGCAAGGCATAGAGCGCCTCGCGCCCGCCGATATGCAGGCGCAGGTCAAGCCCCGCATCCAGCAGCGGGGCCAGCCGGGGCGTGATCATTTCGCCCAGCAGGTCGGACGGCGCGGCGATGTGGACCGTGCCGGAAATGCGGGACGAGCGGGCCCGCGCGCTGGCCAGAGCCGATTCCGCCGTGTCGAGGCTGCTCCCGATGGAAGCCGCGAGGTCGTCGGCCATCGCGGTCGGTCGCACACCCCGCGAATGGCGGTCGAACAGGGGACGGCCCAGTTGCGCCTCGAGCGATGCGATGTGCTGCGACGCCGCCGGTTGGGTGATGCCGATTGCCCGGGCCGCCTCGCTCAGTGAACGACGGCGGTAGACTTCAACGAAGGTGCGCAACTGCAGGAGGGACATTCCGGTTCCATAAGCAGAATTATGGCCGCCCGCCAATCCCGCTGCATTTCCTGATGCCGTTCCCTGCGTATCTAGGCCGCCGAGAGGAACGCTCGAATGCAAGATCGCCGCCAGTTGATGAAAGCGCTCACCGCTGCCTCTGTGGTGGGCGCGGCGCCGGCGGGTGCGTTCGCGGGTGTTCCCGACATGACCCGAAAAGGACAGCTGACGATGACCCGCATTCTCATGGTGGCCACCTCCGCCGACCGCATGACCCCCGGCACCGAACCAACGGGTGTGTGGATCGAGGAGCTCACCACCCCCTATTACGCCTTCCGCGACGCGGGCGCCGAGGTGACGCTGGCTTCGATCGAGGGCGGCGCCATCCCCGTGGACCAGCGCAGCGTCAACGCCGACGGCGAAAACGACGCTTCGGTCGAGCGCTATCTGAAAGACGACGCGCTAAAGGCCGAGGTTGCCGGCACCCCGGTGTTCACCAGCATCGATCCCGCCGGCTACGACGCGCTGTTCCTGCCCGGCGGCCATGGCACCATGTTCGATTACCCCGGTAGCGAGGATCTGGCGCGCCTGGTCGAACGCTTCGACCGCGAGGGCAAGATCGTTGCCGCCGTCTGCCATGGGCCGGCAGGGCTGGTCTCGGCGAAGAAGGCCGACGGCACGCCCATCGTCGCCGGCCGCCGTGTCGCGGGCTTCACCGACAGCGAGGAACGCGCGGTCGGCCTAGATCAGGCGGTGCCGTTCCTGCTCGAAACGCGCCTCAAGGAGTTGGGCGCCAAGCACGAGGGCGGCCCTGACTTTGCCCCCTTCGCCCTGCGCGACGGCAATCTGGTGACCGGGCAAAACCCCGCCAGCGCGGCGCGCACTGCGGAGCTCGTGATGGACGCCCTCAAGGACAAGGTGGCCTGACCATGCGCTATCTTCACACCATGATCCGCGTCGCCGATCCCGAGGCGGCGGTCCGGTTCTTCACGCTGCTGGGTCTCAAGGAGACCCGGCGCATGGAGAACCAGGCGGGGCGTTACACGCTGATCTACCTTGCCGCTGACGAGGATTTCCGCGGCGACGGCGAGCAGGGCGATGCCGAGGTCGAGCTGACGTACAACTGGCCGCCCGAGGATGGCAGCGCTGCGGAGACTTATACCGGTGGCCGAAACTTCGGCCACCTCGCCTACGGGGTCAACGACATCTATGAGACGTGCGCGCGGCTGCAGGCGGGCGGTGTGACCATCAATCGCCCCCCGCGCGACGGATACATGGCGTTCGTTCGCTCGCCCGACGGGATCTCGATCGAATTGCTCCAGAAGGGCGAACACAAGGCTTCGGCCGAACCCTGGGCCTCTATGCCCAACACGGGCGCATGGTGATGGCGCGCCTGTTCGAACCGCTCGAGGTCGCGGGGCTCCGGCTCGCCAACCGCATCGTCATCGCGCCGATGTGCCAGTATTCGGCCGAAGACGGCGCGATGAACGACTGGCACCGGATGCATCTCGGCCAGTTGGCGCTGTCGGGCGCAGGCGCGCTGACGATAGAGGCGACCGCTGTCAGCCCGGAAGGGCGCATCACCTACGGCGACGTTGGCCTGTACGACGACCCGACTGAAGCCGCGATGCGAAGCGTGCTCGAAAGTGTGCGCCGTTGGTCGGACATGCCGCTGATCATCCAGCTGGCCCATGCCGGCCGCAAGGCGAGCTGCGCCAAGCCGTGGCACGGCGGAACGCAGATCGCCCCCGATGCGGAGAATGGCTGGCAGACCGTGGCACCCGGCGCCATCCCATTCGCTCCGGACGACCATCCCCCTGTCGAACTGGACGAGTCAGGGCTTGCCCGCATCCGGGAGGCGTTCGCGGATGCCGCCCGGCGCGCCGGCAGGCTGGGCATCGAAGCCATCCAGATCCACGCCGCGCATGGCTATCTGCTCCACGAGTTTCTTTCGCCGATCTCCAACCGGCGCGGCGACGACTACGGCGGCAGCCTCGACAACCGGATGCGGTTCCCGCTCGAAGTGTTCGATGCCGTGCGCGAAGC
>Ga0208316_1000354_pt1 | contig 42441 bp, 38 predicted proteins | sample MalvireepMed_231_FD_184240 | JGI IMG/M metagenome (GOLD analysis project Ga0208316, IMG submission 184240) | Marine viral communities from the Global Malaspina Expedition - Malaspina viral metaG DeepMed_231 (SPAdes) (version 2) | ecosystem: Environmental > Aquatic > Marine > Oceanic | place... | reverse complement strand
GAAATTGAGAGATTGATTGATCTATTTGGATTTTTGCAATTCCAAGTGGTGTAATAAATGGTCTTTCTGTTATCGTTTCTTTTGATTCATTTGAATAAAGCTTAAAGTCCATCAAAACTTCTTTGAAAGAACATTTAATGCTATCAATCATGTCTTTTTCGTTAGAGTAAATAAAATAATCATCTACATATCGATGTATACAATAATCTTTTTTGTTGATGTAGCCCTGTCTATATAAATTATTTTCCACAATCGTATCAATTCGTTGCAGTATTATTTCTGCAAATATCCTGCTAAATTCTGGGCCTACAATTATTCCGTGAGATTCGCCGTCATTTAAACGCATCATCAATTTATCGAAATTGATTTCGAATGAATTGCTGTTTAAATTATTTTTAGAAAACTCTTTTCCTTTTACAGCCCAAGATATGCTGTGCGTATAAATTGATGGGAAGCACTTAGAAATATCAAACTTTCCAGAATACTTGTATTTTTTTTCTAGTGATAGATATTCAAGTGATTTATAATATTTATAAAGTAAAGTATATTTTTTGTAGGTAAAAAAAGAATTAGCAAAACCTAATTCATCGTTACTGTCCTCAGCAAGCTCATCTTCATTAACATCCATATCGACATTAATAAAAGACCTTAGTGACTTACCTGAATAGAGTTTAAAGTAACTAGTTACACCATTCGGTGAACGGATAGTAAAATTGGATAAACTACAGAGTGAAATGATAAGCTCAGAATTTTCATATAGAAATTCTGACATTTTAACTTGATGAGCGGGGTGAGGAAGGTGTAACTCTCTCTTGTCACCATTAGGTTTTGCAACATTTACTGTATAGGACTTCGATGAACCTACCTCTTGACTATTCAATAGCCAAGTTAAACCCTTATGATAGGGAATTTTATTATCTGTAATATCTTTTATGTAATTATAAAGTCCGTGATTAGAAAATATCATGGGGGTTTCGTAAGGAAGTACATCAGACATTAATGCTCTAAATCGATCGTGCTTCTTAACTTTAATTTTAAAGCTCACTCCAAACTCCCTTTATCTTTCTAATATCTCTCGGTGTGAATTTTTCCTTAGATCTTGTTCTAAATCCTTTAATAAAGGAAAACTCTGATAATTGATTTCTCAAATTATTGTCAATATGGAAATTTGAATATTCTGGTGATAGATTGATATAGTAGTATAATAATTTGTCAAGCTCTGCTAGCTGAGTTTCGTCGTTCATTCTCTGGTAGTTATAGTAAAGACCAGAATATAAGGTGTCAGAGTCGGCCTTATTTTGATCGATTGCAAAACTATTTGTAAGGAACTTTAGTCTTTTTATTAAGAGTTTTTTCTTGCCGAATTTTCTGTAATGCCAGAATGAATTATGTAATCTTCTTTTAAATCTTGCTGTCTTGTTCGCTGATAGCCCAATATTGACTCGACTTTGATCTTTTTTTGCTTTGCAATAAGTGGCGTAAAATGAAAATTTGTAGCCGAGAAAATCCATGGAGTGTGGTGGATTTTTACAAGTGCATTTTTTCTTGCATTTTTCAAAACTTACGTTAAAAGACTTGTTTTTGTCTATGTTGAATTCTAATCCATCAGGCAATAATGGCTTTAATGATTCACTAATTTTAAGTGGTGTGGTTGAAAATATAATAATGTCGTCTACATAACGAGCGTAATAATATACGCAATCAATTCTTTTTACAGCATTGTCAAAATCTCGCATAAATATTTCAGACAATGTTGCACTAATACTTAAGCCTCGAGGGAGGCCTTTTGTCCCAGATACGCGTTGAAGATCTAATTTTATTTGGTTAAAAAAAGACCAGATTGCATGTTCGTATTCAGAAGCTAAGAGTCCGTCATCAATAAGTTTTTTTATACTTTTGAATAAGCAGATTCTTTCATAAAAATTCTTGATGTCGAGACGGTAAATATATTTTTCATGTTTCTCTTGCAGTAACGAAAGCATTTGTCTGACCATAAGGTTACGGTCTGCTTGTCTAACTTTGTATAGTCCCTTTATTACTTTGTTTAACGATTGCAAGACAACTTCATCTTTCAATGAGGTACACATATAAAAAAACTTGTCATCACCTTCTTTTTCAAAGTTCCCAAATGAGAAATTGCCGCTTAAAAGGTCTGACTCAAGCTCGTTAGAATCGAAATTTACGCTTCGTTTGTATGGGCGGTTTCTAAACATACCTCTTCGTTGGAGTTGCTGCTTGTACTTGTCTAGTTTTTTTGCTCGAAATAATGTTACTGCCATCTACCTTCCTTGCTATTGGCTTTTAAAGAAATGTCTCTAGATTCAATGTATCAGATTGTTAATAGTTTATCTCCCCATTTAGTTAGCGCATGTACACGCTTTTCCAGGTACTCTTGAAGGTTATAAACCTTCTGCACACCCTGCAATTGGTGATTTAAAATTTTCTCTACAACTATCGGATCTGCGCCGATATCAGAATCGCCTAATCGTGTTGCGAGAGTTCGTCGCAAGTCATGAGGAACAAACTTCGGTACACCTATCTGCTTAAGTTTTCTGTCTATAGCTCGCGATAATGAGTGCCTGTCAATTGGTTGTTCGCCAGGACTACGTTTTATACATGTGGTGCTAGGGAATACGAACTCTGAGTTGAGGTAGCCAAAAGCAGAGCGTAACTCATCTAGCATTACAATCATATTTTGAGTGATTGGTACCTTGTGTATTCGGTCGCCGCCTTTCTTCTGCTTCACTCGTTCACAGGGTATGATCCATAGCATTGTTACAAAATCAAATTCAGACCAGCGCGCGCCAGTTACCTCAATCGGTCTACAGCCAGTCAGCGCTATAAACTTAAGAGCATAGATAACTTGTGGGCTTACTCCTAACTTAGGTAGTCGTTCAAATACCTGTATCAATTCATCAAAGGTAAGTGATCTTGTTCTGGATTTCTCAAACCCGCCAATATTCTTCTTTTTGACTGTGGTAATGGGATTGCCCTGAAGTAGGTCTCTATCAACGCCAAAATCAAACATTTGTTTGAGTATTGAAAGCGTCTTGTTGGCCTGAGTGCCAGAACTACGGTCAGTGATAGGGTCTAATACCTTTTCAATAACATCTCGCCTGGTGATGTCTTTCAGTTTCATATCGCCAAGTGTAGGCAGAACATCTTTATCGAACATTCTGTGAACTTCTTTCGGGTCTTTTCGGTTAACGTCTATATATCGCGTAAGGAATTCATTCGCTAGCTTTGAAAGGGTAGGGCTACTGTCTTCAATAAACTGCTCTCTCTGAGCTATTCGCTTAGTTTCATAAACGTCTTCACCGGCTGCTATACGGCCTTTTAAGCTTTCGACCTCTTTACGAACTTCTTTGAGATCTCGCTCTCCGTGATAGCCTAATAGATAATTACGTTGTTTACCGCCCGAGCCACCAATTCGATAATTCAGGTATAACGCTATTTTTGACTTATTGTCTTCTGATACTTTGCCAATCCGAGCATGAAAACCACTGAGTTTAGAATCATTAATTCGTTTGATTTGTTCAGGGACTTTGCTGAGTGAGGTATCGCTGATGAGAAGCTTTACGGTAGACACGTGTAGCACCACAATAATCATAAAATAGATTGGTGTAGCATATGTGTAGCAGCTTAATGATTCAACTACTTGATTCTACTTAATTCTAATCATGCATTTCAGATTCACTAAAATATATAAATAACAATGACTTGGTATTGTTTATGAATCTAATTAAAACTAATCATCGCTAATGCTAGCTAAGATTTATTTTTATGGGGTGTCAGGGGTCGGAGGTTTAAATCCTCTCACACCGACCAACTTCTCTCTCACCCCCAATCTTTCCCGCATTCTCTACACGCCTGTAACGTTTCCTGACAATTTAACGACCCTAGATGTTTTATTTTTGTGGTATAACCGTGAAAGAACGCCGTTGTATTAACTGTTTAGGAGTACATAAATGGAATTAGAAACTGTTTTAGATTACGTGTTTTCGTATCAAGTTATCTTACTTGTGTTAATTGTGATTGGCCTTAAATCGTCAATTAAATTCGTGCCTCAAAACCGCGCGTTTATTATTGAGCGTTTCGGCAAGTACAACACCACGTTGGAAGCTGGTTTAAACTTTATCGTGCCCTTTATTGATACGGTTGCGGCTAATCGCTCTTTGAAAGAGCAAGCGGGTGACGTGCCTGAGCAATCAGCTATTACGAAAGACAACATTACCTTAAGCGTAGATGGTGTGTTGTATTTTAAAGTGGTCGACCCTTATAAAGCCACTTATGGTGTAGAAGACTATGTGTTTGCGGTAACGCAATTAGCGCAAACCACTATGCGTTCCGAACTGGGTAAAATGGAGCTAGATAAAACCTTTGAAGAGCGGGACCTATTAAATACGAATATTGTGTCGGCATTGAACGAAGCCGCTGCGCCCTGGGGTGTGCAGGTATTGCGTTACGAGCTAAAAGACATTAACCCGCCAAATTCAGTATTAGATGCAATGGAACAGCAAATGAAGGCCGAGCGCTTGAAGCGGGCGCAAATTTTAGAGTCGGAAGGGGATAGGCAAGCCGCCATTAACCGTGCTGAAGGTGATAAACAAGCCATAGTACTTGCCGCAGAAGCCGATAGAGAAGAGCAAATATTAAAAGCAGACGGTGAAGCACAAGCTATTATTCGCGTGGCACAAGCAGATGCTGAAGCGATTGAAACTGTAGGTAAAGCGGCCGCCACTGAAGAAGGGCAAAAAGCGGTGCAGCTTGACCTAGCAAAAGGCGCTATTCAGGCAAAAGAGAAAATTGCGAAAGAGTCTTCTATCGTGTTACTGCCTGACAGCGGCACTGAAATAGGCAATGTAGTTGCACAAGCCATGACAATTGCAAACGCAATAGGCAAAAAGGGGTAACTATGGATAATATGTTTACCAATTTACCCCACTTTTTACTTGGTTTTGGGTTATTGCTGCTGATTATTGAGGTGGTGATGGGCTTCACCACCATATTGTTACTCACGCTAGGTATTTCACTGCTATTAACATCTGGCCTTATGTACGTGGGTGTAATCGACGAGGCCATGTTAGATGCACTTATTGCTATAGCTGTTCTTGATGCGGTACTTACCTTTGCGCTTTGGCGGCCGTTGAAATTGCTTCAACGAGACCGTGCGCCCAAAGAGGTTAAATCTGATTGGATTGGTACTCAGTTCGACTTAGACAGCGATGTCGCGCCCGGTCAACCCGGAACCGCGCGCTTTTCAGGCGTTGCCTGGACCATCAAATCTTCATCATCACTGCCAAAAGGCGCCACAGTGGAAGTGGTGAAAGTGGAAGTGGGCGTATTGCACGTTCAGCCAAGTCACTAACTGCCTACTAAAACTCACAATAATGGGGTCAGAGTACATATTGACGTAATATGCTCTCCCCCTGCTTATCATTCTTTCTCAATCAAATTCTACTCTACGCGCATTGCCTGCCTTTTATTTTGTGCATAAACCTATTTATGCACAAATTAATAAACATTGATTTCTCGTTTGATTGCGCTATATTTTATGCATTAATAGCCTTATGTTTAATATATCATGCAAAAAACCGACATCCTTCTTAGTGCCATTGGTAAGCTGGTTGTTTCTCTACGCTCTGTTACCATGGACCAAACTGAACTGGGTCAACGGGTGGGGGTTGGGCGTAACACCATCTCATCTATAGAAAATGGCAAAGCGGTTAATGCAGAAACACTGTTTAATGTGCTTGAGCATTTAGGGGTAATAGAAGACTTTCAAGAGGTAGTAGAGCAACGGTTAGCACAGCAAACTACTGCGCTTTCCCGAAAGTCGAGGAAAGACGTGCAGGAATTAAACAATGACTTCTAAAGCTTATGTATTCATTGATAGCTTAGAGGACAAACCAATTCCTTGTGGGGTCACACTCGTAGACGAAGACACTAAAATAGGGCGCTTTCGGTACGGAAAGCGCTATTTAAACAGGCCCGACGCGTTTCCTTTAGACCCTATTCACTTACCGCTTAGCGATAGAGAATACAGCACACCATTCAACAAGGGGGTGTTTGGTACGTTATCTGATGCGGGGGCTGACTCTTGGGGAGAAAAGGTAATTTTGTCTCTTCACAGCACTACGCCTAAAAACCGATTGGAGTTTTTACTGGCAGGCTCAGGTATGGGGGTGGGGGCATTAGTATTTAGTTTGTCTAGCGCATCGTCAAAGCCTAAATACAGTAAAAATACATTAGGTGATATTCCCATGCTATTAAGGGCGAAAGACGCAATTTTAGCAGACAAAGAAGTGCCAGACGAAGCCAAAAAAGCGTTTGAATTTGGTGCGTCTATGGGTGGTGCTAGGCCAAAGACGATTATTCAAGAGGGCGACGTCTCTTATCTTGCTAAGTTCAACCGTCCAGACGATTTGTATAACGTTGTTAATGTAGAGAATGCCACTATGCGTATGCTGGGTGAGTTACCTTGCAATGTGGCAAACACCAAGGTTATTCATACACCTTCTGGTGATGTTTTGTTAGTAGAGCGCTTCGACATTTACAAAGGGAAACCGCATAGCCACTTTTTAAGTGCTAATTCAATTTTTAGTATGAACAAAGTTAGCAATGCAAGTATGTGTACCGAATATACCTATGGCTACTTAGCCGAATTTATTATGAAATATGTGTCTGAGCCTGCTGACGCTTACGACTTGTATTATCGAATGGTATTTAATGTTTTGATGGGCAATACGGATGATCACTCTCGCAATCATGCCATGCTCTACAACTTTACCCATGGTCATTGGCGACTAAGCCCAGCCTATGACGTTCTGCCCATTAATCATTCAAGGCAGCATGGTATCGGCATTGGTGATGATGGCAGGGTGGGCTCTTTAGAGAACCTGATTAGCCAATCAAAAAGGTTTGGTCTAAAACCGTTTAAAGCGAGAAGAATGGTAGATGAAGTCAAGGAATTAGTCTCAGAGTGGGCAATTTACTTTCGCAATCATAAGGTAGGAGAGGGGGATATCACGAGGCTGAAACACGTCATTCCGCTGTTTTAGTGTGCATGTGCCGCTTCATGAAATAGGGAAAAAGGGCGGTGAGCACCGCCCTCAATAAGCTTAAGATATACGTTTTATTTTTTCTTGCAGTTGCGGTAACTCGATTTCAAACTGCTTTAAGGTATCACTTAAGCGTGACAAGATAGATTCTCTCGCTTTTCTGTTTTGCGCGCTAACCGCCAGCGTTCGAACAAACCAGTAAACGTTGAGTAGCGCAAACACAATCAGTGGTATGTTTTCCACTATCGGCATGTAATAGCTCAGTTCTTCTGCAAAAGCGTACTCTTGAAATTGTATAAGAATATCTAATGCATTGGCCGACCATAGCCAGTTGCCGCCTAGAAATAGCACCAATAATATTACCCACTTGGCTATGGCGCTTGGCCCACTGTAGCTTTTAAAGGTGCTGGTGGTGAAGTGGTGGTTTTGCGACAAATTATACGCATATTCACGGTTGTGCGATGACACGGGAAATTGTGCATCGGCTCTGGCATAGATAAACCAGTCACCTTCATCTAAGCCGCCAATAATGTCTTCAGCAAAGCCTTGCTCACGTATTTCATCGTTTGCTAATTTAATAACGAGCTTCCCTGTCATTTTCGACTGTCGAAGACGGTTACTGCTTACACTCGTTTCGGTTTCTGTACGTTGATACCGGTTGCCGTGATAAACATCGTAACTGCGGGTGGTGGTTTTGGTGGTAGTGACATCACTGACATTCGAGCTAGTATCCCTAGACACCACCTTTGCAAGCATACAAGATACGTTTACCTCACAGTCCTGATCCTTTCCCAACACCCGTTTATGGGTGTAGGCTTCACTATAATCTACATGAAACTGGCCTAGTAAGTCGCTCTCAATAGCGGCAACATTGGTTGTTTGAACGCGGCTTGAATCGGTATTTTGCTGTGAACCGCAAGAGGCGCAGAACACGCTATCACTTGCAATGCGCTCTTCACACCGGTGGCAAAATATATCACTTGGCATGTGCTCGCGCGCCGCTAAATGAAACCCAAGTTGTTTTTTAGTTACGTTTAAGAACGCGTCCATGGCACCGGTCAAGGTGGCGTGTTTTTCCAGCTGCTTTTCATGTTTATTTCCATTAGCTACGTACTCTAGCAAAAACGTAACGAATGCAACGAGAAGAGCGCCCCCCAACATCTCTGGGCCAGCGCCAAGCACCGAACCAAAACCAAACATCGCCAAAATAAAGGTTAATACAAACCAGTACGACTTAGGGCGGTCTGAGGGGGTAAACCAGCTATCAATGTTATATTGCTGATTCTCGTCTCTGTGCACTACCGCAGCTGGCACTTTGGTGTCGTCGGTAACACGCGCTTTGGCTTCTCGACCCATGATTTGGTGTGTGAGCGTTAGGCTGGTAGGAAAGACAACAGAAAGCACATCCCCTTTCTTAATATTCTCAAAAACACGACTCTCAGCATCCAAACTGAATTGGTGAAGTTGATCGTTTTTATCGCAAAGCGCTATCCACCAAAAACTGTGGGTAAGATTGGCGTTGCTGGAAGAGTAGTTTCGTTTATACAAATAGCTGGAGGTGACTCTACCTGTTACTGTCCATGCGTTTTCATAGGCGGTTTTTAGTGTTGCGAAGGCATCAGGTGCAATGTCATCTAAGTGTTTAAGCTGAGGGGCATCCTCTAGTGCGTTGCCGCTATAGGAACAATATTTGTCCCCAACAAAAACGGCACGATCTCGCTGTTGCATATGTTCTCCTTGTGTTTTTCATTCTTCCTCGCCTTATTAACTGTAAATAGGGCAAGCGTAATGTAGCTTAAATTTATCGCTACTCACACTTTTTTTATAATAATGAGTATGTTGCGTTATACCGGAAGGACTCACTTGTTAATATGACTGCTGTTGGGAGCGAGGTGTAGTTTTCGGATAGCGTGTGGGCTATTAGCGGTAGCGTACGTTTACTTTTATTATGACAAACTTCGCTAATAAGGCGTCAAATTCACCATATTATGGCGTTAACGTAACCGTTAAAATTCATGGTATTTGTAAGTTTATGATTTATATAAAATTAATAATTGGCTAGGCAATTGCTTGTTAAGCGTTAAACAAAAAACCAATCTCTTTTGGAACTTACTATGACTGTAAAATTGGAAGATCGCCCCATAGAGCAAGTACGTGAAGAAGTCATCGATAAACTCATTTATCACTATAGTCACGGCGTGATATCCGCAGAAGCTTTTGAGCGTCGCCTTGACGCCGCTATGGCCAGTCAATCACATCAAGAAATTGTTGATTTGGCGTCAGATTTAACCATGAATGTAGACGACCAATTTAACAACCGAAAGCAGCAGCAATTTAGTATTAATTACGCCAGCAGCGATATTCCTGAAACCGAAACCATGATAAACGTGTTGGGAGGATCTAACCGCACAGGCATGTGGGAAGTTCCAAAAGAAATCAAAGTATTGTGCTTAATGGGCGGCGCGGATATAGATTTTTCAGATGCTATTTTTACGTCATCTAACGTTACGATAAAAGCGTTGTGCGTAATGGGGGGCATTGATATTAAGGTGCCTGAAAACGTCAATGTGGTTACAAAGGCATTTTGCTTCATGGGTGGGCTAGATAATAAGGCGCCGTCCATTGCTAACAGGCAAGCCCCAACCATCACCATTGAAGGCTTTGTAATGATGGGAGGTGTAGACGTGGGTTTGAAACGCACGATTAAGGAAAAATTTGTGGCTTTTGCTAACCAAATGAAGTCTGCTTTTAGTTCTAACCAGCGTTAAACGTGCACATTAAGAAATAACACTTAAACGTGCAAAGTACATTGGCTATCCAAGAGCCATGTGTACTTTGCACCTTGTCTATCTGTTAGCTTTATAAGCTGCTCATGCTTTGCACTGATACAGGCCCTACACCGGCTGCTTCTACTTCTTCCTTAATTTTTTCAGCATCGCCAATAATTAACCAGGTTAACTTGCCGGGCATCACGACTTGCGCGGCGGCTTTTTCAAGGTCGTCTAAGGTAAGCGCATTGTATTGTTCTACCAAGGTTTCTGGGTAGTTATAGGGGCGATTAAAACGGCTACTCGATAGTAAGCTTCCCAACACGGCAGTTGACGTTTCATATTGGCCAGGCAGTGAACGCACTTGGTCTAAACGTGCACGTTCAAGCTCGTCGGGCATAGGTGGTTTATCACCTAAGTAGCTATTGAGCTCTTTTTTGAGTTCAAGCAAGGACGCGCCAGTTTTGTCGGTTTGCACAGGGGCGTACACCATAAATGGTCGTTGGCCGCGAGCATCTTGCAAAAAGGTATAGGCGCCATAAGCCCAGCCTTTGTCTTCACGCAAATTCATATTCACCCTAGCGGTAAATGCGCCACCCAGTGTTTGGTTCATGGTTTCTATGGCAATGTTGTTGTCTATACCTGTGGGAGGGGCTAAATGTGCAGCAAGAATAAGCGATTGCTGAGAGCCAGGGCGGTCGATGATTATGGTTCTACCTTGTTCAGGGAGGCTAGCTTGCGCAATTTGCTTTATCCCTTTACTTCCCTTAGCTTGCCACTTCCCAAACTCGTCTTCTAACACCGTTTTTACTTCATCAAGAGAAGTATCACCCACCACAAAGAGGGTGGCGTTATCGGGGCGAAGCCACGTGTCCTTAAAGTTGATTAAATCTTGGCGGGTGATGGCGCTTACGTCCGCTTCTGTGCCTGTCCCGGTAAATGGAATGCCATAAGCGTGGCCGTCACCGTAAATAAGCGGTGGAAGTAGGGTTAAGGCTATACTCACCGGGCGAGATTTCTGTTGCGCAATGCTGTTTAAAATGAGGGTGCGCTGGCGTTCAATTTCTTCTTTTGCGAACGTTGGAGCAGTGATAATGTCACCCATTAATGCCACAGCATCACTCATGTTTTCTTTTAAAACCGACATGCGCACCGTGGTGGTGTCTAGGTTAGAACCGCTGCGTAACTCCACCCCTAATTGCTCTAGTTCAGCGGCGAGCTCAAGGGCATCATATTTACCTGCGCCTTCATCTAGCATGCGGGTAGTAAACTCCGCTAACCAAGTTTACCGCCTGCGTCTGCTGCGTATCCTGCATCAAATTGCATGGCAATATTAACCAAGGGCACTGTACTACGATTAGCAAATACCAGTTTTATGCCGTTCGATAGGGTGGTTACTTCAACGTTGGGGAAAGACAGCTGTGTTTCCGAGGTGATAGCAGGCAAACCTGTGCTTCTATCTACACCGTCACTGGTGGCGGCATGTTCAGCAAAAGGGATATAGGTAATTTGATGCCAGCCGTCGCTCAGCCATTGTTGTGCGGCAGCTTTTACTTTTTTCGGCGTTGTATTGGCCAGTTCCTTTAGCTCGGTTTTAAAATAGTTAGGGTCGTTGGCTACAAATTCGCCGCTTGCTAAGGTATCTGCTTTACCGCCAAATCCACCTACTTCTTCTAACCCTCGAATAATTGCAGCTTTGCTCTTTGTCGACACCAGTTTTACTTCATCTTTCGTCGGGCCTTTTTTCAAAAATTGGTTGATGATTTTGTCCATTTCTCGTTCAACAACAGCTGGGTCTTCGCCTTGTTTTACATCTACACTAATGCCAAAAATAGAGGCCAGTTTCTGTTCATAGTTAAACACCGACGCATTGGTAGCAATTTGCTGGTTGTACACTAGCTCTTTATACATTCGTGAGTTTTTACCATCACCCATCACGCTGGCAGCAATGTACAAATCGGTGGCAGTAGGGCTAGTATTTTCTGGCGAGACCCACAGCCGGTAAATACGGGTTTGTGGTACTTTGTCTTGCACAACTTGGCGGGTATTAGCATTGCGCTCAGGCACCCAAGACTGCCATTTTGCCAAGGCCGGCCCAGGTTCAATATCACCAAAGTATTTTTCTACCATAGGTTTGGCCTGCGCAGCGTTGATATCGCCACTTAATACCAATATGGCATTATTGGGCCCGTAATACTCGTTAAACCATGCTTTCACATCGTCCAGTGATGCTGAGTTTAAATCTTCCATTGAGCCTATAACGGTGTGCGAATATGGGTGTTCGTCAGGAAACAATGCTTTTACTGCATGGGTAAGTAGCGATCCGTAGGGCTGGTCTTCTCTTTGGCGCTTCTCGTTTTGTACTACCCCTCGTTGTTCATCTAATTTTTCTTGGGTGATTGCACCTAAAAGATGCCCCATTCTGTCTGATTCCATCCACAAAATACGTTCTAATGCAGGGGTAGGAACCGTTTGAAAGTAATTGGTGCGGTCGAAGCTGGTGGTGCCATTTAACCCGGTAGCACCTACCTCTTGAAGGGGTTTAAACCATTCGTCGTCGTAGTTTTCAGTGCCGTTAAACATAAGGTGTTCAAACAGGTGAGCAAAGCCAGATTTCCCTAGCGGCTCATCTTTCGACCCCACCTTGTACCACACTGCCGCGGCAACCACCGGGGCTTTACGATCTTCATGCACAATAACGGTAAGGCCATTATCTAAGGTGAATTTTTCGTAGTGTATGTTTATGTCGTTAGCGGCTTTCGCAGGGAGTACGCAGGCTAGCGATATTAGCACGCTGCAAAGCCAATGGTTAAATACGCTGTGTCGTCTTTTCATGATAAGTCTTCCTTACTGTATACATGTAGGTTATTGATTGTGTTCAGTAACATTGGGTATCTCTGTAAATGGCAAGATGCCAAATTCTGGATAAACTTCGGTGGGATAGAAAAACTTCCCTTGGGTGACTACCATAGCGACAGTTTTGATGGCCTTTAATTCTTGGGTAGGGTCACCGGGAGTTAAGAAGAAGTCGGCGGTTTTGCCTACTTCAATAGCACCTCTATTTTGATGCCCAAGGTATTGCGCCATATCGAAAGAGCCTCGTTTAAGCACTTCGGCAGGGCTCATGCCTATTTGTTCAAACAATTCTAGTTCTCTATGTAAATAGAACGCGCCACCCATGTCTGTGCCTGGTACTAGAAAAATACCTTTTTCATGCATGAGCGAAAGGGTCGCCATAATTTTTTCGAAGGCAGCACGATAGGCTTTATCTTCAGTTTCATCCGCCACGTTTAGCATGGCTGATTTCGCTTGTCGTTGCACGCTAATCGGCATGTGTTCAATATAGTCAATAACCGCATTGTTTGTAACGCCATTACGGCCTGTCATGGCGTATTCATGAATAACAGCCGTGGGGTCGTGGGCAATGTTGTTTTCAACCATTAGGTTAAGGGTGTGTCGTACTTTTTCGCTATTTAAATCTAAATCAGCAAAGCGTTTCATACCGGTTATTCTAAACAGCGTGCGCGTATCTTCTTCAGGGCTAAGCACCCATCCCAGCATTATCTGGTTAATGTGGGTTAACTCGTCGTAGCCTGCCTCAATCATTTGATCAGCGCGATAAAATGCAGGTACGTGGCCAGCTACACGAAGCCCTAAATCATGAGCTTCTTTCACCATGTCTGGTACCCATTCGCCATTCATGGAGTTGTAAATTTTAATTTGCCAGTAGCCTTTATCTGCATAATCTCTTATCAAAGCAAGGGCGTCATCTTTCGTTGAGGCGAGTTCACCTGTGGCCGCACTGTAATCACTCACCCCTTCAATAAACCCGCTTTTTGTGATGGTAGGTCCAATCAGCGTGCCACTGTCTATTTTGTCAATTAGGGCATGTAGTACGTCATCTTCATTCCCCATATCTCGCACGCCGGTAACACCCGCCATTACATTGAGCAAAGCTTGGTTATCACCCATGTGACCATGCATATCATACAAACCCGCCACCACGGTGCCGCCGTTCCCCTCAATGGTGACTTCTCCTGACAGAGGTTGCTTTACCGCAGGCTCTATGGCGGTAATGGTATTATCCGTGACAACCACAGAGCTTAGTGGTGATAGAGAAAGCGTATGGGGGTTAAAAATATGCACATTGTTCACGCGCACGGGGAGTTCATATTGGTGTGTCACATTGCTTGCAATGTTTTCGTATCGTTCACTGTTTAAGTTAGCGGCCAGTTCGCGTAATGCCTTATCCTGTTGAGACAAATCATTAGGTAAAACAGCAAAACGTGGCGATACCACGCCTAAAAAGGCATGTTGGCCGTCAAGTAGTACATAGGTGGGATTGAGATCAATTCCGCCTACCGCATACAAGGTTGCCTTAATGATTTTTTCGTCATCCGTGTTTAAATCAAGTTGGCGCAGCGCCGTTACAGTCACCTTGCCTGAGGGCAGGGCGGGGTAAGGTTCGCCGCCTGCGTCTAACACGGTTTTTGCGTATACATAATACGCGTATGGGCTGGGATCTTGCGCGATATACAAGGGTTTTCGTTCATTGTTTTGCATCTCGCCATCTTCAGCATTATTACTTCCTGCCGCCGACGACCAACTTGCTTTACCGTCAACCATCTCGAAGTTCTCGTTAACCTGATTGCCAAAGGTGGTTTTGCCGGTGATTGTCCAACTGATGGGGATGCCAGTTTCCGAACGTAGGATAGTTTCCTGGCTACTGGCGCCCCGCCCATTGTTACTGAACCCAAAGTCGATCGACACTTTGGTGCCGTTTTCGGTGACGGTCAGCGCACCTACATTTGTTCCGCCAAACAGCACGTCATAGGTGGCGAATGTGGCTGGGTCTTCACGGGTGAGTTTTTCTGCTTGTGACTTAGCTTCTGGCCCGGGCACTTCGCCGCTACAAGCCGAAATGCACGCCACTATTATGGTGGATAAAAGTAATCTCATTATTATTCTATTCCCTGTTCTTTTTTCTGTTCTGTCGTTTCACATCAGCAAAGCGGATGTGATGATTAACCATAGCGCAAAATTCAAGGGCACATGAAATTAATCGTATTTTTGCGACGTTAATCGCGTTAACTGACCGGGATCATCACATCCACTTTCGTGCCCTTATTCGGGGCAGACGTGAGTGTAATTTCGCCGTTAAGCTTTTGATTGACTAGATTGAACAGAATAGGTAACCCTAAGCCCGTGCCTCCTTGATTTCGGGCGGTGGTGTAGAAAGGTTCGAATACTTTTTTATGTAGGTGGTCGGGAATGCCTTTTCCGTTGTCACTTACGCAAATCGAAATATGGTTTCCTCTTCGTTTGCAGTCAAGGTGAATACTGCGGTTGTGTGAAGGGGGGAGTTGCGCGTCTTCTTGCTGCGCGCTAAAAGCATGGCGTTGGGCATTGGATATTAAATTCGTGAGCAGTTGCGCAATTATTCCTGGGCAGGTGGTAAGCCTAAGGTGAGGCTCAATATCCATAGACAGGGATATACGTTCTTTTTTAAGCATAGGCCCCAGAGGATTACACACAGCAGGTATGTACTCGTCGAGTGCTATTTCTTGAATTTCTAGTGATGTTTGGTCTGCCGATGTGCGTTTGAAATCTTGAATTAGCTTTGCAGCACGCATTAGGCTCACTTCAGCAAGGTTTAATCCTTCTGCGCTATTGGCATTAAAGTCGCGGAAGCCTTGTTCTGTAAGTTTGTCGCCCTCAAAGTCGCGATATACGCGCTTTAATTCTTCTTTGCAATTACTCACTGCCGTTAGCGCAATACCCAATGGTGTATTTACCTCGTGCGCAATGCCTGCCACCAAGTTGCCCAATGCGGCCATTTTTTCCGACTCAACAAGTTTTTCTTGTGCTTGTTCTAGTGTTAGCAAGGTCGCTTCTAATTCTGCGGTGCGGGCTTTAACTTTGTTTTCAAGGGTTTGGTTTGCCTCTAGCAATTGGGCTTGGTAGTCGGCTCGCTCATTTGCACTTACCGCGCGCCCATAAAGGTCGGCCAATGAACCGGCAAATACAATTTCATCTGCGTGCCATTGCCTAGGCTTACCCTGATGTTCGCAGCATATAATGCCAATCATTTTACCTCTATGGCGAATGGGCACATCTAACATAGACGCAATGTTTAATGGTGACAGGTAAACGTCGGCAAACTCTGCAGTGGCGGGGTCTGTCCTAGCATCATTGGCGGCAATGCTTCGTTCTTTGTTTAGTGCCTTAAAGTAATTTGGGAAATCATCGCGGCTAAGGGCCAAACTTTCACTGTCTAAATCGTTGCCCTTATCTATCAGTAGCTTGCAGTTAATTTTTGATTGCGTGTTGTCATATAGCCAAATGCCCGCACGGCTAATTTTTAACCCTTCGCATACAGAATCAATGATAAGGCGTGAGGCTAACGCTAACTCTCCTTGGTCAATATCTGTACTTTGGCTTACCCGCAGCAAAATTAACTCAAGGACTTCTCTCATTCTTCTTCATCCGGTTGTTGTGCGCGAATTTCAAGGATTTTGTCGAAATTTTCAAGCAAGATTTTAGTGATGAGAGGGTCAAACTGTGCGCCTGCGTTTTCTTCAAGGTATGCCTTTACCTGACTTCCGCTCCATGCGGGTTTATAACACCGTTTCGACAAGAGCGCATCCACCACATCAACAATGGCCATAATGCGACCTTCTATGGGAATGTCATCTCCGGCTAAACCTTCGGGGTAGCCTTTACCGTCCCATCTTTCATGGTGTGTTTTAGCGATGATTGCGCCCATTTTTGCCACTATTCGATCGGAATCTGCTAAGAGTTCATAGCCTTTTTGAGCATGGGTTTTCATCACTTCCCACTCTTGGGGATCAAGCTTGCCAGGTTTGTGCAGTATGCTTTCAGGAATACTGATTTTTCCCACGTCATGAAGGGCTGATGCGTAGCGGATGGTGTCAATGAATTCTTGGGGCATAAAGAGCTTTTCAGCCAAAAACTCGGTCATGAGTATAACCCGCCGTACGTGGCCACCGGTTTCTTTACTGCGCATTTCTATGGCGTCGCTTAACACCATTATCAGTTCTTTCTGGGTTTGCTGAATGTCTTCTTTTTGCGTGAGATTTTGAAATATAACCGCCACGTTAGAAGCAAACATTTCCAACGTTTTTCTTTGTACCTCATTAAGTGGGCCGTCCAGTTTTACATACAAAATGTTGTGGCTGTCTTGCCCTGAAGGGTAATACCCTATGAAAAGCGTATCCGACTGATAATGGCTTTTACTTTTCAACACAAGGGCCACTTTCTCTTCAATATCTGGAGGAATATGAGTAGATATGCCAGGCTCACACAGGGTTAAGAGATCGCCACTGGCACCCAGCACGGTCATCTTGGTGTCACCGTACAAATCGGTGTGTTGTGTGGTTAAGTACAACACTGAATTATTGAGATTAAGCAAGGTAAGAATTTGTTTTAAAACCGCAGAGCCAAACTGAGAGAGAGATTGGCTGGCCAACACTGAAGATGACGACTGTAGCACTTCCTCCATACCCCGTTTGCCGCGCTCGATGGTTCTAATATCACGAAAAGAACGAATAGCGGTATACACGCAGGATTTTAGTTTTATTGACGACAACTCGGTTTTCGCTTTGTAATCGTTAATGTCGTAGGAACGAATAACGTCTTCTTCGGGGGCTTGACCGGGCTGCCCTGTGCGTAGAATTAATCGAGTAGTGTGATTATTGAGTTCATTGCGAATTGCATCAACAAGCTTTAATCCCGCATCGTCTGTTTCCATAACGACGTCGACAAAGGCTAACGCAATATCTGGTGTTTCTCTAAAGAGGGTAAGCCCTTCTTCGCCGCTATAAGCTGACAAAAATTCAACCGGGCGATCCTCGAAATTAAATGTCTTTAGCGTCAGTTTTGTGACGTCGTGCACACCTTCTTCGTCATCAATGATGGCAATTTTCCAAGGCGTTCGGTTGGTGACGTTGGAGCTAGCTAATGACTTCTTAAATAACGGCATTGATTCGTGTTTTCCCATTACCCTACAGTAAAACGTAAGACACAAATAGGCGTTGCGCAAATGTGCGGTATACGGAAGCGGCCAGATTCATTCGAAAGTATGAATAATACGCTCGGTGAATATTAGTGGGTATAATTAACTATAAAAACAATCAATCCATAAACCGCCGCTTTTGCATTGCGTCGAGCAATCACGATGTTTACTCTATTTTAACAATTTCCTATGCCAATACAGCGCTAGTGGCAAAGTATCGAGTAAAACGCTGGCGCGCTGAATGAAAAAGGGTAACTATGAATTTTGCGGAGTTTGCTGCATCACGAAAAAGTGTGCGAGGGTTCACTAAACAACCGGTGACAAGAGAAACGGTAGACGCCATTATAAACGCCGCTAAATGGGCGCCTTCGTCGTACAATACGCAAACATGGAAAATTCATGCAGTATCTGGCGAGGTGTTGGATAATATTCGTAAAGGCAACACTGAAAATACATTGGCGGGAAAACCTCACGTTCGCGATTTTCCTTATAAAGAGGATTATGAGGGAGTGCATCGTCAGCGACAAATAGACGTGGCTGTACAGCTTTTTGACGTGATGGGAATAGCACGGGAAGATAAAGAAAAGCGAATGGAATGGATGATGCGAGGTTTTCGTCAGTTTGACGCGCCAGTGTCTCTCGTACTCACTTACGATAAAAGCCTTGAGCCCGCAGGCATCACCCAATTTGGTTTAGGTTCGTTAGCGTACGGTATCGTTTTAGCGGCATGGGACTTAGGTTTGGGGTGTGTCATTAATGGCCAAGGTATTATGCAGTCTGAAGTGGTTCACAAGTATGCGAATATTCCAGATAATGAAGCCATTATGATTTGTATCGCATTGGGTTATCCTGACCCAGATTTTCCAGCTAACACAGTACGTTCAACCCGCGCGGATAACGAAGAGTTTGTAACCTACCACGGGTTTTAATCCCGTGGTGCAACATTTTTAGGTAGGGTAACTTCTACACTAAGCCCTCCGTCGCTGGGGCTCGTCATATGAAGTTGCCCTCCATGTTTATGAATGGCTTTTAACGCTATGCTTAAGCCTAGGCCAAACCCTTGTGTATGCATTTGGTTTCCTGCGCGGTAAAAAGGTTGCAGCAATTTTTCAATTTCATCTTTGTTTACCCCTGGGCCATGATCTCGCACGCGAATCACCACATTGTCGTGAAGAGGTTCTATCGTGACGTCTACCGATTCCCCCTTATTAGAATACTTACATGCATTGCCAATGATGTTGTCTAACGCTTGATGAACAGCTTCTGGAAAACACATAATTAGACTTTGCTGTGCGCCGCCTTTAGGTGGCGTTAGTGTAGTGGGTATACCAGGGTAGTTAACCGCCATATCGTCAAGAATGCGTTCACAAAGCGCCAGAAGCTCGCATTGTTTCGGCTCGGGCATTGTGTTTTCTAAGGTAGAAAAATTCAAAATTTGCTGTATGAGTTGATCGATACGATGACAATCGTTATGAATTTGTTTTACGTGGCGATTATCTGGCTGTTTTTGCTCAATAATAGCGGCTGACGCTTGTAAACGCGCTAACGGTGCACGTAACTCATGGGAAACATCATGAAGCAACCGTTGCTGGGCGCTAGCCGCTTCATGGGTTTTGCTTACCATAAAGTTAATGTCTGTGGCCAAATCACCCAGTTCATCTCCCCGATTAAGCATGGGTGAAGGCAGGGATGAAATGGTTTGTTCGTTAGCGTACTTTCGACTAAATGCCCCTAAATATTTAATAGGCTTAACAATAGTCCAGCTAAGCAAGGCGCTCACTAGGGCTGAGGCAATGAATATGAAAACAAACTGTAGTGACTGAAATCGATACAGTACCTGCTTTAAGATACGAGGGGCTTGAGGACGGTGCACAAACACCGAGTATTGCGCGTTTGAAGGGCCATATACCTGTTGTTCGCTACGCTGTTCCGGTGGCACCTTATTCATTCTGTAATGAAATACGGTTTTGCCGTTAGCATCGAGAATAAGCATAGGCAAAAGTTCACCTCTGCGGTTTTCTCTTTGTCGTATCCAGTCTTTTATTTTACGCTTGGCAGTGCCACTGACTAAGGTTTCGTGCTCGTAGCGCCAGACAATGCGTTCCGCTTGTGAGGTAACCAGATTCAAGAATCGTTGATTGTTCTCATTAGAGGCATATTCGTTAACGAGCACGTAGCCTGTAGCCGCCATAACCGCTAAGCTAGCTACCCAAAAGGTAAGAAAAATACGCCAAAACAGGCGCTTAAACCCTAAACTTTGTCTTATATTTTGCCAAACCGCGTTAACCCGCATCGTACGCTACCTCATTGTTCTTGCGGTTGTGGTGTGGTTAACATCTGATAACCTACGCCTCGAACGGATTTAATCACATCATTGACCCCAACCGCTGAAAGTTTTTGTCTAATGCGGCTAACATGCACATCCATGGCGCGATCGTAAGCTTCTAGTGGACGATTAAGTACTTCTTGGGTCATGTCTTGCTTCGTAATGGTTTGTCCTGCGCGTTCCATCAGTAAACTGAGGGCATTAAATTCTGCACCGGTTAACGTTAAAACTTCTTGGTTTACCGTGGCCGTTCGCGCGCCGGTATCCAGTACAATGCCGTGTAATTCCGTGTGCACCACGGCAGCGCTCTTTAATTGCTGAGTTCTACGAATAATTGCGCGAATGCGTGCACCCAATTCTCTTGGGTTGCAAGGTTTAGGTAAATAATCATCCGCGCCCATCTCTAAACCGACAATACGGTCAATGTCATCACCACGACCGGTTAACATCAAAATGGGTGTCTGCTTTTTAGCGCGTACGGTTCGTAGTACATCCAGCCCTGACATGCCAGGCATCATAATATCTAGTACTACCGTGTCGTACTTGTTGGTGTTTAACAAGGTGTCTACTGCTTTATCGCCACTATGAAGCGTGTCGACGGTAAAACCGTCACCCTCCAGAAATTCACTTAACAAGGCGCATAGGTCTACGTCGTCATCAACCAGTAATATGTTGTACTTTTCATTTTCCATAAAACGAAGCTTAACCTTTTTAATTGTGGGTAATTTTCAACTTTACCGAACTTTACACTAGCTTAACCCTACTTATCGATTGATTCACTCATACTTAGTTCCGTTGATGAAACAACATTCTTTTTCACGTCATGCATCATCATGACAAAACAAGTAGGAAGATTAAGATGAAAAAATTAATTACCGGTGTTTTATTAAGTGCATGTATCGCAACTACCGCTTATGCAGGTGGTAAGCATTCAGATGAGCGCAGAGGCGAAGGTTTTTTCCCCATTCATAAAATGGTTAAAGTGCTTGAGTTAACTGATGAACAAAAAGCACAGTTTAAAGCGTTAAAAGAAGAGCTAAAGGCTGAGCGAGAAGTTAAAAAATCTCAAATGCGCGGTGATGATTCAGGCAGGATCAAGCTAGCTGGCTTAAATCCAGATGATGCCGATTATCAAGAAAAGCTAAACGCATTGGCAGAGCAAAAAGCAGAGCGTGCTAAAGCGCGTTTCTTAAAAATGGCTGAAGTTCGCGAAAAAATCAGCGACATCTTAACTGATGAGCAGCTAGAAAAGTTTGATGAAATGGCTCAAAAGCAGGGTAAACGCAGAAAAAAGCATCATAGACATAGCTAAAGTTTCCCTATCGTCATCTTGTCGGTAATCGCAAAAGCGCCTTTTTAAAGGCGCTTTTTTCATTTTATGGCGGCCATTAACATTTATAGGTGGGCAAGTCAGTTTAGTAAAGATTGTTTAAAGGGTGTTGTTCAGCAGGCTTTATGTGGATTCGCCACAACTCTATCTGACACCTTTCATTGTAGAGCTTAAACAAACCTGACAGCCCGCTATGTGCCAGAAGCGGACGGTTAAAACGCCATTTCAGTTAGTTTTGAGTGGGAGCTATTCAAGCTCGGAAATGATAATATTTACAATCTTTTAGAAAAAGGAACCCACTCAGGCTTGTTTATGAATTCCTTTTTTCGCTCCAAAAACTGCTGATACACGTCAAAGTCAAAGCGCGACACTGACTCAATAAGCTCTTGTCTTAGCGTCACTTTTATCTCAACTGTCGTATCGATACTTTCATATTGTGTTGTGAAGTTTACTGTGAGGTTATCTTTATCCCTAAAACCTGATATGTGTGGGAGTATTGATATTTCTTGATCCATTCCTTCTGACTCATTTGGTTCCCCCATCGAAACGACCTGCCCGACATACACTTTGCGATTTGATAATGAGATGAGGACCGATTGATCGTTGATATATGAATACAAAAGTTCGCTATCTAGAGGACTATCAGAAAGCACATCTGACATTAGCTTTATCTTTGGGTCGACACCTTCTTTTTTCTGAAATTGATTCATTGCCCAGTTTGTAACCCAAACGCGAATAAAGGCGATGCCATGCATTGTAACTGCTATCAAGAATAACCAAGTCAGATCATTGGCACTCGAGTCTTGGGGAACAATTCCTTTAACAAGAGTTAGTACGAAAGAGTATAAGTCAACCGGAACGTAGAACAGCTTTGCGGGAACGAAAGCATTTATTGTGGCTACGACTAAAATTGCGTAAAAAAGACACTGAACACCGAGCCAAGCACTTTTCAAATAGAGTTGCTGGCCCTCATAGCGGTGAAGTTTATAAAAATGGGGGAGACTGTAGTAACAAATAAAAAACCCGCACGTAAGCACGGGTAGTAACAAAAATGCGAGCATTTATTATCCTTTGGATTTGCTCAGCCTAACAATATCGGCTGCCTTCCTTGCATCATCCCTAAATTTAATTGAGTGTCGAACTTCATCAGAATCGACTACTAACGTTCCGCGCCCTACAACTTTGCGAGACTTGTTCTCTGAAGATTTTAGGCTCTGGACAACATCATTATCAGCATCGAAACCTACAATCCAATTTATGATTGACCCCATTGAATGACTCCCATAAGACCGTTCAACATACTGTATATATTAACACTCTTTTCCAAAATTGCTACTTTTTAAGGCATATCCCAGTCCGAGGGACACATCGCTAAATTACTTGCTTATTTACTTTGTAAATTTGGGTCTCACCGTCTGCAATTCGCTCATAGCGGTCATCAATCAGAAAAACCTAAATGTCAGATTAGGTCACGCCCAAATGAACGACGTCACGCGCACTTCGCCGAAATATCATGGAATGAAGATAGATAATTTACTTTAGTTCGAATATTTTAGGTGTCTGCTCGGTCAATGATATTAGCCGTTGAGCACACAAAGTTAACGTGCTGACATTGATCCAATAGGGATGATGATGGCGTTTAAGCCATGCCCAAATAGTTAAATTGTTGTTTGCCCATCCACACTAAGGAATTGTTATGTTAGGTAGAATAAAAAACCATGGTTGGTTAGCATATACCGCCATGTTAGCGTGTATGTTAACGGGAGCCGCACACGCGGAGCGCAACCAACAAAGGCCTGAGGTTGCAAGTGAAGCAGGCGGACATGCCTTGGTTGATGTGGTTTTTTATCCGGTCGAAGGGGCGCAGCACAAAGTGCCGCAGTTTCGTGTAGAAACCAGTTGGCCTTCACTCCCTTCCGCTTGGTTAATTGGCCAGGTGCCGGGCCTTGCGGTAGATAGCCAGGATAATGTGTGGATACTGCATCGTCCAAATTCATTAAGCCGTTTAGATTTGGGTTTAGAGAACGGTATGGGGCTATGTTGCGAGGCGGCGCCTCACGTGTTGCAGATTTCACCCCAAGGAAAGGTATTAGCCAGCTGGGGTGGTCCTGAAATCACACCTAGTATAGACGGCGAAAATCAATGGCCCAGCACCGTACACGGTTTGTTTGTGGATGAGGAAGATACAATTTGGCTAGGCGGAAATGGCGACGGCGATCACGTAGTTTTGAATTTCAGCCCCAAGGGTGAGTTTATACGCCAATTTGGTGTGCGAGGAAAAACCGCCGGAAACTTGAGTGAAGAGGCACTAGGCAACCCAGCCGATATTTACCATAACACGCAAACGAAAAAAGTCTTCATTGCAGATGGCTATATCAACAAACGGATAACGGCCTATGATTCTACAGATAATGGGTTTGAGCAGTTGTGGGGGGCCTACGGCAAACCTCCGGGCGGCGGGACTCGCGAGGGCAGCTTCGATCAGTCTCAGGCAACGGCAAACGCTGCAAATACCAGCACAAAAGCAGAGAACTTTGGTGACATAGTTCATTGTGTGACACAAGCTGATGATGGCCGCATTTACGTGTGCGACAGACGCAATAATCGTATTCAAATATTTAAAGCAAACACCGATGGGCAGGTGGTGTTTTTGCAAGACCTCATTATTGAGGGAGATACAGGCGGACTAGGAACGGCCTCAGATATCGCGTTTTCGCCAGACAATAAATACATGTACGTGGCTGACATGATGAATGGGCGCGTGTGGATACTATGGCATGATACGTATGAAGTACTCGGTAGTTTTGGTCGCCCGGGGCGTTACCCAGGCCAGTTTACCTGGCTTCACAGTGTAGTGGTTGATAGCCAAGGTAATCTTTACACCTCGGAAGTGAATACCGGCCGCCGGGTGCAGAAGTTTGTGTTATCGGGTTTTCAATAATGTGATTTAAGCTGCTGCGATAAGGTATCTGGGGGAAGGGGCTTCGACCAAAGGAAACCCTGACCTCGGGTGCATCCTAGGTTTATTAATTTTGCAGCTGTCGATTCGTGTTCTATGCCCTCCGCCACTGTATTTAAATGTAGGCTTTTGGCCATGCTGATAATGGCGGTCACAAGCGGCAAGTTTTCGTTTGTCGGGCCTAGTTGTGTGACTAGGCTTCTGTCTATTTTAAGGGTTTGAGCATTAAATTTATGCAAATAGCTCAAGTTTGAGTAGCCTGTACCAAAGTCGTCGATAGCAATATTCACCCCTAAGCTAGCCAGCGCATCTAGTTGGTGTTGAATATTGGCCACGTCATCCATCAGTACAGACTCGGTAATTTCTAATTCCAATGCGTTGGCAGGCAAGTCGCTTTGGGCCAGTGCAAACTCCACAATAGAAGGCAGCTTTCCATCTTGAAACTGTAACGTTGAAAGGTTGACCGCCACACGCAAATGTTCAAACCCTTCTGCACGCAATTTAGCGCAGAATAAACAAGCTTCGTTCATCACCCACAGCCCAATATCGTTAATAATGCCGGCGGTCTCTGCTAAGGGAATAAAATACTCTGGAGAAATGAGCGAACCGTCTTGCTGAGGCCATCGAAGAAGCGCTTCAACAACTTCTAACTTGCCAGTTTCTAAATGAATAACAGGCTGGTAATAAACCTCAAATTCATCTTCGGCAATGGCGGTCTTAAGCCGTTGCATTATGGTGAATTTAGCTTCACTTTCGGCGTCGAGGGCTAAGTCATAATGCCTAAAGGTGTTTTTTCCGCCGGTTTTAGCGTGGTACATCGCAATGTCAGCTTTGCGACACAAGGATTTAAAGTTAATGCCGTGCTCTGGCGCTTGAACAATCCCTATTGAGGCCGACACTCTTACCCGTGTTTTACGGATTAAGAAGGTCGACGCACAGTGTAAAATAAGTGATTTGGCGAGGGTTTCCAGCTCTTCTTTGTGCTCAAATTGGGTGAGCACCAAAAATTCATCGCCACCAAAGCGAATAAGATATTGTTCTTTTGATAAATTGCTGGTTATACGGTGGGTAAGTTGTTGCAATAATAAGTCGCCCGATTCATGACCTAAAGCATCATTAACGGGTTTGAAATTGTCTAAGTCGATAAAGAGAATGGCCAGGTTTTTATTGGTGTTCGCACAATTAGCCAGTAGCTGTGCGAAACGTTTTTCACCACAGCGTCTATTGGGAAGATTAGTTAACGCGTCATGATGAGCCAGATGCTGAATACGAGTACGGCTTTGTTGTACCTTTTTATGTTCATGCTTAAGAGACGACAACAAGCGTTTAATATCCTGCACCAGAATATACACACTCAAGCCTATAACCATTAAAATAATATTCAAAAAGACCACATGAGACCATGTCAGCCTAGGAGTATTGGGCACAATGTGACCGCTAAGCGTAAGCCACGCCATCAACAAACAAAGTGCAATTATCCATGCTAATACGGCAAGAAAAACGGCGACTCCGCCTAAAATAGCCGCGAATATAATGATGCCGGAAAAACCTAATACCGCGAGATCATAAATGCCTGCCCCAGTTATCGCTAGGGCGAAAAGCATGCTAGACATTGCACCTAAGAAGACCAAGCTTGCAGCCAGCAGCTTATGCTTGTAGCTAAGCGTAAAAGAGACGACGAGGCTGGCTAACCCTATAACAATAATAGTAAAGGTTGAACTTTTGGCCACGGTGAGTGCAGCGAGTAAACCCAAAGCAGTCACACAGCCTATTTGCATCAAGCGCTGGCGTCTTATTTCGTGAAAAGTGTCAGGCTTACTGCTTATTCGATCTTTATAGATTCCGCTTAGCGCTTTCCAAATCATAGTTAAATAACGCAAGAATAGTACTATTACTATAGCGTTTAGTTTCTGAAATATCTGTAGTAATTTACCTATTATTTTACGGGGTGGGGGACGATAATGCTGTCACTTTTTGTTTTATGGTGTGGTAATCGTGACTGCGAATAAAGCCCAAGGAAAACCGATAGGGTGTCGTGAGATATTTGTTTTTATGTTGGCGGCCAAAACCGAGAACCGTCAGCTAATGTAGTGGGGTTTCTGTTGCCCCACCTTAAATGACGTGGGGCAAAGCCGAAAGCTGGATTAGTCCTTCAATTAAAACGTACCTATTGCCGTCACACTGCCGTCAACCATGCTTTCATCTATAAAGCCGATGGTATTGGGGTTCTCAGACACTAATTTAAGCATTTCTTCGGCCGTGGTGACTTCTTCAGGGGGCGTGCCCTTGCCAGTAAACACCAGTTTAGACCAAAAGGCAGAGTATTGGCTTTCTGATTTTCCTAATACTTCGCTATTGAAAGTCGCTCTTAAATCATTGCCTTTTTCGAAGGTAAGGGGAAGCGCTTTACTGCCATCGGGGAAATTTTTGGCGCGCCCTAAGTAAATGCGTTTGACGGTATCGGCATCCACACCTGTTGCATTGTTTGCATTTATAATAATGACATTGGCTGCGCTGACTGGCAGGGCGAACATACAACAGAGTAAAAGTGCGATTTTCATGAATAATACCTCTAGTGATCCCGGAAAGTTAACGTAACGCGCAGCTAACAACCGCAGCGACGGGTGCCTAACCAAGTTGATTTATATCTAACTACTGCACTGACACTGAAAGTATAGTAGTAGAATTTAACTTTTCCTTTAAAAAGAGTATCTGTCTACCGGCAAGACATTAGCATCTGCATGGTTTTTTTGAATTTGTTACACTCTTTTCGCTAAATAGCCTCGTGTGAAGCGTGCTTATTATCTTCATTAATCTCGTCGTTTTTATATAGTCCAATAGTTGTAATTAGACTAAATAGAAAGTGGCTTTTAGTGGCTAAACGAGTGGCTTAGAAAGTTAGTGAATGCCTACAGGAAAGGAGACGTCATGGCAAAGCCGAACAAAAAAGGGCCGGTACAAACCGTAGATATTGTCTGTGGTAAGTGTAAAGCTATGCTGTTTAAGTACAGAAAAGGCGGGAAGGGGGCCTTGGTAAAATGCTTCATAGAACGCATTGTAAATGACTTTACTCTAACCCCATGTTGTTGCCCAAACTGCCACCAGGTTTTTGCTAGAGAAACCTTAATTAGAGGCACGCCCGCCTATAAAATTATTGGTGGCAAAGCGCGTATGAAATAGCAGGTGAAGGTTAACCCTCGGCATCGTAGACAATACCGAGCTTGCCCCAGTTTGCCAAAATTAGGCGGGATGATAATCTTCCATGGTCAAATGATGTTGAATGCCCGCAATGGTTTCACGTTGGCTGTGGGTAACATAAAGTACAGTGCTCTGTCCTTGGGCGACTATTTTCTCAATCAGTTTCAGGGTTTTCACCCGATTAAATTCATCTAGTCCGTTGCAGGGCTCATCAAGTATGAGCAACGCAGGATGTTTCACCATGGCGCGGGCAATAAGGGCAAGGCGCTGATCACCAAAAGAAAGAGATTGAAACGGTGAATCTGCATACTTGCTTAACCCTAAAACCGCCAGCCATTGCGCTGCTTTTTCGCGCTCAGTATTGGAGGGTTTGGAGTACAATCCAATACTGTCGTAAAAACCAGATAAAATCACATTTTCTAAACTGGTGTTCACCTTATATTGCAAATGTAACGCGTTGGACATAATGCCAATATGTTTTTTTATGTCCCAAATACTTTCGCCGGAGCCACGTTGAATTCCAAACATGGTTAAATCGTTGGTGTAGCAGTGGGGGTTGTCGCCGGTAAACATCTGCAGCAAACAGGTTTTTCCAGAGCCATTTTGGCCACTTATTTGCCAATGTTCTTGCTTGTCCAGCTGAAAATCCACGCCTTCAAAAATGACTCTGTCCCCATAGCTCACCCGACCCGCATTAAGCTTAATTAAGGTTTCCGGCACCGAATGTTGATGCTCACTTAAAGGGGCAGGCAGCATAATATCTTCACTTTCTAAAGCGAACCAAGTCCCCAATTGATACCGAATTTCCTCTGTGGTTAATGTTTGGTCCGACTGCCAAGCCACGCTTAAGTCCTTCATTACCAGTAGGTTGGCATTGAAATCATCGGGTATGTCATCTAATTTATTGGCCGTGATAATTAATGATGCTTGCTGTTGAGAGGAAAGAAACTTACTAAAGTCTTGCTTTGCTTTTGCATCTAATCCTTCAAAGGGCTCATCAAGAAGGATTAACGAGGCGCCGCTGAGCCATGCCAACACTATTAATACTTTGCGAGTTTCTCCCGTTGATAACGATAAAAACTCGGCATCAACGAGGTGTGCTATGCGTAAGACGTTTATCAGTTCTTGATACACAGGATGTTTGGTGTAATGGGTGTCTTTTGAAGGACGCTCGACATTGATGGCGCCTTGCTCCAGTAACTCTGATACTTTGGTGGGGGTGGCAATGACATCAAGTATATCTGCACTGTCTTTTTGTTTTTCCTCAGCAATAAGCTGCTGTTGCATTTCAATGCTTACCTGCGCTATTGATACCTTGCACTCTCTAACGCCAGCCATGGGCGTGCCGTTATTTGCAAGCGCTGCCAACAATAGCGATTTACCTGAACCATTTCTGCCTGCCAATAGGTAATTCCCTGGCAATGCGAGAGTCAACGAGAATGCGGGAGAAATAAAGTGGTGTTGGGTTTTAATTTGAAATTGGGAAAGAGACAGCATGGGGTGTGGAAAAAGCCTAATCATTGAGGTGCAAGGGTGTTGGCATTGTGTCGCGGGGCGGTATGGGTGTCAAATATCAATCTACCGTACTTTCTGCCGTACTGCCATTTCTGTATTGTTTGTGGTGTTCGCTAGGTTAGTGTCCTTATGGCTGCCGCGCGACGCAAAATATGAAAAAACCAAAGTGAACAATATTCTGTATAGACAATATTAAACTTGCATCAAGGAGCGATAATGAAGCTCAGTATGGCTGGCGTTTTCTTAATAATATTAATCATGTCAGGGTGCGCTGACCCTAAGCCTCAAGCCGAATTGTTACGCACAGTGATGGTTAGCCAGGTACAAGCCTACGATGGTCAGCAGTCTCATGTTTTATCTGGAGTAGTGCAAGCAGCGGAAACAAGCCAGCTGAGTTTTGAAGTGGCCGGGGTGGTAGAAAACGTTAACGTGAATTTAGGTGATACCATTGCCCGGGGAGATAAGCTTGCTCGAATAGAGAGCAAAGTGTTTGAGCTTGCCGTGAAACAACGCCAAGGGCAGTTATCTGAAATTCAGGCGCGGATAAAAGATGCACAAAAAGACGTAAACAGAAAAAAGCAGTTGATTGAAACCGGAGCGGTTTCGCAAGCAGAGTACGATGTTGCCGTCACTCAATTAAATGCACTGAGCGATCAAGCAGAGGTCGCTGAAGCGCAACTAAGTATTGCCGAAGAAGACTTGGCTGACACCACATTAGTTGCCCCTTACGCTGGCACCATTGCTCAACGTCATATAGAGCCTTCCCAACGAGTGACTCCCGCACAACCTGCTTTTACGGTAGAGGGGACAGCGGGTTTGGAAGTGGCGCTTTCCGTGCCTGAAAGCATGATAAATTACCTGAACGTTCAAGATGTGGTTAAGGTAACGGTTTATGCACTGGGCGAAACCAATCTGAAAGGGCGAATATTTGAAGTCAGCAGCCGTGCAGGCAGCGCCAATGCATTTCCTGTAACGGTGCAATTAGACGATGCGCCAAAGGGGCTGCAGCCAGGAATGAGTGCTGAGGTTACCTTAAGCTATACCGGCAAGACCAATAACAATAGGGAAAGTCGCGGGGGCTTTATTGTGCCCTTGTCCGCACTGGGTAATGGCAGTGACGACAGTTATTTCGTTACAGTTGGGAAATACTTTAGACATCACATGTTGTAATGTTTCAGGTTGTATAAATTAGACGTCGAGATGAGGGGTGGTTACAATTTTTACTATTGGTTAAGAAATATCTTGAAAAAGTAGATGTATGAACGCGTAACCCCCTGGGGGAAGGCTTAGCAGTGTGAATAACGGATGATTTAGGTGTTAATGTGATTGAACAAAATAGGTCGTTTCCAGATGACTTCGGCTTTGACTATTGTCTTATGTGGATTAGTACGGAGAAATATCCCTCATTTATAAGTAGGCCACACCCTGACAGTGGCGAGATCATCCATGACGTTAGGGACAACTCAAAACCATTTGCTCATAAACTTCCAATTTTAATAGACCCCGATGGTATCAATGTGGTGCCAGTGAATCTATATCTTCACTCTTTGTTGGCAGATCCAGATATATCCTCCGATAAGACGATTCAATCCCATGCAGTTGCGTTATTGAGCTTCTATCGGTGGTTGAGCACGGAAATCCCCGAACATACACACCCAAGGACTGGCCTTCTGGTTGATGAAAAACCTCCGTTAACAATATATGACTGCACCGAGAAGGTAGAGGAAAGTCCAATCGTGAGATATCGAGACTATTTATTGGAAAACCTTTATACCAAGGATGAAACTGGAAAAGTCGGTGGTTCTCCAAGTACAGCCTCTAACTATGTTTTGAAAGTTGTCAATTACTTCATCTTCCTTCATCGCCAGCGGATCATTTCAATCAGCAAAACCTTTCGACCATTTGAGTTTAAGGCAAAGACTGTTCGCATAAGCAACAAAGGAAACAGAGCACAACATGAAATGCTCTCACATCTCAATCGCAGTCACAGTAAGGAAATTATTGTATACACCACAGGTCTCACTAGACCATTTAAGAACATAAAAAAACCTCAAGATGCTGATATTCGAGAGCTTAACCCACTTCGTGAAGATGAAAAACAAGAGCTTTATAAACACCTTGATATTGAAAATTCATCTGACACTAAAGCCCTAATGGTGTACTTAAAAACTGAAACGGGATTGAGATTGGAGGAATTAATAACATTTCCTGCCTCTGTCGTGGACAAGCCAAAAGCTAAAGTAGTTAAGGTGCAAATTGGTGAGAATATTAACGGTTGCTTAACCAAGTTCAAAAAAAACAGAACAATTGAAATCCCAGCCAGTGTCATGGATCTGTTGTACGAGTACAAGTTAAGTAAGGCGAGGAAGAAGGCTATTGAAAAAGGATTACTTCGCCATAACCACTTATTCGTTAAATCGAATGGCAATATCTACGCTCCAAACACCATTCAAAAGTATGTGGAAACTATCCGCAATGATTTGACACACTGTGGGCTTGATATTTATTTTGCCCCTCATGACTTACGAGCCACTTTCGCAACCGACTGGCTGTACAGCAAACATATGGAAACAGGTAAGCCCTTCGAGGCTTTGTTACAGGAGCTGGCTGATTTGATGGGGCATGAAAGCACCTCTACCACTCAAAAATACGTTAACTACATGAATGACAATAAAACATGGTTGGAATTCGCTCAGCGTAAAAATCAATTCGCACAACAATCGCTGAGGTGATGATATGGCAAAAAGTCGATTAGCAGCATCGAGAAATCAAAATAAATCACCCGCTCCGCCGATTACTAAGAAAAATGTTACTTCATTAGATTTGATCGTTGATATACGGCCAGAAGGGGTGCTAAACAGCACAAGACACAATTTTATTTATTGGTGTCATGAACAGTGTGATCCCAAAAAACCATTAGCTAAACCCTCTCGACTGGAAAGAATGCAAAAGCTAAAAAGATGGGTTGATCAAGAGAAGAAAAATGAAACCAATGCATGGTCTCTAGTAGTTAAATTAAGCGCCTTAAAGACTTACATTGCATTTTGCGACATTAAGAAGTTCGACCCTTTTAGTCAGGCTGGATATCTTTATTACGCTGGTAACTCAGGTGAGTTACGGCGCTTAGTTGACATTGCTAGTGAGCCTAAAAAATACCAATTTCAGTATCATAATGGTGAAGAGTTTGGTTTGTTGGAATCCTCAGCTCTTCAAAAAAAGATGAATCTCGACTCGATGCTTCCAGTGCTTGATTTTGATGTGTCAGACATGCAAGCCACGCTTAAGAGCTTTACTGGTGAGATAACAGATTTTGCTACACTACCTTATACATCAAGCGAATGGTATGCACTAGTTAGACGCACTCAGCTTCTCTTTTTCTCTTTGGTAACTCAACTTATTGCGTTTAAAGAAGAAAACCCCGAATCGCCCCCACCTCAATACCTAGAAAACATTGTGGTTGAAAGAATAGATAATCGTGACATCACGATTACACTTGGGAGAAAAAATGGTTCAGCTTCAGAAGGCTTAGCGAGTCCTTTTAATCAATGCATGTCGGCAGCTTACACTTTGTTTGCCTATTACACTGCATTTAACGACACAGTGATTAGACAGGTTCGCCACCCCATTAAAATGGTTACGTCAAATAAAGATGGTCGGACATCAAAAGTTGCTCAAGTTCGCGCTTACAAAGGTCGTGCATCAAAGGACGTAAAAGCGTTATTTTCAGGCTTAGAAGAAAGCTCCCACCCCGAAGCCAAAGATGAGGAAGCTGGGTTTATTGTCGCTGACATCAATAAGCGCGACACTGTTGGAGAAACTGACGGAATTACCTTTCTTCGAGCACTCGAACTCCTCTCGAAAACCTACAGCGAAGACCCTTATGACACTCTGATATATTTCCTCAATAGCGAAGGTGATAAAGGCAAGGTTGATGTGTCTGGAGCTTCATTCCAATTATCAAAGAACCTAAATTTGCTTTCTGATAGCAGAGCTGAGTTGACCGACCATCTAGTAAAAACCTACGCCGACATTGTTAAAGATCAAAAGATGACCACGTTTAACAAGATTAAACGAGATGATGGTGTATACACGATGGAAGCAAAAGTCACCGTTCTTAAAAAGCAAGTTGTAACAATAAGAGCAATGCCTATTGCTTACGCTGCTCTTTCATGTATGACTGATGTTTCATTGCGGAACGCGCTTATACCGCTTAATTATTCAGAGAAAGATTCCGATGGAGCGATGACAGTTTCTTTCAAATATGCTGATGGCTCTAAAGGTGAGTTTATTGTTGCAGCTAAATACAAACCTTTTCTTCAATTGGTTGAGCGTTATGCTGCGAGCAGAAACCCTTTACCCAGAAAAAATTATGGTTTTGGTGGGGGGAGTTCAACAACCAAGCATCCATTCTTACTACCGCTGGGTGGTAAATATGTTACTTATCAGTGGTCAGAAGGTGAGGTTCCGATTCGCGAAGTTCTGTTAAAATTGTGTGGCATTGGTCGCGGTGATTACTTTATAAATATTACCGCCAGTAGGATTCGCACTACTCATTCTAACTTAGAGTATAAAGCTGAAGAAAAAGGGTGGACAGCCCGAAAAATTTTGCAGCACAATATTGAAACAACTGAAAGACATTACCCCAACGGCCACCCTGTCTCAAACAACAAGCAAATGTCACAAGGGATGATGGGGTTAGTCTACATAGCCCAGGGCAAGAGCCGCAGTGAAGCTATAGAATCGGTTAAGAAAGAATTGGAAATTCCCGTCTTAGAATACGATGTTTGGAAACAACGTAATGCTCCTACAAACCCCAATGGCATTAGCTGCGGCGGGGAAATTGATTTGCTGTCAGAGAAAGATTGGCATTATGCAGCACGCAAGTTCGCAGAAAAAAAAGGGATTATTGAAGAGGGTCAAGATATTACCTGCTATCAATACGATCTTTGCGTCTTTTGCAAAAGCGCCAAACTCGTTGATGACCCCTACGCTATTTATAAACTATTGAGCTTTCTCGATGCGTTAAGTGAAGCCATTGACCAATACCCAGAACGCGCTTCGGTAATTCAATTAAAGATAAATCGCTTTCAAGCTAACCTTGACGGCCTCCCATTAGAGACCGTTGAACAAGCTGAGGATTTGCTTGAAGAAAAAGGGCGTTATCCACTTTTCGACTCGTTATCTTCCATTACCCAATTTTTATAAGGGCTATATCTATGCTGTCTTTTGAAAACTCACAAGATATGGATTCAACCTTAGATACCATGCGTTTAATTGGTGATAGAGGCGACTATTTGCAACAGGAACTTCTCCCTGCGCTACTGCGAGGCGATTGGGAAGAGTTAGACAAAATGGTGGTCTATCAAGATCAAAAAAAGACCATCTTGTTTGGCGAGGATATATGGGCGTTTAGAAATTCTGACTACAAAGGGAGTGGGGTCACGAACTTGATTTTTAACATTGAGCCAGAGCAAGAAGAAAATGTCATTGTACTTCATCAAAAAGAGCGTCACATGCTTAATCAAATGAAGTGCGTAGCATTAGCGGATATGTGGTTTTCTGTTAAACATATAGAACTGGCTTCAATAAATAATAAAAAAAACTCTCTTCGAAAGGATATTGCCCAACTAATCAAACGTGGCATCAATTCATTTGAGGAATTGAATCAAGAGCATCTAGAAATTTTGGTTACTGAGGGATGGTATGATATTTCTAGGAGCTATTGTTTTATAGGGTTGAATAGTCTTGTCCACTTGAAAGGGCTGCTACCTTTCAAGGTCAATTTTTCACATCAATCCCATAAGATGTACAACATGAGTTCTGATGCGCAAAACGGAAAAGTGGTGATTCCCCCCCGAATCTATTTTGCGGCATTAAAAGGGTACAGTGAAGATATCGTAAAAGCCTACGGATTAAGAGATGAAATCGAACAAGCAGTTGAGCAGATGATTTCCTTTTATTCCGATGAAGTAAAAAGAAAAATTCTGAGGGTTAGAAGCGGCTATAGCCATAAACCTCATGGCGGTTATGCAGAATCATGGGAACGATTTACCCAGGCGCTCGACAACAATGGAATAACCTTAGCGGATAAAGGTGAAGATCCACGGTGGATGCAAATATTCACATCTATTCAACCCCGCATTCAAATACGACGAGAATGTCTTAGTATCTTCAGAGCACGCATTGGCAACACTTATTATGGCTGGGCTGGTTTTAGACAGTATTTGAGAAGCTTGAACACAAAAGCCTCATGGCTTTGCTTGGCATTGTCAGGAATGCGCGTAGACGAGTTGTACAAAATGAGTCCTGTTTACGGTGCGCAAAGAACGACTTTCGATAAAAATGGATGTGAGTCCGAAACTGGCAAGGAAACCATTTACTTTCTAACTACACGCCAATCAAAAATTACGATCAGTAGTCAAACCAAAAATGACACGTTTGTAACCACGGAAACGGGTTGGAAAGCCTTCCATATATTAAATGCTATTAATACGCCTTATCGCGACAGATTTGCAAAGAAAAATAATCATCGAATGTTTGCAAACTTGAAGGACATCGCTTTTCCCCAACCTATAGGGAAGAGCGCATTACACACTAAAATTAATACGGGGTTTAACAGCGATAAATTTGATTTTACACTTACAGCAGAAGATATGGGGCATTTACAGACCTCCGACCCAACCCAAACATCTTTTAATCAGGGTGATAAATTTCACTTTTCGCCACACCAGACACGGCGCTCCCTCGCGTACTACCTAATTGGTTATGAGCTGTGTTCTTTCCCCGCCTTGAAGCAGCAATTTTCGCATTTGTCGATGGCAATGACGCGATGGTATGCCCGAAATGCCTATTCATTTGAAAAACTTTACAGCGAAATACAAAAAGAACGAGTCACACAACAGGCTGAGATATTTGCTCGCATATATCAAAAAATGGCGAATGGTAAGCGTATCGCAGGAGGTAAAGGTCAAGCAGCAGCGGCTGAGATTAGTCGCGAAGGTGAAAGTTATTTTGAAGATGGAGTAAGCAAACGCAAGCTATCGGTTGACTACTGGATAGATCGGTTGACCAACGGTAAAGAACATTTACATGCTATTGCTCCTGGGATGTATTGCACTAATACTCAATGTTCAATGCGTATCAATATTGATTTAAGTGAATGTGTAGACTGCGAATATGATTTTATTGAAAATGCTGTTTATGCCGAATCCTCCCGTATGGACGCAATGAGAAACGTTGAGTTTTTAAAAGAAAACAATGAATTAAACTCCAGTTCTGCAACCAAATACTTTATGCAGGTAAAAGCTGCGGAAGCGATCATGGATGATCTAGGATTTAAATATGAAAAGTATGAATTTGCAGAAGATGTGCTGAATTTGGTTATCGAAACGACAAGGAAGGCGTAAGGCATGACAGACAAGGCGGAGTTAAGCTCAACAGAAAGACAGCTAAGAGACGCATTGGCGCGGCTTGTTCATCAAAAGCCGATTAACAGAGAGTTGAAACAAAAGCTTAAAGCCAACAAGCTTAAAATTGTTGTTTCTAATGTTGAGAAAGAAGCGGGGTTATCGAATGGATCGGCCAGGCGCTATCCAGAAACAAAAGCGCTGATCGAAAGCGCTGAAGCAAATCGTGTTCATGGAGTAAGCAATGTGTCCGATACTGTGGTTCGCGGCCACCCTCTCCACATAAAGGCTAAGGAAGACTTAGACAAAGCTAAAAAAGAAATCAAAAAGCTTAAGAGAGAAATTGAGAAGAAAGAAGAAAAGCTTGGAGATTATAAAAAACGCTTAAAGTCTCAAGCCGTGAGAATGCACCAAATGACCGTTGCTATGTGGGAACATATGCCTGAAGAATGCAAGCATATTGAGTTAATGATCGATGTGGAAACAACGGGGGCAACAGGCAACGTTCTAGAATTCAAAAAGCGAGAGAAGCTAGATTAGCTCCGAGACTTATGTTCTTAGCTGGATTAGTCTGGACTCAACCTGTCAAATTCAAATCACGATGCAATTAGGTCCGACAGGTTGCTCTAAGGGGTTTTGCGCCCATCCCCTCGAAATTAACCTTAGTCTAAGTTTTTAAGCTTTTTTCTAACTCTAATTACCGTACTTCGACTAACTCCAACTGCTTCAGCCGTTTTATTAATACTAAATCCAGCTTCAGTAAACGAGGCAATCCTATCATGAGCCTCTAAATCAGGCTGACGACCGTGATAAAGTCCCTTTTGCTGTGCTTTTACAATACCTTCTTTTTGCTTACGTTCACGTTCTCGATATTCTTTATATGCACTGGCCGCTAATATTTCTAACAGCATATTATTAATAGCACTAAGTATTGATCTCATAAAATCATCACTTGGAAAACTGCCAAATGTTAAATGACTGGTTGGTAGATCTAAACTAACAACACTAATTCCTTTTTCATTTATTGAGGCTACAAGAGTTTTCCAATCATCAGGGCTTAGCCTTGTTAAACGATCGATTGATTCAACTAACAAAACATCACCGGACTCTGATTCATCCAATAAACGAATTAGCTCTGGTCTATCTAAAGAATTACCAGATTTATTTTCTATATAAAAAGAAGCAATTCGTTTGCTGAAGCCAGAAACGAATTTTTTTAATGAGCTTTTTGCTCTATTTGCATCTTGCTCAGAAGTTGATGCTCGTAAATATGCTCTTATGAACATTTTTGCCTAATTAGGTCTATTTAGATGGTGTCATATCATATAGGTTTATTTAAGTGGTGTCATTACGTAATTGCCTGTGATATATTAACAGTATCTTTAGGGTGTACTCATGTAGAACTGCATGTAATAACACTAATTTGGACTTTGATAATGAAAAAGGATAAACCATACATTGTTGTGGTTTAATATTGTTGTAACAACGGTAACTTTACTTATTTAATAGAAGAAAAAACAAAATCAATTAGCGATGTTTAAACTGGTATTCATTGATGGTCACTTTAATTAGATATAAAGTAAGTAAACAAAAAGTCAGTAAGGTAATTGATAACGTGTCTAAACGAACCATAAGTATGTTGGCTAAAGAACTGAGTGTAAATGTCGAAACAATTCGCTTTTATGAACGCAAAGGCTTAATTAAACAACCACCAAAGCCTATGCAGGGCTATAGACATTACCCGAAAGAAACGGTAAATAGAATACATTTTATCAAGCGTTCTCAAGAATTAGGTTTTACGCTAAATGAGATTGAAGGGTTACTTGCGTTAAACGATAGTCCATGTAGTAAAGTACAAGAATTAGCTAATAAAAAACTGATCGCAGTACAAAAAAAGATGGCTGACTTGTTGTTGTTAGAACACGCTTTGGAAGAACATTTAGGACAATGCCAAAATAATGATGACGATAGCCACTGCCCAATAATTGATTCGTTGCAACCGAAGTAAATGATTCACTTAACTACCATTTCCCACTAAAACAGCATATCCAATTTTACTTCTGCGCCTTAATTCAAGTTAGCTTATTCCCCGTATCTGTCGTAGCAGATTATCAAAGATAAATTTTTTATAAATCACCCTTGACTCCGTACTTAGGTACATGCAATACACTTGCATTATCACTTAATGAGGTATCTATATGAATCAAAAAAAATCAAACCTTCCAATGATAGGAGGCATCATAGCAGCATTAGGCGCAGGCGTATGCTGTGTAGGTCCTTTGCTCCTGTTATTACTTGGGGTAAGTGGCTCATGGATTGGTAATTTAACTGCATTTGAACCCTATAGGCCATTATTTATCGCATTTGTAGTGTTGTTGTTTGGCTACTCAGGTTGGAAAATTTACCGTCCTGTAGAAGAGTGTGAGCCGGGAACGGCCTGTGCAATTCCTAAGAAACAGCAACAACGAAAAGTCATTTTCTGGCTGAGCGCTATAGTTGCGACAATTTTAGTGACCAGTAATTATTGGATACTTTTGTTTGCTTAATATACAGATCAAGAAATTTATAACATTTTAAAATTTGGAGCTAATTATGAAAAAATTATTATTAACCGCACTGCTTTCACTTTCTAGTTTTGGTGCTTTTGCTGAAGTAAAAACAGTTACACTGGAAGTGCCAACGATGAACTGTGCGACATGTCCAATCACAGTTAAAAAGTCATTAGAAAATGTTGATGGCGTTGAAAATGCGAAAGTTACCTACAAGCCTAAGCTAGCTGTTGTTTCTTTTGATGACACTAAAACCAACATCAATGCATTAATTGCAGCGACTACCAACGCTGGCTACCCTTCAAATTTAAAAAGTGAAAATAAGTAATGTTTAGCCCCTTAGAACTAGTTACGCGTATCGGAGATAAAGCAGGCTCTATAGGTGCACTTGTTTCGGCAATGGGATGCGCCATGTGTTTTCCCGCGATAGCTAGTCTTGGTGCGGCAATTGGGATGGGATTTCTTAGTCAGTGGGAAGGGGTATTTATCAATACGTTGTTACCACTGTTTGCAGTATTAGCGCTGGCAATGAATATCTTAGGCTGGTTTAGCCATCGTCAATGGTACCGTAGTTTTATCGGTTCAATTGGCCCCATTTTGGTTTTACTCTCTTTATACCCTTGGTTCCAGTACGGGTGGAGTTCATACGTTACTTATACGGGGCTAGGACTAATGGTTGCTGTATCAATTTGGGACATGGTTTCTCCTGCGAATAAACGCTGTGATGATGAAACTTGTACCGCTTAACTTTTTTAGAGGAATAAAATATGTCAACGAATAGTTGTTGCTCGTCAAATGACATCCAGCCAGAACAATTACATGTAGCCATTATTGGTAGTGGTTCAGGGGCCTTTGCCAGTGCGATTAAAGCAGCAGAAGGCGGAGCAAGAGTTACTATCATTGAAGGAGCCGATGTAATCGGAGGTTGCTGTGTAAATGTCGGCTGTGTTCCTTCAAAAATATTGATCCGTGCTGCGCAATTAGCGCATCAGCAACGTACTAACCCGTTTGATGGTTTAGAAAATATTCAGCCACAACTTAGCCGCTCCTTATTAGCACATCAGCAAAACGCTCGCGTCGAAGAACTACGCGATGCTAAATATCAACGTATTTTAGAGAGTAATCCCGCGCTATCTTTACTTAAAGGTTATGCACGTTTTAAAAATCAAAATACCTTGCTAGTTCACAAGTCTGATGGTAGTGAAGAAGAGCTGGTTGCAGATCGCATTTTAATTGCAACAGGCTCTACACCAAGCATTCCGCCAATTAAGGGTTTAGTTGATACACCTTATTGGACATCAACAGAAGCCTTATTTGCAGAAGAGTTACCGAGTAGTCTAGTTGTCATCGGCTCCTCCGTTGTTGCTCTGGAAATTGCGCAAGCTTATGCCCGTTTAGGTAGCCGTGTGACAATTCTAGCCAGACATACCCTTTTATATGCTGAAGATCCGTTATTAGGTGAAAAACTGGCAGAGTGCTTTGAAAAAGAAGGTATTAGGGTACTTAATAATACGCAAGCAAGTCATGTTTCTTATGATAGCAATGGTTTTTCATTGGAAACTAACGAAGGAACATTAATCGCTGAAAAATTGCTTATCTCTACGGGTCGCCATGCAAATACTGGAAAGCTTGGTTTAGAAAATGTTGGTGTTGAAACAGATAAAAGTGGTGCCATTGTTGTTAATAGTATGATGGAAACATCAACAGCTAACATTTATGCCGCTGGAGATTGCTCCAATATGCCACAATTTGTTTATGTTGCTGCTGCTGCCGGAAGTAGGGCTGGAATTAATATGACAGGTGGAAATGCGCAACTCGACTTATCTACCATGCCTGCTGTTATATTCACCGACCCACAAGTTGCTACGGTAGGTCTAACCGAAGTACAAGCTTCAGCGGTAGGAATAAATACGATAAGTCGTGTACTTGATATGGAAAACGTACCAAGAGCTTTAGCAAATTTTGAAACGGATGGTTTTATCAAGTTGGTAGCTGAAGAATCCACGGGAAAACTGATAGGCGCACAAATTTTAGCCCATGAAGGCGGAGAACTGATTCAAAGTGCGGCTCTTGCTATTCATAATAAAATGACAGTCGAAGAATTGGCAGGTCAACTATTTCCGTATTTGACGATGGTTGAAGGATTGAAGTTATGCGCTCAAACCTTTAGCAAAGACGTTAAAGAGCTATCTTGCTGCGCAGGGTAATCATTTAACGGTAATGTACTTACAGAAATGTTAATGGAGTGCCAATTGATTGAATGTAATCAAGATATCTTAAGGCATTCCATTAACAACACAAATTGGAAGCATGCTAAATCATGATTAAATCTAAGGTTGAAAACATTCCTGTTGGTGAAGTCAGTTTTTTGACAGAGATACCTGACATCAATAAGTTCATTAGTAGTGATGATGATGCGTTGGATTTTCCTTTGAGTATTTCTCAACTGGCACTAGCTGCACAAACATCTGTCCATACGGTAAGAAATTATGTTCTTGAGAACTTAGTACACTGCGAAGAAAAAACTAAGTCAGGCCATTCACTTTACGGCTTATGTGCATTAAAGAGATTAAAGTTCATTCGAGCAGCAAGGGCGGCAGGTCTTCTTGTAGTTGATATCAAGCCATTACTAATGGCAATAGATGCAGGAGAAAGAAAAGTTCCTGAAGACATCCAAAAGCTGCTACTTACTAAAATCGAGCATAGAAAAGTATTTTTAAATCTAGTAACAAACCAAATTGAAGAGTTTTGCAATTAGAACAATTATAGAACAGTTCATGGCTCGACTAAAAACTTGTTAGCTTATCTGTTTTCTATCAATGTTAGCTTGTATATATCAAGCATATAGAATATCAACACCTCCAATTTTTAATGGCACTTTGATGCGCAGTACCTTTTGAATTAGAAATACAAACAGATGGCATTCTTTAACTTATTGATTCTACATCACTAAGTAAACCAGCTAAGTCGATTTCTTTGCGGTCTTTATTAAAGGCATATTCCCCATTTAGATTAATGTGTTGCCAAGCAACAGGTGAAAGCCGAGAAATAACATCAACCACATCTTGCCTACCGTTCCTCTCTTGGATTTGTAAAAATGCCGATAGTAACGCGGAATTATAATAAATAATGCAATTTGAAATGAGTCGAGCACAATCGTTCCATTGTGGGGTTCTAGGGATTTTCCCCTCTAAAAAGACATAATCCTCTGTAGACCACACCAATAAATGGCTGCGGAGGTGGTTTACTTTCAGCTTGGAGCCTAATCATCCACTATCGGCCTTGTTATTTCGC
>Ga0208316_1000353_pt1 | contig 42450 bp, 31 predicted proteins | sample MalvireepMed_231_FD_184240 | JGI IMG/M metagenome (GOLD analysis project Ga0208316, IMG submission 184240) | Marine viral communities from the Global Malaspina Expedition - Malaspina viral metaG DeepMed_231 (SPAdes) (version 2) | ecosystem: Environmental > Aquatic > Marine > Oceanic | place... | reverse complement strand
CGTCTTGACCTCCTGGTCAAGGGCGCGCGCTGCGCGGCCTGCATGTCGAAGATCGAGAAAACCCTCGGCGAACTGCCCGACGTGGCCGCCGCCCGCCTCAACCTGACCGAAGGCCGGCTGAGCGTTCGTTTCGCCGCCAGCCAGGGGGATGCCGGCCGGGTGATCGCCACCCTGGAGGGCCTGGGCTATCCCGCCACGCCTTATGATCCGGCCCAGGCGGTGGAAGCCCACGACAAGGAGAGCCGCCGGCTGATCCTGGCCATGGCGGTGGCCGGCTTCGGGGCCGGCAACGCCATGATGTTCTCAGTGCCGGTCTGGGCGGGCCTGTTTGGCCAGGAGCTGGGGCCGGCGACCCGCACCATGATGCTGTGGCTCTCGGCCATCGTCGCCACCCCCTGCGCCATCTATGCCGGCCTGCCCTTTTTCGAGTCCGCCTGGCGGTCCCTGAAGGCCGGGCGGGCCAATATGGACGTACCGATCTCCATCGGCGTCATCCTGACGCTCTTCATCAGCTTCGTCGAAACCCTCCTGCACGGGCGCGACGCCTATTTCGACGCCGCGGTATCCCTGCTCTTCCTGCTGCTGATCGGCCGCTGGCTGGATCACCGCCTGCGCGCCCGGGCCAGAAGCGCCGCCGCCGACCTGCTGGCCCTGCAGGCCCCGGCCGCCTCGGTGCTGGGGGCCGACGGGGTGGAGCGGATCAAGCCCCTGAGCGAGGTGGCGGTCGGCGAGCGGGTGCTGGTGCGGCCTGGCGAACGCATCCCCGTGGACGGCTTCGTCGAGGACGGGGTCTCCGAGCTCGACAACGCCCTGCTGACTGGCGAGACCGCGCCTGTTCCCGTACGTCCCGGCGACACCTGCCGGGCCGGGGCGGTCAACCTGTCGGGTCCGTTGCGGCTGCTGGCCCTGGCGCGGTCCGAAGACTCCGCCGTCGCCGCCATCGCCCGCCTGGTGGAGGCCGGCGCCCAGACCAAGTCGCTCTATGTCCGCCTGGCCGACCGGGCCGCAGCCATCTATGTGCCGGTGATTCACAGCCTCGCGGCCCTGACCTTCGCCGGCGGTTTGGCCCTGGGACTTGGCCCGCGGGAGGCCCTGCTGCGGGCTGCAGCCCTGCTGATCATCACCTGCCCCTGCGCGCTGGGCCTGGCGGTGCCGGCCGTCCAGATCACCGCCTCGTCGCGGCTGTTCCGCAAGGGCGTGCTGGTCAAGTCCGGCGCCGCCCTGGAGCGGCTGGCCGAAGTCGATCACGTGGTGTTCGACAAGACCGGCGTGCTGACCGAGGGCCGGCCCCGGCTGATCGACGCCCCGGCCGCCACCGTGGCCCTGGCCGCCCCCCTGGCGCGCGCCTCGGCCCACCCGCTGGCCCGCGCCCTGGCGGCCGAGGCCGGACCTGGCGCGCGCGCCGTCGATGTCGTCGAGACCGCCGGCCAGGGCGTCGAGGGGGTGATCGAAGGCCGACGCGCGCGGCTGGGCCGGGCCGGCTTTGTCGGGCTCGAAGGCCGGGCAGGATCGGAGACCGAGCTGTGGTTCGCCTTCGATGGCGACACCAAGATTCGCTTCGCCTTTTCCGACCAGCTCCGGCCCGACGCCGCTGAGGCCATCGCCGCCCTTCGCCATCAGGGCCTGACGGTGGAAATCCTTTCCGGCGACCTGACCGGCCCCGTGAGCCGAGCCGCGGCCACCCTGGGGATCGGCGACTGGCGGGCCGGCCTGACTCCCGAGCAGAAGGCCGGCGCCATCGATGACCTGATCGCCCAGGGCCGCAAGGTGCTGATGGTCGGCGACGGGCTCAACGACACCGCCGCCCTGGCCCGGGCCCATGCGGCCATGGCGCCGGGCACGGCCCTGGACGCCAGCCAGAACGCCGCCGATCTCGTCTTCTCCGGCGCGGGTCTCGGCGCGGTTCCGGATGCGATCCAGGTGGCGAGGGCCGCGCGGCGCCGCGCCCTGGAGAACTTCGGCTTCTCGGCCCTCTATAATCTCGCCGCCGCGCCCATGGCCATGCTGGGCCTGGTCAATCCGCTGGTGGCGGCCCTGGCCATGTCGGGCTCGTCGCTGATCGTCACGCTGAACGCCCTGCGGATGCACGCCGAGGGGCGCCGCTGATGGGCATCCTCCTGATCCTCGCGCCGATCTCGGTGCTGATCGGCCTTTCGGGCCTGGCGGCCTTCTGGTGGACCCTGCGCAGCGGCCAGTATGAGGACCCGGCCGGCGACGCTGCGCGCATCCTGATCGACGATTCCGACGACCTGATCAGCTGAGCCCGGCCAGCCCCCTCTGGACCTGAGCCCTCGGGGCCGCCATGGTCGCGCCTGTTGGATAACGAGGTTCGAACATGCGCCAAGCCCTGATCGTCGTCGCCAGCGTGCTCGCCCTCGCCGGATGCTCGGCGGGTTCGGAGGAGCCCTTCGTCGGCTTCGGCGCCGATCCGAACATCCCTTCGCCCGAAAAGGATCTGTTGCCCCGGGTCAATCCGGCCAAGGCGGTGGGCTGGCCCGCAGGGGCGGCGCCGACGGCGCCTGAGGGCTTCGTCGTCACGCGGTTCGCCGGCGACCTCTCTCACCCCCGCTGGCTGCTGGTTCTGCCCAATGGCGATGTGCTGGTTTCGGAAGCCAGCTCCGAACCCAAGGACCCGGAGGGGCTGATGGATCGCATCGCCCAGCGGATCCAGGCCTATGCCGGCGCGCTGAAGCCCAGCCCCAACCGGATCATGCTGCTGCGCGACGCCGACGGCGACGGTCTGGCCGAAATGCGCGAGGTGTTTGCGTCCGGCCTCAACCGACCCCAGGGCATGGCTCTGGTGGGAGACACCCTCTACATCGCCAATACCGACGCCCTGGTCGCCACCCCCTATCGCGATGGTCAGCTGCGGATGGAGGGCATCCCGAAAAAGGTCGTCGACCTGCCCGCTGGCCCGATCAACCACCACTGGGTCAAGAACGTGGTCGCCGCCCCCGACGGCCAACGGCTGTTCGTCACCTCGGGCTCCAATTCCAACATCGCTGAGAACGGCATGGCGGCAGAGGAGAACCGGGCGGCGATCCTGGCCGTCGATCCCGCCGCCGGCACGGTGAAGCTCTATGCGTCTGGCCTGCGCAACCCCAATGGCATGGCCTATGAGCCCACCACGGGCGCGCTGTGGACCGCCGTCAATGAGCGCGACATGCTGGGCGACGATCTGGTCCCCGACTACATGACCCGGGTGCGGGAGGGCGGCTTCTACGGCTGGCCCTATTCCTATTTCGGCGACACGGTCGATGAGCGGGTCGAGCCCCAGCGTCCGGACCTGGTGGACCGCGCCATCACGCCGGACTACGCCCTTGGCCCGCACACCGCATCCCTGGGCCTGACCTTCTATGACGCCGAGGCCTTCCCTGAAGCCTATCGGGGCGGGGTGTTTGTGGGCCAGCACGGTTCATGGAACCGCAAGCCGCTGAGCGGCTATCGCGTGGTGTTCGTGCCCTTCGCAGGCGGCATGCCCCAGGGCGAGCCGCAGGCCTTCCTCACCGGCTTCCTCAATGATCGCGGCCAGGCCATGGGCCGGCCGGTGGATGTGGCCGTCGATGGTCGCGGCGCCCTGCTGGTCACCGACGACGCCGGCGGCGCGGTCTGGCGCGTGGCGCCGACGGCCCCAGCGGCTCAGGCCGCCGAACGGTAGCCGGTCGAGGTCGGGGCCTCTTCGAGGACAAAGCGGCCCACGAGGCCGTTGAGCTGGTCGGTCTCCCGGCGCAGGGAGTGGGCGGCGGCGGTCGCCTCCTCGACCATGGCGGCGTTCTGCTGGGTGACGTGGTCCATCTGGTTCACCGCGGAGTTCACCTCCGCCAGGGCCCGGGACTGTTCCTCGGCCGAGGCGGCGATCTCGGCGACGCTGCGATCGATCTCGACCACCCGCTGGACGATGCGGCGCAGGGCCTCGCCGGTTTCGGCCACCAGTCCGACGCCGGACTCCACCTGGGTGGCGCTCTGGGTGATGAGGTTGCGGATCTGCTTGGCGGCTTCGGAGGAGCGCTGAGCCAGGGCTCGCACCTCGGAGGCGACGACGGCGAAGCCGCGACCCGCCTCGCCCGCCCGGGCGGCCTCGACGCCGGCGTTGAGCGCCAGCAGGTTGGTCTGGAAGGCGATCTCGTCGATCACCCCGATGATCTGGCCAATCTGCTTGGAGGAGGAGTCGATCTCCCCCATGGCCGACACCGCGCGATCCACGACTTCGCCGGAGTGAACCGCCTCGGCCTTGGCCGAGCTGACCATGCTCGATGCCTCGCGGGCGCCGCTGGCCGCCTTGCCGACGCTTTCGGTCAGCTCGTGAAGGGCTGCGGCGGTCTCTTCAAGGCTGGCCGCCTGCTGCTCGGTGCGGCGCGACAAATCGTCGGAGGCCGAGGTGATTTCGTCGGCGCCCACCCGGATGCCGCCGGAGGACTCCGCCACCATGCGCATGGCCTCTGACAGCTTGATCACGGCCTGGTTGAAGTCGGCCTTCAAGCCGTCAAACTGCGGCGAGAGCTCGGCGTCGAGACGGCTGGCCAGATCCCCCTGGGCCAGATCGCGCAGGGCGCTGGTCAGGGCGCTCATGGCTGCGGCCTGCTGCTGCTCGGCCAACTGCCGGGCGGTTTCGGCGGCTTGGCGCTTGGCCTCCAGCGCCTCCAGATAGATGGAGATGGCCAGATCCATATCGACCAGGGTCGCCTTGACCAGCACGGCCACCGTTTCCGAGGCTTCCTGCGGGCGGGTGCGCTTGGTCAGGGTTGGCCAGGAACGGGCCACGGCCGCGTGGATCAGCTGCTCCAGCACCAGGGCGTAGCCGCCGATATACCACTGCGGCTCAAGTCCGAGACGCGCATGGGTTTCGCCGATCGTGCGGACGCCCTTGGCGTATTCCTCGCCGAACTGGCCGTCGGCGATGATCCCCCAGTGGGCGGCCTGGCGGCTCTGGGCGCCCGACATGTGGGTCTCGCTGGTGAAGAATCTCTGGACCTCGGGTGTCTTGCGGATCTTGGCGTAGAAGACGTCGAGCGCCGGGCCGATGGCCTGATTGAGGAAACCGCGCAGGCCGCGCAGCCGCTCGACCCCGCGGCTGTCGAGACCGATAAAGTCGAGGCGTTCCTGAATGTGCGAAGATTTGGTCATGGGCGTTCCACCAGATGAGCTAGGCCGGCGCATCCTGGTGAGGTGGGTCGGCACGCCCAAGGGATGGCGTGAGCACGACTAACGAGACCTTAAATGCGGCCCCGACTGCGGCTCATGCGGAGGTGGCGTATTGTCGCATACCGCCGGTCGACGAGGGAATCGGCGACCGGCGGTAGGACCTATTGCCTATTGGAACCGGTAGGTGAGCCCCAGGCCCCACATCCGCGGGGCGCCGGCGATGAAGGTCGGCAGGCCCAGGGAGTCGCCGGTGTTGCCGGCGTCGATGATGTAGCTCTCGTCGGTGACGTTGTTGACGAAGGCTTCCAGGGTGAGCGGCATGGCGTCCGGGGTCCAGGACGCCCGGATGTTCAGTGTCCCGTAGGCGTCCTGACGCTCGTCCTGCAGGTTGTCGGCCACGAAGACCGAGGGCGGCTGCTGGAAGGCCGGCAGATCGTTGTTGTCGTCGAAGAAGATTTCCGACTGCCAGACATAGGTCGGCCGCAGGCTGAACAGGCCGCCCATCAGGTCGAACTCCCAATTGGCGCCCAGGCTGGCCATGTGGTCCGGCGACAGGCGGAAGCTGTTGTCGTCATAGGCGCCGCCGTCGAACCGGGCGTGGCTGTAGGCGTAGGTGCCATAGAGGGTCAGGCCCGGGGCGGCGGAGACCTCGGCCTGGCCTTCGAAACCATAGGCCTTGGCCTTGCCAGCGTTGGTGGTGACGAACAGGGTGCCCTGCTGCTCCACGGTCTGGAAGTTGTCGTAGTCGTAGTAGTAGACCGAGCCGTCGAGGCGAACCCGGCCGCCCAGCTCGGCCTTGGCGCCGACCTCGTAGGAGTCGACGGTCTCGGCCTCGACCTGCGCGAAGCGCGACGTGCCCTCAGGCGTGGCCGGACCGGCGGCCGACAGCACCTCGGGACGACGGCCCCGGGCGTAGGAGGCGTAGAGGTTGGCGTCGTCGCTCAGCGCGTAGCGGCCCACCAGGCGCCAGGTGAAGCCGTCGCTCTCCAGGTCCTGCTCGGTCAGCCCGCCGTTGCCGGCGGTCGGCTGGAAGGTGAGCCCGAACAGCGGCAGCTGACTGGCCGGGATCTGCTGCACGAACGGTGAGGCGAGCGCGCCCAGGATGGCCTGGGCCTGACCGATGGCCTGGGGCGTACCGGCTGCGGCGATCTGGGCCGCGCCGATGGCGCCGCCGAGCACGCTGCGTCCGCCGACCACGCGGGAGGAAAAGCCGGTGGTCTTGTCGTCGCGGGTGTAGCGCAGGCCGGCCGACAGCTCGAGCCGGTCGGTGACATCAAAGGTCACGTCGCCGAACACGTCATAGGAGGTCAGTTCGCTGGTGTTGGTCGCCTCCTCCACATGTGCGGAGCGGAGATTGGCGGCGATCGCGCCGGCCTGGGCGGGCGACAGCAGAACATTGCCGCCGCTCAGCTGGCCCACCAGCCCCTGGATCAGGGCGCCGGTGAAGGCGGTGGCGCCGAACAGGGCGGCCGGCGCAGGCGTGGTGGACGGCAGACCCGTCCCCGCCGCGCCGCCGTTCAGTTGCCCGGTCAGGACGGCCAGACCCATGCGCTCGTCAAACTGCAGCGGCAGGCGCTGACGGCCGTCGTCGCGGAACACGCCGGCGCCCACAAAGCCGCGGACCCGACCGCCCTGGTCGAAGTTGATGCGGACTTCCTGGCTGAACTGCTCGCCGATGGCGTCATTCAGGCCCGTCAGGATCGGCAGGGAAACGCCGTCGGGATCATACACCTCCTCGGACTCGAAGCGGCGGGCCGCCGTGGTCGAGGTCAGGGTGACCGCGTCGCTGAGTTCGATGGTCGCCAGACCGGTCACACCCCAGACGGTGCGGTCGACGCCCAGGGACATGCCGCCCTGGAAGTTGGCCGGCGCGACCAGGGCCGCGGCGTCCCACGGGTCGCGGGAGGCCAGGACCTGGCCCGTGGTCGGGTCGGTCGGGGAAAAGCCGCCGGACTTGAAGGCCGTGCCCGCGGCCTTGTCTTCCTGATAGTTGACGATGAAGTCGAAGTTCACCCGATCGGACGGGTTCAGATTGAAGGCCAGGCGCCCGGCCACGGTGTCCACCGACTGGAAGTCTTCGCCGCCCAGGGCGTTCTCCACATAGCCGTCCCGCTGGCGGATGCGGCCCGAGAAGCGGATCGCCGCGGCGTCGGTCATGGGGATGTTCACCGCGCCCTCGGCCATGCGGTAGCCGTAGTCGCCGCCCTGGCCGGTCAGATAGCCCTCGAACACGCCCGGCTGCGCCTTGCGCTGGATGATGTTGACGCCGCCGATCAGGGCGCCGCGGCCAAACAGGGTCGATTGCGGCCCCTTGGCCACCTCCACCCGCTCCAGGTCGAACAGCTCCACATAGGAGCCCTGGGCCTTGGAGATCGACACTCCGTCCTGGAACACTGAGACGCGGGCCTCGGCCGAGGCGTCGGTGGAGTCCGAGGTGATGCCGCGCATCACGAAGCCGGGATTGTTGGGCGACTGGTCCTGGACCTCAAAGCCCGGCGTATAGGCCGACAAGTCGGCGAAGTCCTGGACGCCCAGGTCGTTCAGACGTTCGCCACCGAACGCCGTCAGGGCCAACGGCACGTCCAGGGACTGCTGTTCGCGCTTCTGGGCGGTGACGACGATCTCTTCGAGGAGGGTGGCGTCCTGGGCCTGGGCGGCGCTGGCCGCGCCCAGGGCGAACAGGCTCGCAGCGGCCAACAGCCGCGCGGTGGAATTGGTCATGTCGATCCCCTGTGATCTTGAAGAACACGAGAGTCGCGATGGGAGGATCGCGCTCACTTCAGCGCCCTGCCTGGGTTCGGCGACAAATCCATGAAGGTTGGCCAGCCCGTGCGCCGGCCACCGCACAAGACGGCGAATTGTGGCCAAGACGCCGCAATCTGGAGCGTGCGGCGCCGCTTGGTCCAGCGCGCTCCAGACCGCCGTTAGCCGAAGGTCTTTCGCAGGCGAACAAAGACCGCGCGGCCATATTCGAGGTCGCGCACATCGGTATAGGCCAGGCGGCCATCGGACCTAGGGCCGATATAGACCTCGCGGATGCGCTGCACATTCCGCGCGCCGAGGTTCTGCACCTCCACCCTCAGGATGATGTCCCGGCGCGGCTTATACTCGGCGAACACCACCACCCAGATCCCGGCCTTGCGGGTCTCGATCTCGCTCAGGCGGTAATAGCTCTCGCGATAGCCCCCGGTGGCGTCGATCCCCCAATTGGCCTGAAGGCCCGGCAGGTCGTGGGTGAAATGCGCCTCCCACTCCACGGGGCGCAGCCCGGAAATCTCCCGGGTTCCGCCCAGCAGTGGGTCGTCCACCTCCGAACGCCGCCAGGTCCCCTGCCCCTTCAACTGCCCGCCGCGCAGGCCCAGACGGTCCAGCGGCAGGGTGAGGTTGAGGATCGCCTCGTCCTTGGTTCCATCCCCCAGATTGCCAGGCGCATCGGCCACCGCCACGCCCCCGACGAACAGGGGCGCCCGGTCGATCACATCGCTCAGGGCGGCGCGACGGACCGTGGCCACCAGGACGGCGCCGCGGCCAAAGCGCTGCTCGAAGGTCGCCTCGCCGACCCAGGCCTGCTGGGGGCTGAGGTCGGGATTGCCCGCCAGCACCGCCCCGGTGCTGACCGCCGAAGAGGCGGCGACGAAATCGTCGAAGTTCAGCTGGCCCACCTCGCGCTCCAGGCGGAGCCGCACCTGCCGGCCGCCGCCCGGCGACCAGGCCACCGCCAGCCGCGGCTTGGTGAAGTTCAGCGACTTCTCCAGCACCACATCGCCTTCCGACGAGATGGAGGAGGTCTCCTGACGCAGGCCCGCCTCGACGCTCAGCCGCGGGTTGGCCCGCCAGGTGAGGGTGGCGAAGGCCTCGCCGCGGGTCTCCTCCACCTCGACATCGGCGGCCGGCAGGGGCACCACAGCGCCATTGAGGGTGAAGGCGGTCTTGCTCTCCAGCCGGTTCAGCGCGCCCTCCGCCCCGGCCTCGACGGTCAAGGCCGGGCCGATGGTGTGGCGCAGGGTGAGCCGGCCGACGGTCTCGGTGACGGACTTGTCCAGGTCGAAATCCCGGCGCAGCCCCGGCGCCTCGAAGTCGGCCTGGGTCTCGACCTCGTTCCACTGCTGGAAGGCGATGGCCTCCAGGGAGGTCTGCGCCCCGACCGGCCGAGCGTACCGCGCCCCCAGCTCCCGCTGCAGCCGGACACTGGTGTAATACTCATACTCCCGGCCCGCCGGGCTGATCCGGTCGGTGATCTCGCCGCTGGCCGGGGTGCGCATATAGGCGCCGTTGAGCCGCAGGCGACCGTCCGCCAGAGGCGTTTCGAAGGCCCCCGTGGTCCAGGCGCGCAGGCCGCCGGCGTCGGCGTCCACCAGCGAGGCGATCAGCACTTCGCCGCCCGGGCCGAACCGGGTGCGCGGGCCGTCGCCCAGGGCGTCGTCCGGGCCCTTGCCATAGACCAGGGAGGCTTCGAAGCGCCGACCCCGCCACTCGGCCTGGCTCTCGGCCCGCAGGCTGGTCAGCACCCGGCCGTCATTGATGAAATGGGCCGAGGTCATCACCGCGCCGCGGACCCCGTCGGTGCGGTTGCGCACCACATTGGCGATCACCGAGCGGCCTTGCATATCGATGCCTGGCGCACCGCCGCGGATCAGCTCGATCCGCGCCACCGCCGCGGCCGGAATGCGCTTGAGCAGTTCGTCCAGGGCGTCGTTCTTGGAGACCGGCGGCTGGCCGTCGATCAGCACATTTCCGTCGGCCCCCGCCAGGCCGCGCACGGTCGCCCCCTTGTCGAAGGCGAAGCCCGGCAGGCGCAGGATCATGTCATAGGCGGTGTCGGGGGCCGCCTCGGCGAAGTGACTGGGCGGATAGGCGATCACCGCCCGCTCCGCCGCGGCCGGCGCAGCGACCACCTCTGGCGCAGGCTGAGCCGCTGTGGCGACCGCGCTTGCGGCCACGATTGTCAGGATCATGTCCTGTCCCCTCCCCGGGCTGTCTTATTGTTTTTTGACAGCTTGGCCGGAATCTGGGGGCGGGACCAGCGCGTTCAGTTGGCGGGGGCCGCCAGCGGCCTAGGTCTCGATTTCGAAATAGGCGCGCTCGCCGCCCTCGGTGTGGGCGACCATCAGAATGCGGATGTCGGAGCCTTCGGCCAGCTTCAGGGTCAGGCGACCATGGCGGAAGGCGTCACGCATGAGGTCGGGGGAGCCGATCAGCTCGCCCTTGCCGATCTTCATCTTCTCGTCGCTGCGGATCTCATAGCCCACCTTCTCGATCACGCCGGCGTACATCACCAATCCATCGTCGACGGTCGTTCGGGAAAGCTTCATGGGCGCAGGAACTCCGGTTGCCGCGGCCTAGGGAACGCGCGGGCGACGCCGACGTTCCGCTGGATTCGCCCGAGCGACATCGGGCGCCGGTGCGCGGCCCTGCCAAGAGGCGGAATCGCGCACCTGAGCCTGAGCCCTGCTAGAGCCGTTCGACGATCGTCACATTGGCCATGCCGCCGCCTTCGCACATGGTCTGCAGGCCATAGCGCTTGTTCCGCGCCTTCAGGCCGTGGACCAGGGTGGTCATCAGCTTGGTGCCAGACGCGCCGAGGGGGTGGCCGAGCGCGATGGCGCCGCCATTGACGTTCATGTTTTCCGGATTGGCGCCGGTCGCCTGCAGCCAGGCCACGGGCACCGAGGCGAACGCCTCATTGACCTCGAATAGATCGATGTCGTCGATCTTCATGCCGGCCTTTTCCAGGGCCCGCTGGGTGGCGGGCAGCGGGGCTTCCAGCATGATCACCGGGTCGTGGCCCATCACCGACAGGTGGTGGATGCGGGCCAGCGGCGTCAGGCCGAACTCCTTCAGGGCCTTTTCCGACACGATCATCACGCCCGAGGCGCCGTCGCAGATCTGGCTGGAGGTGGCCGCCGTGATGGCGCCGCCCTCGACCAGCAGCTTCACGCCGCGGATGCCGTCGAGGCTGGCGTCGAAGCGGATGCCCTCATCGACCGTATGCTCGCTCTCGGCGCCGGCCTCGTCCTTCACTTTCAGGGCGACGATCTCGTCCTTGAAGGCGCCGGCCTGGGTGGCGGCGATGGCCCGCTGGTGGCTGTGATAGGCGTACTCGTCCAGCTGGTCCTTGGTCAGGCCGTACTTCTTGGCCATCATCTCGGCGCCCATGAACTGGGAGAACTGGATGTTGGGATAGCGCTCCTCCATCCGCGGGCTCTTGTACTGGCCCATGCCGGCCTTGGCGGCGAGCGCGGCTGAAGAGCCCATGGGCACGCGGGTCATGCTCTCGACGCCCGCGGCGATCACCACGTCCTGGGTGCCGCTCATCACCGCCTGGGCGGCGAACTGCAGGGCCTGTTGCGAGGAGCCGCACTGGCGGTCGATGGAGGTGCCGGGCACGCTTTCGGGCAGCTTGGAGGCCATGACGGCGTTGCGCGCCACATTGATGGACTGCTCGCCCACCTGCATGACGCAGCCCATGATCACGTCCTCGACGCGGGCCGGGTCCATGCCCGTGCGATCGACGAGTTCGTTGAGCACGACGGCGCCCAGATCCACCGGATGCCAGTCTTTCAGCTTGCCGTTCTTGCGACCACCGGCCGTCCGCGCGGCCGCGACGATATAGGCTTCGCCCATTGTTCCGCTCCCTGGTTCAGCGCCCTGTGGCGCATCGTTGAGGGACTCTAGGCAGGCGCCGCGAGGTAAGCCAACTGGCCTCTTTCGCGTGTCAGAGCGGCAGGACCGCGCCCGGCTGCGCCGCGTCCAGCCGGAAGGTGGCCGGCAGCACGCGCTCATGCGGGGTCTGCAGCTTCAGGGCCTTGGCGCCGCGGGCCAGGACGAGCTTGCCGAGATTGGTCGGTCCCGCGCCATCGGCCAGCCGCGGCGCCATGCCCGCGCGGCGGCGCAACACGCCGTTGGCGTAGATCACATTGGCGCGCAGCAGGGCCTTGGGCGTCATGAACTCCATGGACAGGGAGACATTCAGCATCGGTCCGTTCTCGATCCGGTGCGGCGCATTCTGGGCCCAGGTGGCCATGCGGCCCGGCGTGAGCTCGATCTGTTCGGCGCCGGCGTCCCAGGCGGGATCGAAGGCGAACTGCTCGGCGCTCTCGCGCAGCACGATGCGCTCAAGGGCCTCGTCCCCCACGAAAGGCGCCTTGGGGGGGTAGACCCAGACCCGCTTGGTGCCCCGCACCTGCCAGAGCGACACCAGGGGCACGTCGAGATGGTAGAAGACCTGGGCGTTGGCCGAGGAGATCAGCACGCCGAGATCGCGCTTGAAGGTCCGCAGACCCGGCGCCATCGCCGCCTTCTCGGCGAACACCTCGTCCGCCAGGTCGGCATAGGGTTGGAGATGGAGGTTGGCCTCGCGGAGGTTCAGCCAGATGCGGCCGGCCATGGCGCCCTCCAGCAGTTGAGCGCCCGAAAGGCCGTCGGCCGAGCCCTTCCGCCAGGTGGTCCAGTCCCGGGGATCCTCGCCCATGGTGAAGACGCCGAGCCGGCTGCGGGGATAGGCCTCGAGCGCCTGCGCCAACCCCTCGTCGCTGAACAGCGGCCGCTCATGCAGGTTGTGCGCGAACGACAGGGTCTGCTTGCCGAAGGCCTTGGCCTTCTCCGGGGTCCAGTCCTGGATGATCATGGATCTTCTTCCCGTCAGACGGCGCTTCGGCCGTAGAATTCGATCTTGAAAGGTCCCCACCACAGGGTCTTGCCCAGGCCGCGGGCGGCGCGGTCCAGGGTGGCGGCGAAGCTGGGGGCGCGGGCGATCCACTTCAGCCCGGCCAGCAGGCCAAAGACGCTGGCCTGGACCAGTCCCTGAGCCATCCAGAAGGCGAGCCCGGCCCAGTTGGGGGGATCGGCCGCAGCGCAGGCGGCCGAGGGGCCCTGGCCATAGGCGAAGGCGCGGCGGATCGTGTAGTCGAGCGTCAGTCGCGCCGGGACCGGGTCTTCCCAGACAAAGGCCTCGGCGGCCCAGGCGAAACGCGCGCCGTCGGCCTTCATCTGGCCAAACAGCAGGTCGTCCTCGCCGCCGATATGGTTGCGCACCGCCGAGAAGGGCTGCTTCGGATCACGCAGCGCGGCCCGGCGCAGCAGGCTGTTGCCACAGCCGTAATAGTCCTCGATCACGCCCGTTTCCGCCGGCCCAAGGCGGGAGAAGAAGGTCTCCAGATAGTCCCGGTGCGCACGAACATCGGCCGGCGCCCGCCCCCGGACGGGACCAAACACCACATCGGCGTCGAAGCGCGCCTGAACCGCCAGGAGCTCGGCCAGCCACCCGGCCGGCGCCTCCTCGTCGTCGTCGAGAAAGGCGATAAAGTCCCCGCTCGCCTTGGCCAGGGCGGCGTTACGGGCGTTGGCGACCCCAGGTTCCGGCTCGTGCACATAGATGACGGGAAAGGTCGCCTCGGCCGCCAGGGCTCGGACGCTGGCCTCCGCCGAGGGCGACTGGTCGTTGTCCGCCACCACCAGCTCCAGCCGCGCCGGATCGACGCCCCGTTGCCCGAGGATAGACCGGGCCGCGGTCATCAGCCCAGCCGGACGTCTCTGGGTTGGAATGACGATGCTGACCCGTTCGGACATGACAGACTTCACCCTTCGCTCGCCGCCCCGCTGCGCCGCCCCTTGCTGGCGACCGCGACGGCCATGCCGCGCACGCGGCCGCCCAGGGTCAGTTCTACGTCGGAGATGGTTTCGAAACGGCGCCGCACCCGGCCCACCAGCGCACCGCCGCCGGCGCCGGCCACCCGCCAGGCGCCCTCCCCCAGCCGCATCCGCCAGCCGGACGGGCCAGCGGCGGTGAGCGTGCCCTCGGCGATCGTGCGCCGCTGCAGGGCGTAGGGCGCCTTGTAGTGGTCGTGCCCCGGCCCGAGGTCATAGGTGGTCAGGCCCAGGCCCGGCATGGCCGCGATGGCCTTGATCAGGAAGAGCTGACCAATGGAATAGGCGCCCATCTCCGGATCGGTGGAGGCGATCCAGGGATGATAGACCGCCCCCTGGCGGACGCCGAAATGCCCCGCCACCAGACGGCCGTCGATCCGCAGGGTGATCATCAGGCCCTGGAAGTCGCCATCGCGGGCCGCGAACAGGTTGCGCATCAACTGGCTGGTCCAGTCCGGCGCCAGGAAGTCGTGCATGCCCGTGCGGGTCAGCTGCTCCCGCTTCCAGGCGATGATCTGCTCGAAGGCGGCCTGATCGTTGTCCGGCGCGACCACGCTCAGGGCGCCGAGCTCGCGCTCGATCTTGTGCTCCAGCCGGCGGTAGTTCTTGAACCGCTTGGCGCTCTGGGCGCGCAGGGCTTCGAGATAGGCGTCTGCGCCATCGTCCAGCGCAATGACATAGGCCTCATGGGCGGTGTGCGTCGCTTGGCCCAGCATGCCCAGGGGATCGACCAGGCCGCGGAACCGCAGGGCGCCCAGCCCGGCCTCGGCCAAGGCGGCGCGAACGTCAAAGGGCTCGGCGGCGATCAGGGCGTGATAGTCCGACAATGGCGCGCCGATCGGGCGGGCCAAGCCGCTGGAGCGCAGGTGGTGGGCCAGGAACCCCACCGGACGTCCCTCGCGCCGCCAGATCGCCACCCGGGCGTCCGGGCGCACGGCGCCGACGGCCTGGGCGAACTCCGGCCCCATCATGGGCGAGGCGAAGGCCGGCTGCGCCGCGATCATGTGCCGCCACGAGACGATGTCTCGGGCCTCAAGCTCGGCCGGATGTAGCGTTTCGACGTCCACGATCAGCTCTTTCGTCTCGCTGTCCCGGCGCGGGATCAGCTGAACGAGCTGATGCAAGCCTCAGGCCGGTCGGCCGCCCGCAAACACCTGCGCCATAAGGGTTTTCAACCAGAGGTCATCATTTGAGTCGAAGGCCGCCGGCTGCTCGGAGTCGATGTCCAGGACGGCGATCAGGGTTCCTTCGGCGTCGAAGACCGGGACGACGATCTCGCTGGCCGACCGGGCGTCGCAGGCGATGTGGCCCGGGAAGGCGTGGACATCGTCAACCACCTGGCTCTGGCCGGTCGCCGCCGCGGTTCCGCAGACCCCGCGACCAAAGGCGATGCGCATGCAGCCGAGACTGCCCTGGTAAGGACCGACCACCAGTTCGTCGCCCTTGTCCGGATCGACCACATAGAAGCCGGTCCAGAAGAAGTGGTCGAAGCTGGAGGCCAGCATCGACGCCACCGTCGCCATGCGCGCCGTCAGATTGGGCTCGCCCTCCACGACGGCGGCCACCTCCTCGACCAGCACGGCGTAGCGCGCGGCCTTTTCGGCGGGCAGGACGAGGTCGTTGAATGCTTCAGCCATGTCCGGTTCCTAGCCCATCTGGCGCCGTCGGACGAGACGCCAAACCTTCGCAGCGAAGCCTCAGGCCGCCAGGGCCTGGCGGGCGGCGCGCTTGCGCCGGATCAGGGCTTCCAGGCTGCGGACCCGTTTCGCCGCGCCGACAGCGTCATGGTCATCAGCTTCGAGAATCTGGCCCAGCACGGTCAGATGGGCGTCGACCACATCGGCCTCGCAATGCTCCATGCCGCCCACCTCGCTGGCGTAGGACAGCAGGGCGTCGGAGGCCCGCTCCAGCATCTTGTCGCGGACCTGACGGGCGCGGAAACGGGTGTGCTGCATGACGCGGTAGGTCATCTGCAGCGTGGCGCGGTCCACGCCGCCCCGAGCGGCGATCAACCGGCGCATGGCCTCCAGCTCAACGCTGATCGTGTCCCGCGCAGCCTGACGCTCGACGATGTCGATGACCTCTTCCGGGTCATTGGTCCGGCGCAGCGGGCCGGCATAGGCCAGCTCGGCCTTCCGGCGCCGATCAGGCCCCACATAGCCGTTGCTGACGATGAAATGGCGCGGCTGGCTGAGCACCAGCTGGATGCGTGAAAGCAGCGCGGCGGGCGTGAAGGGCTTGACCACGAACTCGTTCACCCCGGCCTCCCGGGCCAGTTCGACCTCCCGGGCGCTTCGGTGGCCGGTGACCATGATCACCGGGACTTCCGGGTCGGGCACATAGGGGTCTGGCGTGACGGCGGCCATGCGAACCGACCGGGTGAAGTCCAGCCCGTCCATCAGGGGCATGCGCCAGTCGGTGAAAATCAGGTCGGGGTCGCGCCGGGTCAGCATCTGGCGGGCGCTAAGGCCATCGTTGGCCGAATAGACCTGGCCCACGCCCGCGGCGCGCAACACATCGACCATGAGCCGAACCGTGTTGGCGTGGTCGTCGACCACAAGCGCCTTCAGACCGCCCAGGTCTTCCGCCGTGAGGCTCGCGCTGGGTAGCTTGCGCCGCATGGTTCCCCCATCCCCGTCCTGCCCAGACCATGCGGGGCAGGACTTGAGATGCGGTTTATAGTCAAGGTTAACAGCGACCCTGGCGTGACCGAGTGCGCCTATCGGAACGCGCTCTAGGTGGGGCGGGCCTTGTCGCGGAACGCATCCTCCGAGCGATCATAGCGATCAGGATGCTGATATTCCTCGTGGGTGGCCGCTTCGGTGACCGCGTCGTTCCGGCGGTCCCGGCGGTAATAGCGCACCAAGCCAAAGATGATGGCCGCGCCCAGCAGCGCGGCGCCGACGGCATAGAGCAGTTCCCAACTCAGATTGATCATGGCGTTCTCCTTGCCAGACCAACGGGCTTACGGATCAAGGGGTTCCGCTAACGGGCGATGGGGAGGCTGAGCTCTGCGCGGAGACCGCCGCCCGGGCGATTGTCGAGCGCCAGCCGTCCGCCGCTGGCCTCGACCAGGCCGCGCACAATGGCCAGGCCAAGCCCGGCGCCGCCGGTGTCACGGCTGCGGGAGGCCTCCAGGCGGGTGAACGGCTCCATAATCCGGGCGAGACTGTCCGGCGCCACCCCCGGTCCACGGTCGGCCACGATGATCAGAGCCTGACCCTGCGTCTGCTCAAGGCTCACCTCGGCCCCGCCCCCATAGCGGATGGCGTTGTCCAGCAGATTTCCCACCATGCGTCGCAGGGCCAGGGGCGACACCCTTGCAAAGGCCGCCCCTCCGTCGGTCAGGCGCACGGCCTGGCCCATTTCCAGTCGCAGGGCGACCAGGGCCTCCAGCTCGGCGCGCAGATCGCTCAGCGGCGCAGGCGGCTGGTCCTGGCCGGCGGCGAACAGCAGGGTGTCGTCCAGCAGGGCGCTCATCTCATCCAGGTCGCGGATCGCCCGGGCCTGCTGGTCGGGGTCGGCGATGAATTCGGCGCGGAGCCGAAGGCGCGTGAGGTAGGTCCGCAGGTCGTGGGCGATGGCCGCCAGCACGCGCGTGCGATCATCCACCAGGCCGCGAATGCGCGCCTGCATGGTGTTGAAGGCCTCGGCGAGATCGCGCAATTCCCGCGGCCCGCGCAGGGGAAGGTCTGCGGTCTGCAGATCATCCCCGAACCGCCGCGCGCCCTGGGCGAGATCGGCGACCGGGCGGGCGGTCTGACGCACCGCCAGGGCCAGCATCGCCAGCATCACGAGCGCGACGAGACTCAAGGCCAGGGCCCCCCGGACGATCCGGCTTCGCGCGGCGGCCGGCGCCCGTCGCTGGATCACCAGGACTTCGCCGCTGGCGAGGCGCACCGACAGCCGCACCACGGCCCGGGGGCGGCCGCCGGACGCATGTCGAAGCAGACGTCGCTCCTCGATCTGGAAGGTCCGGTCGCCGAGGGCCGCGGCATAGCTCCGATACCGAACATCCTGGAGCCCCACCAGGCGGGCGCCCGTCAGCGGCCTCGGAAAGCCTGCCGACAGACGGACGCCGACGCCGAGGGCGTCCAGGCCGCCGATCACGGCAGGGCGGGCCTCACCGTCACTCGCCTCCACGGCGGCCACGATCGCGGCGGACTCTGAGGGCAGCGGCAGTCTGAAGAACCCGACGCCCCCCTCCGGCGAAGGCCAGGCCAGGGCCAGGGCCACCACGCCCAGGATGGCGGCGGCGCCCGCCAGCAGGATGCCGCTGATGCGGGTGGATAGGCTGTCGGCGATGATCACCGCTCGCCCTCGGTGGTCACCGGCGCGCTCAGCATATAGCCCCCGCCTCGCACGGTGCGGATCAGGCCGGCGCCGCCAGCCGGGTCGCCAAGCTTGCGCCGCAGACGGCTCAGCTGGACATCAATGGTCCGATCATAGGGCGCGGCGTTGCGGCCCCGGGTCCAGTCCAGCAGCTGATCCCGGCTGAGCACCCTCTGAGGATGGGTGACCAGGCACATCAGCAGGTCGAACTCCCCGCCGCTCAACTCGATCTCGCGACCGTCGGGCGCCATGAGATCGCGGCTGCCGGAGTCCAGCCGCCAGCCCTGGAAGAGATAGACCTTGGCGCCCCGGCCCGGAGAGCTTGGCGGCGGCGCGGCGCGGGTGCGTCGCAGGATGGCCTTGACCCTGGCCACCAGCTCCCGGGGGTTGAACGGTTTGCCCAGATAGTCGTCGGCGCCGATCTCCAGGCCGACCACCCGGTCTATGTCGTCAGCCCGGGCGGTGACCATCAGGATGGCGGTCTCGCCCTGGGCGCGCAGGCGGCGGCAGAGCGACAGGCCGTCCTCTCCGGGCAGCATGAGATCGAGCAGGACCAGGTCGATCCGCCGCCGGGCCGCCAGACGGTCATAGGCCGGTACGTCGGGGCAGGCGCCCACCTCGTAGCCCTCGCGCGCCAGCAGCCCGACGGTCAGGTCGCGGATCTCAGAATCGTCCTCGACGACGGCGATGAAGGTGTTGTCTGGGCTCATGACGATGACGGCCAAGCTGCCCGACGCGCGCGCCTTCGCCTAGGCCCAGGAGGCGCGCGTTACACTTCGTCACACAGAGCCACGGGGCGGTCACAGAGGGGTTTCGGAGCCGCCTTCTGCTGGGGGCATCGCTTGACACGCGTCCAACTCACCGAAGGAGCCCCGTCATGTTCAACCGCAACGCCATCCTCGCCGCCGGCGCCTGGAGCAGTCTGGCCGCCCTGCTGGTCGCCCTACCGGCCGAAGCCGGCCAGCACGGACACACCCGCGTCGTCCAGGGGCCGTCCGGCGCGCGCTATGTTCAGTCTCGCCAAGTGAGCCGCCAGCCCGGCGCGGTCAGCGTGCAGCAGAACGTCCAGACCCATGGCGGCTATGGCGCGGCCCACAGCCGCAACGCCGCCTGGGCCGATGGCGTCTATCAGGGTGGGGCCAGCCACACCTTCAACAACGGCGCCTCGGCCAGCCGTTCCACCACCGTCCAGGACCATGGCGACGGCTCGGTCAGCTACACCCGCGCCCGCACCGGCCTCCAGGGTCAAACCTCGACGGTGACCGGGACCGTCCAGCGCCCGCCGCAATAGATCGTTCGCCCCCAGATCATTCCACGACCATCACAGGAACTGCTCATGAAACCCCATTTCCTCGTCGCCCTCGGCTTCGCCGTGCTAGCGACGCCTGCCCTCGCCCAGATTCAGCGCCAGGACCCTTTCGCCGATGCGGACACCAACCGTGACGGCCAGATCACCCTCGCAGAGTACCAGGCCAGCCGTGCGGCCAGATTTGACCGCCTTGACCGTGACCGGGACGGCGTCATCCGCATGCAGGACTTCCCCCGCATCGCCGTTCGGGGCGACCGTGGCGCGGACCTGGAGCGCATGATCTCGGCCGCTGACCGCAATCGCGACGGCGCTCTGACCCGGGAGGAGCTGCTGGCCTCGCCGCCGGTCGCCTTCGCCATGGCCGACGCCAATGACGACGGGGTTCTGACCGCCGCCGAGCGAGACGCCGCCAAGGCCCGCCTGCAGGACATGCGCTCGGCGCGGCGCTGAGAACCGGCGCCCCCTCGCCTACCAGTCGATGGCGGTGCGCAGGGTCAGCAGGGTCTCGTCTGTGACCCCGGCGGTGGCGTCATCGATCCGCGCCTGAATCAGGTTGTCCGAGAGGCGCAGGCGGGTCGTCGGCAGCCAGTTGATCACCGCGCCATAGGTGGTCATCTCGCCGCCGGCGATCATCCCGTCGTCGAGGTCGAGGCGGCTGACCCTGAGGCCGGTCTCCAGGGCGCCGAAGCCGCCCTCGCCCCAGGGGCGATCGGGGCGCACGCGGCCGAACGTGCCTGAGGCGACGTCATAGGGCCGCGCCTCGCCGGTCCAGCGCCAGGCGATCTGACCCGACCAGCCGGAAAACTGCGGACTGGCCACCGGGCCGTCGTAGTCGATGACGCCGCCCTCGCCCTGCAGGGTCAGCGGTCCAAGGCCGAGGCCCGCCTCCAGGCCGAAGAACTGCGCCGCGTCGGCGGCGAACCTGCCGGTGTCCAAGGCCCGCCGAACGCGCGCAGTCTCTGGCCGCTGGGAGAGGCGCACGGTGGGGTCCCAGGACGAGGCGTCCAGGTGATAGGCCGATGCGCAGAGATGGAGGGTCGCCTCGCCCGGCAGAAGATCGCCATAGCCGCGCAGGGCCACCAGCCGGGCCCCGCCCGCTTCCCCGTCAAGGGCGCTCTCCTCGGCCTCGCCGAACACGCCTGCCTGCAGGCCCCACCGCTCACGCGCATAGTTGGCGGCCACGCCCACCCGCCGCCCGGGCGCAAAGGCGCCGGCGAAGGACGACCGTTCCAGGAACAGGGTCTGGGTGTCGGAGGTCAGGTCTTCGTTGGTGACCGGCGGCTTGAAGTTGCCCACGACGAGTTCGAGCGAGGGCGTCGCCTGATAGGCCAGGGCGACGTCCTGCAGCACGACCTCCGGCCCGCTGAAATCGGCTTCGGCCACATATGAGACGTCGTCGGAGAGGTCGCCATCGACCCCCAGATAGAGCCTGCGCAACTCACCGCCCGTGAAGGTGGAGCCCTCGTCGTCGTTGGCGACCACGGCGTCGAGCTGAACCCGTCCCCTCAGGCCTGGTCCTTCCGCGGCGAGGGCGGCCGCGGCCAAGGGCGACAGACCAAGGACCAGACCCGTCCCAAGGATCGATGGAATCTTGCAGCGCATTCCTCCCTATACAGACGAGATGGCGCCGAAGCCACAGGGCGCGGATCGCCCGCAGTCCGCCGGTCGGAAGGGCTTTGCCGTAGCGCCAGCAACTGTTATTGCGAACGACTTTCATAATCGCTCGCGACTTCCAAGGCTTCTCCCATGTCCGCCATCAAGACCCTTCTTTCCGGCGCCAGCGCCCTGGCCTTCGTCCTCACGACCGCCCCTGCCGCCCTGGCCCAGGGCGTCGAGGTGGACGAACTGGTGGTCACCGGCTCGCAGGTGGAATTGGCGCCGGTCTATGCCGGCGGTCAGGTGGCCCGCGGGGGCCGGGTGGGCCTGTTCGGCGCCCTGGACGTGATGGACACGCCGTTTTCGGCCACCAACTACACCGAGGAGCTGGTGCGCAACCAGCAGGCCACCGGCGTCGGCGACGTGCTGAAGAACGAGCCCACGGTGCGCGTGGCCAAGGGCTTCGGCAACTTCCAGGAGCTCTATGTCGTCCGCGGCTTCCCGGTCTATTCCGACGACATGACCTATAACGGCGTCTACGGCATCCTGCCCCGGCAGTTCGTGGCCGCCGAGCTGATTGAGCGGCTGGAAGTCTTCCGCGGCGCCAACTCCTTCCTGAACGGCGCGGCCCCCGGCGGCAGCGGCATTGGCGGCGCCTTCAACCTGGCGCCCAAGCGTGCGCCGCAGGATCCGCTGACCCGGGCGACGGTCGGTTATGCAAACGAAAGCGCCCTCTATGGCGCCCTGGACGTGGCCCGCCGCTTCGGCGCGGCCAAGGACGTCGGCGTGCGGCTGAACCTGGTCAAACGGGACGGCGAGACCTCGGTCGCCGACCAGGACCGTGACCTGTCCGTCGCCGCCCTGGGCATGGACTATGATGGCGAGCGCCTGCGCTTCTCGGCCGACCTTGGGTTCCAGGACCATCGGATCGACGCCCCGCGTCCCAGCGTCACGCCCAGCGGCGCCGTGCCGGCCGCCCCGTCCGCCGACGGCAACTTCGCCCAGCCCTGGACCTTCACCGACGAGCGCCAGCTGTTTGGCGTGGTGCGCGGCGAATTCGACCTGAACGCCAATGTCTCGCTCTGGGCCGCCCTGGGCGGTCGCGATGGCGAGGAGGAAAACGTGCTGGCCAATCCCACCGCCGCGGCGGACGGGACCACCAGCGCCTACCGCTTCGACAACCGGCGCGAGGACGAAATCATCTCGGCCGATGTCGGCGCCCGGGCCGACTTCACCACCGGCGGCCTGGAGCATCGCGTCGTGGTCTCGGCCTCGGCGATCCAGTCGAAGTCTCGCAACGCCTACGCCTTCTCCAACTTCGCGGGCTTCGCCGGCGACCTCTACAATCCCGTCGCCGTGGCCCCGCCCACGCCGGACTTCTTCGTCGGCGGCGTGCTGTCCGACCCTGGCGTGACCGAGGAGGTCGACAACCGCAGCCTGGCCGTCGCCGACATGGTCACCCTGATGGATGGCCGCCTGATCGCCACCCTGGGCGCCCGTTATCAGGAGATCGAGACCACCTCGTTCGACTACAATACCGGCCTGCAGATTTCGCAGTATTCAGACGACGCCATCACCCCGGCCGTCGGCCTGGTGTTCAAGCCCAGCGACGCCGTCTCGGTCTACGCCAACTACGCCGAGGCCCTGACGCCCGGCCAGATCGCGCCCGGCACGGTGGGCGGCGTCCCGATCCTCAACCCCGGCGAGATCACCGCGCCGTTCCGCAGCAAGCAGTACGAGGCCGGCGTCAAATACGACGGCGGGACCTTCGGCGGCACGGTGTCCCTGTTCAGCATCAGCCAGCCCAGCGCCATCATCGACAACCTCCGCTTCGTGGTCGATGGCGAGCAGGTCAACCAGGGGATCGAGCTCAGCGCCTATGGCGAGCCGGTCCCGGGCCTGCGGGTTCTGGGCGGGGCGACCTTCGTCGACGCCGAGCGCAAGCGCACGGAGGGGGGAACCTTCGACGGCAAGACGGCCATCGGCGTTCCGGAATTCCAGGCCAACCTCAACGTCGAATACGATCTCCCGGTCGCGCCGGGCCTGACGGTGGATGGGCGCGTCGTCCACACCGGCTCGCAATATGTGAACGCCGCCAACACGGTGAGCCTGGACTCCTGGACCCGCCTGGACCTGGGCGCCCGCTACAGCCTGGACGTCTCGGGCCGGCACGTCACACTGCGCGCGCGGGTGGAAAACGTCACCGACGAGAACGACTGGCTGTCAGCCGGCGGCTATCCGGGCGCCAACTATCTGGTGCTGGGCGCGCCGCGCACCTTCGTCGTGTCGGCCTCGGTGGATTTCTGATCAGCCGCGTTTGGACAGCGGGGCGCGACGGCATGGTTCGTTGCGTCCCCGTCCAGAAACCCCTAGTTGAAAGCTATTCGCAACCGCAGCCCGCTGTCCGCAAGCCGCTCTCTCATGACCCGAAACACCGTCCGCGCCTGGTCTGTCGTCCACAAATGGACCAGTCTCGTCTCGACGGCCTTCATGCTGATGCTCTGCGTCACCGGCCTGCCGCTGATCTTTCACCACGAAATCGACGAAGCGCTGGAGACCCACGGGGCCTATGAGGCGCCGCCGCTGGGCACGCCGACGCTCAGCCTGGACACCATGCTGGCCACGGCCCTGGCCGACCGAGGTGGCGAAGTCCCGCTCTATCTGAGCTTCGATGAAGACCGCCCGGTGGTGAACTTCACCACCGGTCCGCAGCCAGGCGCCACGGACAAGGAGATGCACTTCGCCTCCTTCGACTGGACCAGCGCCACGGCCCTGCCGCCTCACCCGGAGGGCGGGGTGATGGACTTCATCCTGAAGCTGCACACCGACATGTTCCTGGACCTGCCCGGCATGCTGTTCCTGGGCGTCATGGGGCTGGTGGTGTTCGCCGCCATCGTGTCCGGGGTCGTCCTCTATGCGCCCTTCATGCGCAAGCTGGACTTCGGCGTGGTGCGCGTGTCCCGATCATCGCGGGTCAAATGGCTCGACTATCACAACCTGCTGGGCGTGGTGACCGTGGCCTGGCTCAGCGTCGTGACCCTGACAGGCACGATCAACACCCTCTCCACCCCGATCATCGAGCTGTGGCAGGCCGACCAGCTGGCGGAGATGACGGCGCCGTATGAGGGCCTGCCGCCGGCGCGCGCCGAGGCCTCGATCCAGGAGGCGGTGGACACCGCCCTGGCCGCCGCGCCGGGCATGCGCGTGCAGTTCGTCGCCTTCCCGGGGGTCGCCTACTCCACCGAGCACCACTACGCGGTCTTCATGCAAGGGGCGACGCCGCTCACCAAGCACCTGCTGACGCCGGCCCTGATCGACGCGCGCACCGGCGAGCTGGCCGCCATCCGGCCGATGCCCTGGTACGCCCAGGCCCTGCTGCTGTCGGGCCCCCTGCACTTCGGCGACTATGGCGGCCTGCCGCTGAAGATCCTCTGGGCCCTGCTCGACATCGCCACCATCGTGGTCCTGGCCAGCGGACTCTACCTGTGGCTCAGCCGCAGGCGCGCGCCGGCCACCGATCCGGTGGTCGCCCAGCTTCGCGATCGGCCTGCCCTGGCGCCGGCCGAATGAGCCTGAGCCGCGCCTCGAAGCGCGCCAATCTTTGGCGCACCTTCGCCGCCCCGCTGCTGATCCTGGCCGCCAGCATCATCGGCCTGGTGGCCGCCCTGGTGGCCAATGGCCCGGGCGACTGGATTTCCTGGGCCGCGCTGAGCGTGCCCGTGGCGGCGATCATCTGGGGCCGCCTGCGCCGCAGCAAGTAAGGCCAAGCCCTCGCCGGCTCAGGTCTCTACCGCCAGCAGGGCTGCGACTCCGGCCAGGGCTTCGGCCAGCACCTCCTGCCGGCCCGGCGCGCCCAGGGAGATGCGGACGCCATGGGCGGCGATCGGCCCCACGGCGAAGGCCTCGGCGCTGACCAGGGCGAGGCCGCGGGCCTTGGCCGCCGCCCGCAGGCGCACAGGGCTCCAATCGATCGGCAGCGGCAACCACACATGGATGGCTTCCGGCGAGCCCTGCGCCGCCGGCAGGCGCGCCGCAGCCAGGGCGCGGCGGGCGGCCGCCTCGGCCCGGACCCCCGCCAGCAGGGCCTCGGCCGTCCCGTCCCGGATCCAGCTGGCGACGACGGCCGCCATCAGCGGCGCAGGCATGCCGGCCAGGCTCCGCACGGCCTCGACCGCCGGCGCGCCCCGCCCGCCGTCCGGCGCCACCAGGAAGGCGAGCCGCAGACCAGGGGCCAGACACTTGGACAGGGTGGCGATGTGAAAGCTGCGCTCCGGCGCCAGGGTCGCAAGACCCGCGGCAGGCTCAGCCATGAGCCGGCTATAGGGGTCATCCTCAATGATCCAGAGGTCCTGGTCCTTCGCGACCTGCGCGATCGCCTGCCGCCGGGCGAGCGGCATGGTGATCCCCGTGGGGTTCTGCATGGTCGGGATGACATAGAGCGCGGCGGGGCGCTCTTCTCGGCAGATCGCCGCCAGGGCGTCGGGCGCAAGCCCGTCGGTGTCCGTCGGGCAGGCGATCAGCCGAACCCCCAGCTGGTCGGCGATGGCCAGCATGCCGGGATAGGTCAGGGGCTCGACCACCAGAGTTCCGCCGCGGCCCACCAGGCTCCAGACCAGGGCCGACAGCGCCGCCTGCGCGCCGGGACAGACCTGAACCCGCTCGGGCGCCACATCGCCCAGCACCGGCGCGAGCCAGGCGGCGCCCGCCGCCCGCTGGCCCAGGGCGCCGAGGCCGGGATGATAGGCCATCAGGGTCGCCGCATCGGTTCTCCGCAGCACCTCGGCGGTGGTCTCCCTGAGGCAGGCCGCCACGGACAGGCCCCGGGGCTGCGGGGGCAGGTTCATGCTGAGATCCACGAGGCCGGCCTCGTCCTCGACCGCCAGGGGGCGGACGAAGGTGCCCCGCCCCACAGCGCCGTCCACCAGGCCCCGGCTCCGCGCGACCCCATAGGCCCGGGTCACGGTGGTCAGATCGACGCCCATCAGGGCGGCCACGGTCCGCTGCGGCGGCAGCTGGTCGCCCGGCTGCAACTCGCCGGTCCGGATGGCCGTTTCCAGGGCCTGGGCCAGGGCCAGATAGATCGGCTCGCCGCCGCCCTTGGGCGCGTGGCGAAGCCAGGGGATGTGGCGGATCGTCATGGGCGGGTTGATGTCCCGAAGCTATATCCATACATTATCTAGCAATTGTATGGACACAAGCTCGCTTTGTATGGAGCCCCTCATGGCGGAGTCGTTCGACCATCCCTCCAGCCTCAGCGCCGGCCTTCGCTGCCGGTGTCCGAACTGCGGCCAGGGTAAGCTGTTCAAGGGCTATCTGACCCTGGCCGAGGGGTGCGATCATTGCGGCCTGGACTATGGATTCGCCGATCCCGCCGACGGCCCGGCCTTTTTCGTGATGAGCGGCGTGGGCGTCATCGTCACGACCCTCTGGGCGGTCTGGGCGGTCATTGCCCAGCCGCCAATCTGGGCGCAGCTCGCCGTGGCCTTCCCCGCCATGATCGGCGGGTGCCTGGGCACGTTGCGGCCGGTCAAGGCCTGGCTGGTGGCTGAGCAGTTCGTCCACAAGGCCGGTGACGCCGAGTTCGTCAGCGTCGGCCGGCATGGCGAGGGCGGCTTCACCCGCGACCGACGGAAAGCCTCAGGGGGCTAAAACCCCGCCGCAAATTAACCTGCTGTTTGGCAAAGCGCACCACGCCTCTCCCCATGGGTAGAGATGACGTGACCTTGGAAGAGCGTTTCAAACTGGCGGTGCGCCGCGCCTATGGCGCCGCGGGCGTGCGCCTGCAGGAACACCACGCCGCCTCGCTGGCCAGCGTCTATGCCGCCTGGGCCGAGGGGGCCGACGAGGGCGTGGTGACGCGGGTGGAGAGAGCCCTGGCGGCCTCCCTGGGCGTCAGGGCCTGATCCATCCTATCGATCGCCCCGGTCGCCCTGCCCCGGCTTGGCGTTGGCCTGCGCCTCCTGGCGCTGGTCGGCGGCGAGGGACCGGCCCACATCCACCACCTTTTTGAACTTGCCGTCCTCATCGCGACGGACATAGCGCTTGTCGCCGGGGGTGGGTTCGATCAGTTCCCGTTTGCTGGTCATGACAGATCTCCTTTCTGAAGGGCGAATCCGCAAGGCGGCGGCCTGGTTCCTCCGGGTGCGTATCGCGCCATGGCCCTCAAGCCGCTAAAGGGGGGGCGATGCTGCGGATTTCCGAACTCAAGCTGCCCCTGGACCACGCCCCGGACGCCTTGCCGGCGGCCATCGCCGGGCGCCTGGGCGTGCCCCAGGCTGATCTGCTGAGCTGGTCGGTGTGGAAGCGGGCGCACGACGCGCGGCGCAAGTCGTCGATCCTCAAGGTCTATATCGTCGACGCCGAGGTTCGCGACGAGGCGGCCGTCCGCCAGCGCCTGGCCGGCGATCCGCATCTGCGGCCAACGCCAGACACGTCCTATCACCCTGTGGCGACGGCGCCGCCGCCTGGACGGCTGCGGCCGGTGGTGATCGGCGCCGGCCCCTGCGGCCTGTTCGCCGGTCTGATCCTGGCGGAGATGGGCTTTCGCCCGATCATCCTCGATCGCGGCAAGGTGGTGCGCGAGCGGACCAAGGACACCTGGGCCCTATGGCGTCGGAGCGAACTGAACCCGGAGTCCAACGTCCAGTATGGCGAGGGCGGGGCCGGCACCTTTTCCGACGGCAAGCTCTACAGCCAGATCAAGGATCCGCGCTTCCTGGGCCGCAAGGTGCTGACCGAGTTCGTCGCCGCCGGCGCGCCGCCCGAGATCCTGACGGAGGCCCACCCTCACATCGGCACCTTCCGCCTGGTGACCATGGTCGAGGCCATGCGCGCCAAGATCGAGGCGCTCGGCGGAGAATACCGATTCCAGCAGCGGGTCGTCGATCTGGAGCTGGACCGCGCCCCCGACGGCTGCCATCGGCTGCGCGGCGTCCACCTGCACACCGGCGAGTTCCTGGAGGCCGATCAGGTGGTGCTGGCCATCGGCCACTCCTCCCGCGACACCTTCCAGGCGCTCTATGACCGGGGCGTGCATATCGAGGCCAAGCCCTTCTCCATCGGCTTCCGCATCGAGCACCCGCAGTCCTGGATCGATCAGGCGATGTTCGGCCCCTGCGCCGGCCATCCGGACCTGGGGGCGGCCGCCTATTCCCTGTCGCACCCCTGCGCCAACGGCCGGACGGCCTACTCATTCTGCATGTGCCCAGGCGGGACGGTGGTGGCCGCAGCGTCCGAGCCCGGCCGCCTGGTGACCAACGGCATGAGCCAATATTCGCGCAATGAGCGGAACGCCAACGCCGGCTTCGTGGTCGGCGTCTCGCCGGCCGACTATCCCAGCGACCATCCGCTGGCGGGGATCGAGCTTCAGCGAGAGCTGGAAGGCCGGGCCTTCGCCGCCGGCGGTGGGGACTATTTCGCGCCGGGTCAGCGGGTCGGGGACTTCCTGGCGGGCCAGGCCTCAACCACCCTGGGAACCGTCACGCCCAGCTACAAGCCCGGCGTCCGCCCCACCGACCTCGCGCCGCTGATGCCGCCCTACGTGATCGAGGCCATGCGCGAGGCCCTGCCGGTCTTCGGCCGCAAGATTCCGCGCTATGACGACGCCGACGCCCTGCTGACCGGCGTCGAGACCCGCACCTCCTCGCCGATCCGCATCACCCGCGACGGCGCCTTCCAGAGTCTCAATGTGCGAGGCCTGTTCCCAGCCGGCGAGGGCGCCGGCTATGCGGGCGGCATTTTCTCGGCCGCCGTGGATGGCATCAAGGTCGCCGAGGCGGTGGCCCAGGCGATGGCGACACAGACCAAGGCCCTAGTCTGAACCGAAATAGCGGACTGTGCCGATCTGCGTGTTTCGCTGATCGTTGACGATGACATGCGCGTCACGCCCGGAATTGGCGAGGGTCAGGGCCAGTCGACGGGCGTTGGCCTCCGCCTGGACCCCAGAATAGAAGTAGAGCGGCTCTCCACCAAAGCTGCTGGCCACCGACCATCCGCCAAGGATCGGCGACACGACCACCACATTCATCGGCTCAGCCGATTGGGCTTCTTCTTCTGGCGCCATGTCACCCTCCCTTCGGGAACGATGTTATCCACCTCATGGCGAGCCCGTATATCCACACCCGACAGTAGAGCCTGTCGGCGCCAAATTGCTTGTCCCGGGCGCGACCGGCCGAACGCCTTGAGTCGAGTGCTCGACAGGCTTTTGCGGCGGAAAGAGGCGCCAGCCCATAAACGACGGCTAACAACCTTAGCCATAGGAACGAAGCCGGGGGGCGCCTGTTGTGATGGCATGCCATTCCCAGAGGGACGATGACCCCCGCACAACCTTCGCGCGCTGCGGCGCCGCGCATCTACTACGTTCACCCTCATGCGATGGATGGCGAGAGCCTCGCCGACCGCATGGCAGAGAGGGCCGCCGACCTCGGCTTCGACCATCTGCTGATCGCGCCGATCTTCCTGCAGGGCGGCGATGTCTTCCGGCCCCGCGATCACGACGTTTCAAGTATCGGAAATGTCCCCACAACCGAGGCCATCGGTCGTCTGGCGGCCGCCTGTCGGTCGCATGGGCTGCGGCTGTTGATGGACCTGGACCCGGGCCGGTTCGACGCCGAGCACCCTCTGGTAGCTGCTCACCCGGACGCCTTCACCCTGCGGCGGGAGGCCCCCATCGACCGTCCCGTCGATCCTCGGCTCGCTTCGCCGCCCCAGGGCGTGGCCCTGGCGCGGCTGCGGGAGCCGGCCGCCGGCGACACGGTGATGGACTGGATCGCGAGCCGGGCTGAAGCCTGGATCGAGGCGGGCCTGGACGGGTTCCGCCTGCTGGAGCTCCAGCAGGGGCCGCCGGAGGTCTGGACGCGCCTGATCGCGCGACTGCGGACGTCCCGACAGGACCTGACCTTCATCGCCGACACGCCCGGGATGAACCGCGAGGCCGCCCTCTCCCTGGCGTCCTGTGGGTTCGACGCCCTGATCTCCTCGGTCGCCTGGTGGGACGGCCGCGCGCCCTGGATCGCCGAAGAGCACGAGGACCTGCGCCTGATCGCGCCGCTGATCGCCCAGCCCGAAGCCCCCTTCGGCCCCCGACTGGCCACTCGCCTGCCGGCCGGCGCCGACCCAAGGGCAGGATATGTTCGGGCGCTCCGGCTGGCGGCCTCCACCGGCTCCGGGCTTCTGTTGCCGATGGGCTTTGAGTCTGCCGAGCGCCTGCCGTTGGGCGCGGCGACCTCCCCCGCGGCGGAGGACGCAGACCTGGCCGCGGAGGTTCGCTCCGCCAATCGCCTGGTGGCTGAACTGGCGCCGTTCGAGGGCGAGATGCGCATGCTGACGGGGCCTGGCGCGTCAGCCACGGCCCTGCTGCGCGCCAGCGGATCGGACATGCGCACCGCCGAAGCGGCCATCCTGGTGTTGATCAACAGGTCTCTTGAGTCCCCGGCCGAACTCGACCGTGGCGCGATCCTGCCGGCGGCCGGCGCGTTTGGCCCCTTTGAGGCGATGGACAGCCGCGAAGATCCCTTCGAGGCCCTCGCTCCGGGTGAGGTTCGTCTCCTGGGCGCAAGACGCAGCGCTGTCATCCGCGTCCCCAGCCGCTCGGGTCGCCAGGGGGCGAAGACGGCGGCCAAGGCGCCGCGGCTGGTCATCGAAGACATCTCACCCCGGGTCAGCGGCGGCCCGTTCGCCGCCAAACGCATTGTCGGCGAGACCGTCGAGGTCGGCGCCGCCGTCTATGCCGATGGGCATGAGCAGCTCGCTGTCGAACTGCGCTGGCGGGCCACCGATGGCGACCAATGGTCATCGACCCGCATGGCGGAGGTCGGCAACGACCTGTGGAGCGGGCGCTTCCCGCTGGAGCGCATTGGCCGCTACCAGTTCGTCATGGAGGCCTGGATCGATCGGTACGGCTCCTACCATCATGGCCTGGAGAAGAAGGTCGAGGCCGGCGTGGCCCAGAGCGTCGATCTGGACGAAGGCCGCCAGCTGATCGCCGAGGCCGCCAAGGCTGATCGCTCGGGAAAACTGGCCAAGATCGCCGACGACCTGTCGACCCTCGATCCCGACGCGGCCGGCCAGCTTCTGCTCGATGCCGAGACTGCGCGGCTGATGGACGAGGTCCAGGACCGGGCCTTCGCCTGCAAGAGCGAGGCCCATTGCATCGACGCCGAGCGGCGCGAGGCGCTGTTCGCCAGCTGGTACGAGCTCTTCCCCCGCTCGCAGACGAACGATCCGGCCCGACACGGGACCTTCGACGATGTCATCGCCCGCCTGCCGGCCATTCGCGCCATGGGGTTCGACGTCCTCTACTTCCCGCCGATCCACCCGATCGGCCAGCGCCATCGCAAGGGGAAGAACAACAGCCTGACCGCCGGCCCCGATGATCCGGGCAGCCCCTACGCCATCGGCGCGGCCGAGGGCGGACACGACGCCATCCATCCCGAGCTTGGAACCTTCGACGACTTCCGTCGGCTGATCGCAGCGGCCCATGACCATGGGCTGGAGATCGCGCTCGACTTCGCCATCCAGTGCTCTCCGGATCACCCCTGGATCAAGGCTCATCCGGGCTGGTTCGACTGGCGCTCCGACGGGACGATCAAGTACGCGGAGAACCCGCCCAAGAAGTACCAGGACATCGTCAATGTGGACTTCTACAAGTCCGAGGCGATCCCCGACCTTTGGCTCGCCCTGCGCGACGTGGTGCTGCTGTGGGTCCGCGAGGGCGTCCGCACCTTCCGAGTCGACAACCCCCACACCAAGCCGTTCGCCTTCTGGGAATGGATGATCCGTGAGGTGCGCACCGCCCACCCCGACGTCATCTTCCTGTCAGAGGCCTTCACCCGGCCGCGGGTCATGTACCGGCTGGCCAAGATCGGCTTTTCGCAGTCCTACACCTACTTCACCTGGCGTCACACCAAGGCGGAGTTCACCGACTATCTGACGGAACTGACCACGACCGAGCCGAAGGAATTCTTCCGGCCCAACTTCTTCGTCAACACCCCCGACATCAATCCCCACTTCCTGCAGACCTCCGGCCGGGCGGGCTTCCTGATCCGGGCGGCCCTGGCGGCGACCCTGTCGGGCCTGTGGGGCGTCTATTCCGGCTTCGAACTGCTGGAGGGCGAGCCCGTCCCCGGCAAGGAAGAGTACAAGGATTCCGAGAAGTACGAGATCCGGCCCCGGGATTGGACCGCGCCGGGGATCATCCCGCAGATCAGCCAGCTGAACCGCCTGCGCAAGAGCCACCCGGCCCTGCAGACTCATCTGAACGTCAAGTTCCTGCCGGCGACCAACGACAACATCCTGTTCTACGCCAAGACCAGCCCCGCCGGCGGCGACATGATCCTGGTGGCGGTCAACCTCGACCCCCACGGCGCCCACGAGGCCGATGTCGAGGCGCCGTTCTGGATGCTGGGTCTGGCCGATGACGCCACGGCGCAGGTGGAAAACCTGCTCACCGGCCAGAGCTTCTCCTGGCAGGGCAAGTGGCGACGCATCGCGCTTGATCCCGGCCAGCCCTATCTCATTTTTCGTATGGAGGCCCCGCGATGAGCGTCGCCTATCTCGCTGACGATCACGCCGCCGACTCCGCCCAGACCGCCAACCCCCAATGGTACAAGGACGCGGTCATCTATCAGCTGCATGTGAAGTCGTTCTTCGACGCCAATGACGATGGCGTCGGCGATTTCGCGGGCCTGTCGGCCAAGCTGGACTATATCGCCAGCCTCGGCGTCACCGCCATCTGGCTGCTGCCCTTCTACCCGTCCCCGCGCCGGGACGACGGCTATGACATCGCCGACTATCGCGGCGTGCACCCGGAATACGGCGACTTCGACGATGTGAAGCGCTTCATCGACGAGGCTCACGGCCGCGGCATGCGGGTGATCACCGAACTGGTGATCAACCACACCTCGGACCAGCATCCCTGGTTCCAGGCCGCCCGCAAGGCGCCGCCCGGATCGCCGGAGCGGGACTTCTATGTCTGGTCCGACAACGACGCCGACTACAGCGGCACGCGGATCATCTTCCTGGACACCGAGACGTCCAACTGGACCTGGGATCCGGTGGCCGGCGCCTATTACTGGCACCGCTTCTATTCGCACCAGCCGGATCTGAACTTCGACAACCCCAAGGTGCTCGAAGAGATTCTCTCGGTCATGCGCTACTGGCTGGAGGCTGGGGTCGATGGCCTGCGGCTCGACGCCATCCCCTATCTGATCGAGCGGGAAGGCACCAATAACGAGAACCTGCCCGAGACCCACGACGTCCTGAAGGCCATCCGGGCGCACCTGGATGAGAACTTCCAGGACCGCATGCTGCTGGCCGAGGCCAACCAGTGGCCCGAGGACACCCAGCAGTATTTCGGCGACGGCGACGAATGCCACATGGCGTTCCACTTCCCGCTGATGCCGCGGATGTACATGGCCATCGCTCAGGAAGACCGCTTCCCGATCACCGACATCATGCGCCAGACCCCGGACATTCCGGAGGCCTGCCAGTGGGCCATCTTCCTGCGCAACCACGACGAGCTGACCCTCGAAATGGTCACCAACAAGGAGCGGGACTACCTCTGGAGCGTCTACGCCTCGGAGAGCCGCGCGCGGATCAATCTCGGCATCCGTCGGCGCCTGGCGCCTTTGATGGAGCGCGATCGCCGCCGCGTCGAGCTGATGAACTGCATGCTGCTGACCATGCCCGGCACGCCGGTGATCTACTACGGCGACGAACTCGGCATGGGCGACAACATCTATCTCGGTGACCGGGATGGGGTGCGCACCCCCATGCAATGGTCCCCCGACCGCAATGGCGGCTTCTCCCGCGCCGATCCGGCCAGCCTCGTCCTGCCGGCCATCATGGATCCGCTCTATGGCTTCCAGGCGATCAATGTGGAGGCCCAGAGCAAGGACAGCCACTCGCTGCTGAACTGGCTGCGTCGGATGCTGGCGGTGCGTCAGCGCCACAGCGCCTTCGGGCGTGGGACGCTGCGTTTCCTGCGGCCGCAGAACCGCAAGGTCATGGCCTATCTGCGCGAGCACGACGGCGACACCATCCTGTGCGTCGCCAACCTGTCCCGCACGTCCCAGGCCGTTGAGCTAGATCTTTCCGAATTCGCCGGTTGGACGCCGATGGAGATGTCGGGCAGCACGCCCTTCCCGTCCATCGGCCACCTCACCTATCTGCTGACCCTTCCCCCTTACGGCTTCCACTGGTTCCAGCTCTGCGAAAAGACCGATGGACCAAGCTGGAGCACGACGCCGAGCGGCGTTCAGGCCGAACAGCACACCTTCGTCCTGCGGGGCGATGTGGCCACCCTGGTGGAGCCCAACCATCGGGCGGTCCTCGAGGCTGAGGTGCTGCCGAACTGGATGAGCGGCCGACGCTGGTTCCAGGGCAAGGACGCCGAGCTGATCGCCACCCGCGTGAAGGGCTATTCCCCCCTGCCCGGGGCGCCTAACCAGATCCTGGCCGAGCTCGAGGTCGAGACCTCCGCTGGCTCCGCCGCCTATCTCGTTCCCCTGGGCGTGGCGTGGGAAGACGATGTCGGCGACCCCTATGCGCACAGCTTCGCCATGGCTCGGGTGCGCCGCGGCGCACGGGTCGGCGACCTGACCGACGGGTTCCTGACGACGGAGTTCGTCCGCTCGGTCATGGCCGGTTTGCGGACCAACGCCAGGCTCGCCTCTCCCTTCGGTGACCTCGAGTTCACGTCGGCGGCGTTCGAGGCTGGCGATGACGCCGAGATCGAATGGTCATCGGCCGAGCAGAGCAACAGCTCGGTGATCATCGGTCGCGAGATCGTCCTGAAACTGCTGCGCAAGGTGGTTCCCGGCATCCATCCGGAAGCCGAGATGACCCGCGTGCTCAGCGAGCGTGGCTATCCCCACGTGCCGGCCTTTGTGGGCGAGGTCCGTCGCATCGCCCCCGATGGCTCACCCCACACCCTGATGGTGGCCCAGGCCTTCATCTACAGCCAGGGCGACGGTTGGGACTGGACCCAGGACTACCTCCATCGCGTGATCGACGATCTGGTCCTGGCCAGCGATCAGAACACGGCCCCGGACTTCGCCTCCTATGTGGAGTTCGCCCGGGTCCTGGGCCGCAGCCTGGCCGAGATGCACGGCGTCCTGGCCCAGCCCTGCGACGACCCGGCCTTCGCCCCTGAAATCATCGACGCCGACGCCGTCGAAGCGATACGCGCCAGTGTCATGGCGCAGGTCGACGGCGCCCTGGCCGTGCTGGAAAAGGGCGGCGACTGGACCGAAAACCTTGGCCAACTCGCCGAAGCTGTCCTTCAGCGCCGCGGCAAACTGGACGAGGCGGTCCGCCGCCTGTCCGCCACCGCCGCCGGCCAGCCGCGCACCCGCATCCATGGGGACCTTCACCTCGGCCAGGTGCTGGTCACCGGCGGCGGCGTGACCTTCATCGACTTCGAGGGTGAGCCCGCCAAACCCCTGGACGCCCGCCGCGCCAAGGCCAGTCCTTTGCGCGACGTGGCCGGCATGCTGCGCTCCTTCGACTATGCCGCAGCGCTCGGCGCCGCCGCGGCGACCAACGTGGCCCAAGGGGTTCAGGATCGCGCGGTCGATGTGGTGGGCCAGTTCCAGTCGGTCGCCAGCCAGGCCTTCCTGGACGGCTACGGCGAGGTGGCCGGCGCCGTTTCGACCGAGTTGCTCGACCTCTTCCTCCTGGAGAAGGCCGCCTATGAGGTCAGCTATGAGGCGGCCAACCGGCCGGCCTGGCTCGGCACGCCGCTTCGCGGCTTGGCCGCGACGGTCGATCGGCTGCTGGAGGGCGACCAATGAGCCACGAGGACCTGACCCTGACCCATAGCCTGACCTCCGCCCTGATGGAGGGTCGGCTGACCGATCCCTTCGTCTTCCTGGGTCCACACGAGGCTGATGGCGAGACCGTCGTCCGCACCTTCCAGCCGGGCGCCGTCGCGGTGTCGGCCCTGCAGGACGGGGCGGCGCCCTCGCCTCTGGACGAGGTCGCGCCGGGCCTATTCGCCGGACGTTTGACGGGCAAGGGCGGTTATCGCCTCAGCATCGACTGGGGCTCGGCGACCCAGGAGACCGAAGACCCGTACGCCTTCGGCCTGCTGCTGGGCGATCTGGACCTCCACCTGTTCATGGAGGGCGCCCACTGGGAGCTCGGCCAGAAGATGGGCGCGCAACCGCACACCTTCGACGGCGTCGAAGGCGTCGGCTTCTCCGTCTGGGCGCCCAATGCCCGGCGCGTGTCGGTGGTCGGCGACTTCAACAGCTGGGACGGCCGTCGCCATCCCATGCGCCTGCGCCACCCCGCCGGGGTGTGGGAGCTGTTCGTGCCCCGCCTGGGTCCAGGCGAGCGCTACAAGTACGAACTGGTCGGGGCCGGCGGCGACCTCCTGCCGCTGAAGGCCGACCCCCTGGCGCGGATGACCGAGCTGCCGCCGGGCCAGGCCTCCATCGTCGCGCCGAAGGCGGCCTATGACTGGACCGACTCCGACTGGATGGCCGAGCGGGGCCGTCGCCAGAAGCCTGATGCGCCGATGTCGGTCTACGAGGTGCACGCCGCCTCCTGGCTGCGCCCGGACGATGGGGAAAGCCCCAACCTCGACTGGGATGGCCTGGCCGACCGGCTGGCGCCCTATGTGGCCGATCTGGGCTTCACCCATGTGGAGCTGCTGCCGATCATGGAGCATCCGTTCGGCGGATCGTGGGGCTACCAGCCCCTGTCGCAGTTCGCCCCCAGCGCGCGGTTCGGTTCGCCCGAGGGCTTGGCGCGGTTCGTCGACGCCTGCCACCGGCTCGGCGTCGGGGTGATCCTCGACTGGGTGCCGGCCCACTTCCCCACCGACACCTACGGCCTAGCCAGCTTTGACGGGACGCAGCTCTATGAGCACGCCGATCCGCGCGAAGGCTTCCACCAGGACTGGAACACCCTGATCTTCAATCTGGGGCGGCAGGAGGTTCAGGGTTTCCTGATCGCCAGCGCCCTCTACTGGCTGGAGACCTTCCATATCGACGGGCTGCGCGTCGATGCGGTGGCCTCCATGCTCTACCGCGACTACAGCCGCAACGCCGGAGAATGGGTGCCCAACATCCATGGCGGGCGCGAGAATCTGGAATCCATCGCCTTTCTGCGCCGGCTCAATGAGACGGTGGCCAGCCGTTGCCCGGGCGCAGTGACGATCGCAGAGGAATCCACCGCCTGGCCGGGCGTCTCCAGCCCCGTGGCGCAGGGCGGGCTGGGCTTCAATTACAAGTGGAACATGGGGTGGATGCACGACACCCTGAGCTATATGCAGCGCGATCCGGTCTATCGCAGCTGGCACCAGAACGAGCTGACCTTCGGCCTGCTCTACGCCTTCACCGAACGGTTCGTGCTGCCGATCTCCCACGACGAAGTGGTGCACGGCAAAGGCTCGCTGTTGGGCAAGATGCCCGGTGACCGGTGGCGGCAGTTCGCCAATCTGCGGGCCTATCTCGCCTTCATGTGGGCTCACCCGGGCAAGAAGCTGCTGTTCATGGGCTGTGAGCTGGCCCAGCCCAGCGAGTGGAACCACGACAGCGCGATCCCGTGGGAGCTTCTGCAGCAACCCGACCACGCCGGTATGCAGATGCTGGTGCGGGATCTGAACGCCATCTATGGCCGCGAAGCCGCCCTGCACCAGAGCGACGCCGATCCGGAAGGCTTCGCCTGGATCTGCACCGACGCGGAGTCCGGCGTCTTCGCCTTCCGGCGGCAGGCCGGCCGCGACGCCGCAACGGTCATCTTCGCCGTCAACATGACGCCCGAGCCCCGGCGGGACTATCGCCTGGGCGCCCCAGAGGCCGGCGTGTGGTCCGAAGTCCTGAACACTGACGCCGAACGCTACGGCGGCGGGAACATCGGCAATGGGGGCGAGGTTCGCACCGCCCCCGACCGCGCCCACGGGCTCGCCCACAGCCTCAACCTGACCCTCCCTCCCCTCGGCGCAGTCATGCTGCGCCACCAAGGAACCGCCGCTTGATCCTGCTCCCGGACCGTCTCGAGGGCGGCCTGCCCTATCCCCTCGGCGCTAACTTCGACGGTCTGGGGGTGAACTTCGCCGTCTATTCCGCCCACGCGGAGAAGATCGAACTCTGCGTCTTCGAGGAGACCGGCCGGCGGGAGATCGCCCGGCTGCCGCTGCCCGAATGGACCGACGAGGTCTGGCACGGCTATCTGCCGGGGGCCAAGCCAGGTCTTCTGTATGGGTACCGGGCGCATGGGCCCTACGCCCCCCACGAGGGGCACAGGTTCAATCCCAACAAGCTGCTGATCGACCCTTACGCCCGCAGTCTGTCAGGGGAGCTGAGATGGACCGACGCCCTGTTCGGCTATCGGGTCAACGCCGCACGCGCCGACCTGACCTTTGATCGTCGAGACAGCGCGCCGGCCATGCCCAAGTCGATGGTCACCGCCGACCCCTTCGACTGGAGCGGCGACCGACGCCCCAACACGCCCTGGTCCGACACCGTCATCTATGAGTGCCATGTCCGGGGCCTGACCATGCTGATGGAGGAGGTGCGCCCCCCCGTCCGGGGCACCTTCGCGGCCCTGACCCATCCCAAGGTGATCGACCACTTGAAGCGCCTGGGCGTAACCGCCGTGGAGCTTCTGCCCATCCACGCCTTCGTGCAGGACCGCTTCCTGCAGGAGAAGGGCCTGACCAACTACTGGGGCTACAGCAGCCTCAACTATTTCACGCCGGAACGCAGCTATCTCTCGCGAGGCGACCAGAACGAGTTGCGCATGGCCGTGCGCAAGCTGCACGCGGCCGGGCTCGAAGTGATCATGGACGTGGTGTTCAACCATACCGCCGAGGGCAGCGAGCGCGGCCCCACCCTGTCGTTCCGGGGCCTCGACAACGCCAGCTATTACAGCCTCGTGGAGGGGGACCGGCGATTCTGCGTCAACGACACCGGCACCGGTAATACGGTGAACATGTCCAAGGCCCGGGTCGTCCAGATGGTGGCCGACTCCCTGCGCTACTGGACGAAATCCTACGGGATCGACGGCTTCCGCTTCGATCTCGGCGTCACCCTTGGGCGTGAGAAGCACGGCTTCGATCCCGGCGCCGGCTTCTTTGATGTCCTGCGGCAGGACCCCACGCTCCAGGGGATCAAGCTGATCTCCGAGCCCTGGGACATCGGACCGGGCGGCTACCAGCTGGGCCAGCACCCGCCAGGCTTCGCCGAATGGAACGACCGGTTCCGCGACGATGTGCGTGGCTATTGGCGCGACGACGAGGGGCGCCGCCCGGAGCTGGCCGCACGGCTGTCAGGGTCGGGGGACATTTTCGACCGTCGGGCCCGACGGCCCTGGGCGTCGGTCAATTTCCTGGCCTCCCACGACGGCTTCACCCTGGCCGATCTCGTCACCTATGAGAGCCGCCACAATGAGGCCAATGGCGAGGACAACCGCGACGGGCACGGCGAAAACCTCTCGCGCAACTGGGGGGCCGAGGGGCCGACGGCCGACGTGGACATCCAGCGCACCCGCGGACGGGTGATGCGGGCCATGCTCACGACCCTGTTTTCATCGTCGGGCACCCCGATGCTGCTTGGCGGCGACGAGTTTGGCCGCACTCAGGGCGGCAACAACAACGCCTACTGCCAGGACAACGAGATTTCCTGGTTCGACTGGCGGCAACTGGAGTCGCCGGAGGGCCAGGCCCAGATCGATTTCGTGTCCCGGCTGATCGCGCTGCGCAAGACCTATGCCGCGCTGCGGCCCAACCAGTTCCTGCACGGCCAGAACGAGTACGCCCCCGGCGTCCTGGATGTGGCCTGGTTCGACGAGCACGGCCGCGGCCTGTCGGCCGACGACTGGCAAACCCCCCACGCCTCGGCCCTGGCCATGCGCCGGGCTGCGCCCCGGGATGACGGCCGGGTTGATCTGATCACCCTGCTGACCAACGCCAGCGACGAGGCCATCACCTTCCATCTGCCCGAGCCCATGGGGGCGCCAACGCTCCTGCTGGACAGCGCCCATCCGGGCGTGGGCGAACACGCCTTGACCGGCACCCAGGTCGAGGTCGGGGCCCATAGCGCGGTGCTGCTTCACTCTGTGGTCGAGGGCGCAGGCGGCGCAGGGCGTTGGGTTCATGAACTGCCCTTCGGCGCCACGGTCCTGGCCGACGACCGCACCCGCTTCCGGCTATGGGCGCCGGCCTGCGAGACGGTGATCCTGGAGGTCGAGGGTCTGCCGGGACAGCCCATGACCGCCGTTGAGGAGGGATGGTTCGAAGCCGAAGCCCCCTGCGGTCCGGGATCGCTCTACAAGTATCGCGTCAGCGAAGATGTCTGCGTGCCTGATCCGGCTAGCCGCCGCCAGAACGGCGACGTGCACGACGCCAGCCTGGTGGTCGATCCCGCCGCCTACCAGTGGCGCACGGCCGACTGGATGGGGCGGGCCTGGGAAGAGGCGGTGATCTACGAGTTGCATCCGGGGCTGATGGACGGCTTCGCTGGCGTCGCCGAGCAATTGGAGCACCTCAAGGACCTGGGCTTCACGGCCATCGAGCTGATGCCGATCGCCGATTTCCCTGGCCAGCGGAACTGGGGCTATGACGGCGTCCTGCCCTTCGCCCCCGATGCGGCCTATGGCTCGCCCGACGAGCTCAAGGCGATGATCGACCGCGCCCATGAGCTGGAGATGATGGTCTTCCTCGACGTGGTCTACAATCACTTCGGCCCAGACGGGAACGCGCTGGGCGCCTATGCCCCGCAGGTCTTCCGCGACGACATCCAGACCCCCTGGGGGGCGGCCATCGACTTCCGGCGGCCCGAGGTGCGGCGTTTCTTCATCGAGAACGCCATCTACTGGATCAACGAATATCGCTTTGACGGCCTGCGTTTCGATGCGGTCCACGCCATCAGCGAACGCGACTGGATTGACGAGATGGGCGAGGCGGTCAGGGCCGCCGCCGGCCGCGACCGGCACATTCACCTGATCCTCGAGAACGACGACAATGTTCCCGAACACCTCAGCGGGACCTTCGACGCCCAGTGGAACGACGACGCCCACCACGTGCTCCAAGTGCTGCTGACCGGCGAGACCGAGGGCTACTACCGCGCCTATGCCGAGGCGCCGGCCGAAGCCCTGGCCCGCAGCCTCGCCGAGGGCTTCGTCTATCAGGGCGAGCCCTTCCCCCTGCGAGACGGCGCCCCCCGGGGCGGCCCCAGCGCCGGCCTGCCCCCAACGGCCTTCGTGAACTTCATCCAGAACCATGACCAGATCGGCAACCGGGCCCTGGGCGAACGGCTGACGGTCTTGGCTGACCCCAAGGCCTTGAAGGCCGCCACGGCCCTCCTGCTCCTGGCGCCCCAGATCCCCATGGTCTTCATGGGCGACGAGGTCGGCAGCCGCGCGCCCTTCCTCTATTTCACCGACCACAATGACGACTTGGCCGAGGCGGTCCGCGAGGGCCGACGCGCCGAGTTCGCCCACTTCCCGGCCTTCGCCGATCCCGAAGCCCGGGCGCAAATTCCAGACCCCAACGACCCTGAGACCTATGAGGCCTCCCACCCGGAGCCTGGGCCGGACGCCGCCGACTGGCGCCACCTCTACCGGGATCTGCTCCAGATCCGCGCCAGGGATCTTATCCCCCGGCTGAAGGGCGCCCACAGCCTGGGGGCCAGCGCCATCGGCCCGGCCGCGGTCAAGGCCAGCTGGCGTCTCGGGGATGGATCCCGCTGGACCCTGGCGCTCAATCTCGGCTCGGAGCCCGCAGAGCTGCCTGACGCGCCCCGGCGGGTTGCGGCCGCCACCGTGGGCGAGGGTCTGGATGACGACGGCGCCCTTGCGCCTGCCAGCCTCATCGCCTGGCTGGAGCCTCGGCGGTGAGCGAGACTGAGCTCGAGGCCTTCGCGACCGAGGCCGGGGTCCTTATCGAGTGGGAGGACGTCCACGGGGCGCCGCGGCGCACGCCGCCCGAAACCCTGCGCGCTGTGCTGGCGGCCCTTGGCCTGCCCGCCGCGACGGCCGATGAGCTGCGCGACAGTCGTGAAAAGCTCCGCGCGGCGCCGCCGCCCGACTTCATCACCGCCGAGGTCGGACAGCCTTTCCAGCCGCTGGGCGGTCCATGCGGTTCGACCGCGAGCCTGAGGCTGGAGGATGGCGGGCGTCTCGACCTCGCCCTGGATCCCGCCACGGGGTTCAGCCGCGGAGGCCTGGAGACGCCGGGCTATCATCGGCTTGAGGTCGGGGACCGAAACATCACCGTGGCGGTGGCGCCGGCGCGGGCCTTTGGTCTCGACGATCTGGCGCCTGGTCAGCGCCACTGGGGCCTGGCTGTGCAGCTCTACGCCCTGCGTGGACGAGACCCGCGGCCGTTCGGAGACTTCGGCGACCTCGCGGGCTTTGCAAACGCCGCCGGCCGTCGGGGCGCCGCGGCCTTGGCCATCAGCCCGGTCCACGCCCTGTTC